>Ga0102587_1000143_pt1 | contig 96708 bp, 87 predicted proteins | sample AraplaF_Col_mTSA_FD_76853 | JGI IMG/M metagenome (GOLD analysis project Ga0102587, IMG submission 76853) | Arabidopsis root microbial communities from the University of North Carolina, USA - plate scrape MF_Col_mTSA (SPADES assembly) (version 2) | ecosystem: Host-associated > Plants > Roots >...
TGATTGCCGTCGCCTACCCGGGCAATATCGATGAGCTGGGCCGGGCGGTGTTCGACGAAGTCGTGGATTTCAAGGCGCCCAACGACATCATCGCCTGCCTGCGCCAGCTGCACATGCTGGCCTGCGCGCTCAAGCCCGCGGTGTTCTACATGCCCAGCGTCGGCATGTTTCCCATCACCATGTTCGCGGCCAACCAACGGCTGGCGCCGGTGCAGGTGGCGGCGCTCGGCCATCCGGCCACCACGCATTCGGACCGCATCGACTACATCAGCGTGGAAGACGATTTTGTTGGCGACCCCGCCTGCTTTAGCGAAACCCTGCTGCGCCTGCCCAAGGATGGGCAGCCTTACCGGCCTTCCGCCATCCAGGTCTCGCTGGCCAGGCCCGAGCGGCGGAAGTCGGATCTGGTCAACATCGCCATCGCCGCGACCACCATGAAGCTCAACCCGAAGTTCCTGCTGGCCTGCCAGAAGATACGCGCGGGTTCACGCAGGCAGGTGCGCTTTCATTTTTTGATCGGGCAGGCGACCGGCCTGATCTATCCGCAGGTGCGCAGGGTGATACGCCGCTACCTGCCTGAGGCCGAGGTCTACGCGCACCAGCCATACCCGGATTACCTTGCCATCTTCAGCCGCTGCGACATGTTCCTCAGTCCCTTTCCCTTCGGCAACACCAACGGCATCACTGACGCGGTGACGGTCGGCCTGCCCGGTGTGTGCAAGACGGGGCCCGAGGTGTTCGAGCACATCGACGAAGCCCTGTTCCGGCGCCTGGGCCTGCCCGGCTGGAGCATTGCCGCCAGCGTGGAGGACTACATCGCCGCCGCCATCCGCATGGCCGACAGCTACGCCGAGCGCGCCGAACTCTACAGCCGGCTGGAAAAGCCCGAGTGCCTGGACATCCTGTTCCAGGGCCGCGCGGAATGCCTGGGCGACCGCCTGTATCAGATCTGGTCGGCGGCAGGCGAGAAGGCCTTGCCTGCCAGTGCCTGATGCATGGCATCGCGGTCCAGCGCCTTTTCCCAGGCGCAGACGACGATGCAGCCCACGCAGTTGCCGATCACGTTGGTGAGTGAGCGGCATTTCATCAGCCGCTCAATGCCCAGCAGCAGCACGACGCCCGTCATCGGAATCAGGTTCAGGCTGGCCAGTGTCGCGGTCAGGGCCACAAAGGCCGAACCGGCAATGCTCGCGGCGCTCTTGGAGGTGAGCATCGCGATGCCCAGCAGCGAGAGCAGCGGCCAGAAGCCCAGCTCGACATGCGATATCTGTGCCAGGAAAACCGCCGCCATCGCAATGTAGATATTGCTGCCGTTCAGGTTGAAGCTGTAGCCCGTGGGCAGCATCAGGCGCACCACCGGTTTGGCGCAACCCATTTTTTCCAGCTTGGTGACCAGGCCCGGCAGGGCGGCGATCGATGAGCTGGTGAAGAAGACCAGCATCAGCTCCTCCTTCACATAGGCGATGAACCGGAAGATGTTGCAGCCTGCGGCGCGCGCAAGCAGGCCCAGCATGATGCAGACAAACAGGATGCTGACAAGGTAGATCGCGGCGACAAAATGCAGCAGCGGCAGCATGGAGGAAATTCCGTAGCGGCCGATCATGAAAGCCATGGCGCCGAAGGCCGCCAGCGGCGCCAGCTTCAGCACCATGGTGACCATGCCCTGCAACACCTGCTGCACCGACTCGACAAGTTCCAGCAGGCCGCGGCCGCGCTCGCCGACATGCCCCAGCGCGATGCCCGACAACAGGGCCAGCAGCAGGACCTGCAGGCTGCTGTTGCCGGTGAAGGCGCCGGCAAATGTCGAGGGAATGATGTCGAGAAAAAACTGGGCAGTGCTTTCAGCGGCCGGGGCGGGTGCCGCACGCTGTGCGGCATCGGCGCTGAAAAGCGGCTGGAAACCCTTGCCGGGCGCCAGCAGCGTGGCGCCCAGAATCCCCACCGCCAGCGAGACCAGGGTCATGGCCTCGAAGTAGACGATGGCCTTGATGCCCACCTTGGTAGCCTGCAGCCTGTTTCGCATGCCGGCAGTGCCGGACACCACCAGGCAGAAGATCAGCACGCCGATCAGCATGCCGACCAGGCGCAGGAAGGCGTCGCTCAGGGGTTTCATCTGCGCGCCGGCCGAGGGGAAGAAATGCCCCAGCAACATGCCGGCGGTAAAGGCCATCGCCATCAGCGAGATGGGATGCCGAAGCGTTGTTCTTAGTCTTGTCATCGAGAGCCCAGTCTACGGGCGATCATCCTTCGGGGCCCGGAGAGCCGCGCCATACGGTTGTTTTTCGCGGATGGACGGCAAGTGTAAAGACGCCAAGGCGTCACCCCGCGCCGAGGGCATATACCTAAAATCCCCGAAGAGCATTTTCGATACGAAAAAAAGATGGGTTGACGCGATGGAGCTGAGACACCTGCGCTACTTCCTGATGGTTGCCGAGGAGCAGCACTTCACGCGTGCCGCCGAGCGGCTCAACATGCAGCAGCCGCCCCTGAGCCACCAGATCCGCCTGCTGGAGGAAGAACTGGGTTTCGAACTGTTTCGCCGCCACCCCAAAGGCGCGGCACTGACGGCAGGCGGCGCCGTGTTTGTGAAGGAGGCCCAGGCCATATTGCGCGGTGTCGAGCAGGCCTCGGCCCGGGCCGCGCGCGCTGCGCAAGGCTTTGAAGGCACGCTGGCCATCGGCTTTACCAGTTCAGCCGCGGCCCATCCCTTGATCCCGGGTGTGATCCGCGCCTACCGTGATGCCTACCCGAATGTCCACCTGGATCTGCGGGAGGCCAATGCGGCCGAGCTGACCGAGGGCATTGACAGGGGCAAGGTCAATGTCGCGATCCTGCGCACGCCCGTCAGCCATCCGCGCGGCGTGAGCTTTTTCTCCTTGCTGGAAGAAGAGATGCTGCTGATCCTGCCTGTGGGCCATGCGCTGGTAGCGGGTGCCCACAAAGGCAAGATGCCCGTCATCGACCTGAAGTCCCTGGCCGATGAGGAGTTCATCCTGGTGCGCAGGCACGGCGCGCCGGGCATGTATTCAAACCTGATCGAAGCCTGCGAAAAGGCGGGCTTCACCCTCAAGATCGCCTCGGAAGTCGAACGTATGCTGACCAACATCAGCCTGGTTGCGGCCGGCGCGGGTGTTTCGGTCGTGCCCGCGTCGATGAAGGACTTTCACCGGCAGAGCGTGGTGTATTGCCGCATCCGCAATGCCAGGCCCGCCCTGATGGCACCTATCACCCTGGTGAGCCGGCAAGACGGCAACTCGCCGGCTGAAAAGAACTTCCTGGACCTGGCCAAGGCCCTGGCGCTGCAATACAAAGCCGAAGACTAGGCGGCCGGCGACAGGTGTGCACTGCTTGGTGCCCGTTGCTCGCTTGCGCGCGCGCCTGGGGTACATCGGCACATTGGCACATCGGCACATTGGCACATCGGCGAGCGGCGGTTTCAGTGCAAAATGAGCCGGTGCCTTGACGGGGCTTTCATCCCGTGCCCGGCGCGCCAGAAACCACACAGTCGCCGCCATGAGAACCCGCCACATTGAAGTCCTGCAGGCCATCCTGCGCACCGGCACCATCAGCGGGGCGGCGCGCCTGCTGCATGTGTCCCAGCCTGCCGTCACCAAGGCCTTGCAGCATGCCGAGGCGACCGTCGGTTTCGCCCTCTTCAATCGCGAAGGAAAGCGGCTGGTGGCCACCAAGGAAACGCATGCACTGGCACCCGTCGTGGAGCAGGCCACCGGCGGCCTCGATGCCGTGCGCGAACTGGCGCGCAACCTCAAGCTGGGCGCCGACAAGGCGGTGCGCATCGCGGCCGTCGCGTCGCTCGCCAACAGCGTGCTGCCGCACGCGCTGCTCGCGGCCCGCAAGCTGTTCCCCAAGATGCGCAGCGAGCTCAACACGGGCCACACCGAGGACATGATGCAGAAACTGCTCATGCACGAGGTGGACATGGGCATCGCCTTCGACCCGCCGCTGCACCCCTCGCTGGACTGCGTGGAGATAGGCCACCTGCAACTCGTCGCGGCCAGCCTGCCGGGGCGGCTGGGCAAGTACGCGCGCAACAAATCCATCTCGGCCGAGGCGCTGGCGACCATGGAGCTGATAGAGCTCTCGGGCAAGGACCCGCTGGGCCGCATCTATTCGCGTTACGCCAACCGATTCAACTGGCAGCAGAGCAAGACCGCGGTGCGCACCTACCAGATGGCGGTGCGGCTGGCCGAACTGGACCAGGGCGTGGCGATCGTGGATTCGGCCAGCGCGAATTTCTTTTCCGACAAGCTCAAGGTGCTTCCGCTGGAGCCGCGCGCCGAGTTCCCGGTTTGCGCGATGTACCTCAAGGCGGCGGCCGTCACCGACGTCATGCACACGCTCACGCACTGCATAGGCGACGAACTCAAGAAGGTGCAGGAAGCCACCTGGCAACCCCGGGCCTGAGGCCAGGGGTGCAAGGGCTGGGGAGCGAGCGCTAGTCCGTCAGTCGCTAGTACTGGCTGGCGGCCACGGCTTCATTCGCCGTGGCTTGCTCGCGCAGGCCTTCCACCGCGCATCTTGCGGCGACCAGGTCGCTCAGGCCCACGCCCACCGCCTTGAACAGGATGATTTCTTCGGGCGAGCGGCGCCACGGGTCCTGGCTGCCCAGAAGTTCGGGCAGGTCGCTGATCTGCGACATGTCCAGGCTTTTGTCGGCCAGCCCGATGACGATCTCACCGGCCTCCACCAGGCTTTGCGGTTTCCACTCGACGATGACGCGGTCGCTGCGCGCGCGGGTGACCTGGTCGATCTCGGTGCCTGTGGGCAGGCTGGTGCCCACCGCGCAGATGGCCGCGCCGCGCTGCAGCCAGGCGCCGTCGAAGAGCGGCTGCTTGGAACGCGTCACGGTGACGATGAGGTCCGCGCCCGTTACAGCCTCTTGTGGTGAAACCTGCCGCACTGCGATGCCGTAGCGCGCGGAAAATGCCTTGCAGGCCTGCGAGACATCGGCTGTATCCACGACGGCAATCTCCGTAAAGCCTATGGTCTCCTGCAGGGCCTCCAGGTGCGTGCGGCCCTGGATGCCCAGGCCGAACAGCGCCATTTTCCTTGCGCCCAGCCGGGTGATTCTTCGTGCCGCCCAGGCCGTCATGGCCGCGGTGCGGGCGCGCGTGATTTCCGCCGCCGGCATCACATGGTGCTGCTGCCGTGCCAGGTCGAAGAGGTTGACCAGGAAATCGAACTGGCCGTTGAGGCTGGTATAGGTTTTGTACGCGGCGACACCGCGGCTTTCCCACAGCGCGCCCATGCCGCTGAGTTTCCAGCGGCCGCAGTCAATGCGCTGGCGCGCCTGTATGGCCGCGTCGCCGCTGCGCAGTGATTCAAAGGCCAGGGGCAGGTCCCGCAGGACTTCGCGCCAGCCGACCGTGCGGCCAATTTCTTCATCGGTGTAGGTATGGATCATGGAACGCTTTCAAGCTGTTGAAACAGGAACGGCCGGGAACAGCCATCCTAAGGGGGTGGGGCGGCATCTGACCATCACATATCTGCGCAAGTCATAACAACGGGTTATGGCCGGGCCTCAATAGCCCCGCCCCAGGTCGACCAGGCCCTGGACCGGAATCCCCTGTTCCAGCGCCCGCAATTTGGCCGCGATCTGCGCGATGCTTTCCTCGGGCAGTGTGCGGGCGGAGGCGTGGGGCGTGAGGGTGATGAGCGGGTGGCCGCGAAAAGGGTGCTGCGCGGGCAAGGGCTCGGTGCGAAACACGTCCAGCGTGGCGCCGGCCATGTGGCCGTCGGCCAGCAGCTCTATGAGGTCGTCCTCCACCAGGTGCTCGCCTCGCGCCATGTTGACGAGGTAGGCGCCGGGCTGCAGGCGCAGCAGCGTGTCGCGCCGCAGGATGTCCCGCGTCGCGGGGGTCAGCGGCAGCAGGCAGACCAGGATGCGGGTGGCGGCGAGGAAGCCGGCAAGCCCGGCTTCTCCGGAAAAGCAGCGCACGCCGTCCACCGATCTGGCTGAGCGGCTCCAGCCGTTCACCGGGAAATCAAAATGCGCCAGCGTGGCGGCCACACGTTCGCCCAATGCGCCCAGCCCCATCACGCCGACCGGAAAGTCGGCATGCCGGCGCGGCGGATACAGCCGCCATTGCCCTTGCGCCATCTCGGTTTCATAGCGGCCGAACTCGCGGAAATGCCGCAGCACCGCATGGCATGCGTATTCGGCCATCTGCACCGCCATGCCGCCGTCGGTGATGCGCAGTACGGCGGCGCCTTGTGGAAGGCGCAGCCGCATCAGCGCATCAACCCCGGCGCCCATGTTGACGACCAGGCGCAGCCCGGGGTGTGCATCCATGAAGGCTTGCGGCGGATTCCACACGAGTGCGCAGTCGGCGCCCGGATGCGCGGCATCGCCGGGCTGCCACTGTGTGAGCACGGCTTGCGGCAGCGCCGCGCGCAGGCCCTCCAGCCAGGGCGCGGCGTCCATGTTCGGGCAGCACAGGACGATGCGCATCAGGCCGGCTCCTTCATGGCGTGGGGCGCATGAGGATGGCGTCGACTTCCACGTCGAAGCCATTGAGGCTGGACTGGGTCAAGGTGCGCGCCGGCGGCACCGTGCCCACATAGGCCGCGTAGATGGCGTCAAACTGGGCCGACAGCGTGGTGTCGCGCAGGAAGACATTGACCTTGACCGCATCGCGCAGCGACAGCCCGGCCGCCTGCGCGATGGCCTGCAGGTTGTCCAGCACCACGCGCACCTGCGTGTCGAAGGGGCTGCCGCCCCAGCGCACGCCGTGGCGGTCGCGCGGCGTCTGCCCAGCCAGGAAGACGAACTGGCCCGCCTGCATGCCCTGGCTGTAAGTGCCCGCCGGCGCGGGCGCGGCGTCGGTGTGAAAGGCAGTGACGCTCATGCCGTGCGCCCCGGCAGGCCGGCTTGCACCGCCAGCGTGTCCAGCACGCCCACCATGCGGTCCAGCGCGTCTTTCCACTGTGCCTCGTCGCGCGCATAGCAGACGCGGAAATGCCCCGCGCCGGTGGGACCGAACTGGTAGCCGGGGCTGACGAGCACGTGCGCGTCGCGCATCAGCGAGCCGCAGACCAGGGTGTCGGGCAGCTTGAGGGCGCTCACGTCGGGCCAGGCGTAGGCCGTGCCGTTCTGTATGTCCATCTTGAGCCAGGGCAGGCGGGCGAAGGCTTTCACGGTCATCTCGCGCAATGCCTTGAACTCGACGAGGCGGCCGGCCAGCCAGGCGCCGTCGTCGCGCAGCCAGGGCGTCAGCACATGCTGCGCATAGGCCGGCGCGCGCAGGGAGGTGATGGACTGGATGTCTTCGATACCCTGGATCACCTCGGCCGGCGCGGCCACGACGCCGAGCCGGTAGCCGCTCAGCGATTCGGTCTTGCTGGGGCCCAGCAGCGTGATGGTGCGCTCCTTCATGCCGGGCAGTGCGGCCAGGTGGACGAAGGGCGTGTTGTCGTAGGTCAGGCGCGCGTAGAGCTCGTCCACCAGCACCAGGATGTTGTGGCGGTTGGCGAGGCTGGCGATCGAAGCGATCACTTCAGGGGAGTACACCGCGCCCGTGGGATTGTTGGGATGCGAGAACAGCAGCAGCTTGGGCTTGCCGCGCTTGAGCGCGTCTTCCAGCGCATTGAGGTTGGGGTGCGGCCGAGGGCCCGGCGTCAGCGGGATGTGGGTGACCTTGGCGCCCAGGAATTGCAGGATGCGCTCGCTGAACAGGTAGTCGGGATCGACCAGCAGGACTTCGTCGCCTTGCCCGACCAGGGAAGCGAGCGAGCCGAACAGGCCGGCCTGCGTGCCCGGCGTGAGTATCAGTTCGCGCGAGGGGTCAAAGCGCAGGCCGAAGACGCGGTTGACGTTCTCCGACACGCTGGATAGCACATCGGGATGGCCGCGGTAGCCGGTGTAGGCCAGAGAGCCGTCGCGCGCGGCGCGCGCAAAAGCCTCGACGGCCCAGTCCGGCGGCGCGAAGCGCACGGTGTCGAAGTGGGTGGTGTCCAGGAAATCCTTGGGTGCTTGCGCGAGCAGGTCGCGGTCGGCCTGGCGCGCGCTGCCTTTGACGCGGCCCGGCAGGCGCAATGCGCTGACGCGGGGCGAGGGAGTGATTTCAGGGGCCTGCAGCCGGTTGTCAAAATTCATGAACATCCTTGTGTGAGTTGCTGTGTGGAAAGGGCGTCGCCATGCGGCCGTGGACGCGCAGGGCGGGCGTCGACGCATGATAGGCACGGAGTTATTCGTGAAAAACGCAAGTTCTTGCCGCTAACGATAAAAGTTCTTCATGCATCGCGGCGAACTGAAGCGAAAGCAGGCGAACGATGAAGCGCGGTGAAGTGCGATGGCGTGCGAGCGAAGGTGGATGGGCCGCGAAGGCGGCGCGAAAAATGCATGGCCTTGGGAGGGTGCGGCCATGGCAATACTCAAAGGTATTTCATGTTTTTTGCGAAATCTATTCACCCATTGATGAATGCTTGTTGATATCGTTGTCACATTCAACCGCGGGCAGGCCTTTGTGCGGCGCCCCGGATGAGCCCGAGGAAAACATCATGATGAAACGTTTTTATTCCTGGTTGCGCCGCTGTGCGGTTCTCGCGCCTCTGTGCCTGGCAGCCTTGCTGGGCGCGGCCGGCCAGGCGCGCGCGCAGGCGCTGACCATCGCCACCAAGCTCGAGCTGAGCACGCTGGACCCGCATTTTTTTGCCTCCTTCCCGGCGGGCTCCTCCCATGAGCTGCTGTATGAAAAGCTGACCTTCCAGGACGCCAACGGCGCCATCGTTCCCCAGCTGGCGACACGGTGGAAGCTCATCGACGACCTGACCTGGGAGTTCACTTTGCGCAGCGGCGTGAAGTTCCATGACGGCACGCCTTTCACGGCGGCCGACGTGGTGTTCACGATGGAGCGCGTGCCGACCGTGCCCAACAGCCCCAATTCCTTCGCGCAGTACACGCGCAACATCGAGAAGATCGAGGTGCTCAATCCGCTGCTGCTGCGCATCAGGACAAAGCAGCCCAATCCGGCCCTGCCGCTGGAGATGTCGACCGTCTTCATCGTGTCGGAAAAAAACGGCAAAGGCGCGACCACCGCCGACTACAACAGCGGCAAGCGCGCCATTGGAACCGGCCCCTACCGCCTGGTTGAGTGGACCAGCGGCGAGCGGCTGGTGGTGGAGCGCTTTGACGGCCACTGGGCCGGCAAGGCGCCCTGGCAGCGCGTGACCGAGCGCGTCATCGTCAAGGATGCTTCGCGACTGGCCGCGCTGCTTTCCGGCCAGGTGGATGCGATCGACCTGGTGCCGATCGCCGACCTGTCGCGGCTCAAGGCCGACCCGCGCTTTTCGCTGTTCAGCGGCCCGGCGGCCCTGGTCCAGTACATCGCGCTGGATTCCGCCCGCGACAGCTCACCCTACGTGACGGCCAAGGACGGCTCGCCGCTGCCGCAGAACCCGCTGCGCGATGCGCGTGTGCGCAAGGCCCTGTCGCTGGCGCTCAACCGTGCGCTGCTGAGCGAGCGCCTGATGGAGGGCAGCGCGCTGCCGGCCTCGCAGCTGCTGCCTTCCAACTTCGCCGGTACCAGCCGCCAGCTCAAGCCCGACCCTTTTGACGCGGCGCGCGCCAAGGCCCTGCTCGCCGAGGCAGGCTATGCCTCGGGCTTCCGGCTCACCCTGCATTCGACGGTGGACCGCTATCCCAACGACGCCGCCATCGCGCAGGCCATCGCCTCCAGCTGGACGCGCGTGGGCCTGGATGTGAAAGTGGAAACCATGCCGGGCGCCGTGTTCTTCGGCAAGGCGGCCAGGCAGGAGTTCTCGGCCTTCACCGCGCAGTACGGCTCGGACGATGTCGGCAGCGGCCTGCGCTCGCTGCTGGGCACGGTGGACCCGGAGACGGGTTCGGGCTCGGCCAACCGCACGCGCTACAGCAATCCCGCGCTGGACAGGCAGCTGTCGGCGGCGCTGCTGCTCATGGACCCGGCGCAGCGCAGTGCCGCGCTGGCCCGCGTCACCGAAGCCTATATGGCCGACGAGGGCTTGATCGCGGTGTTCCACCCGATGTTCGACTATGCGGCCCGCAAAGGCCTGGTCGTGAGCCACCGCCCGCAGCGCCGCTTCAATGCGCTCATGATCAAGCCGGGGAAATAAGGTGCTGGTGTACATCCTGCGCAGGCTGAGCCAGACCGTGGTCGTGATGCTGCTCACGTCGCTGCTGGTGTTTTCCGCCATTTTCCTGGTGGGCGATCCGGTGGAGTTGCTGGTCAGCCCCCAGGCCGACCAGGTGGAAAAAGACCGGGCACGCGCCGCCCTGGGCCTGGACCAGCCCATGCTGGTGCAGTACGGGCGCTTCCTGCGCAATGCCGCGCACGGCGAACTGGGCGTGAGTTTCGTCCATGGCCGCCAAGCGCTGGAGCTGATCCTGGAGCGCATGCCGGCCACGCTGGAACTGGCCCTGCTGGCGATGCTCATCGCGGTCTCGCTGGGCATTCCGCTGGGCATGTACGCCGGGCTCAAGCCCGACAGCCTGGGCGCAAAGGCCGTCATGGCGGTGTCCATCGTCGGCTTTTCGCTGCCGGGCTTCTGGGTGGGCCTGTTGCTGATCATGCTGTTCGCGGTGCAACTGGGCTGGCTGCCGTCGACGGGCCGCGGGCCGGTGGTGGACTACTGGGGCCTGAAGCTCTCGGTGCTGCATTGGGAAGGCCTGCGCCATGCCCTGCTGCCGGCGCTGAACCTGGCGCTGTTCAAGCTCTCGCTGATCATCCGCCTGACGCGTGCCCAGGTGCGCGAGAACGTCCTGCTGGACTACATCAAATTCGCCCGCGCCAAGGGGCTGCCCCGCGCGCGCGTGCTGGGCGTGCACCTGCTGAAGAACATCATGATCCCGCTGGTCACCGTGATAGGCCTGGAGTTCGGCTCGGTCATCGCGTTCGCGGTGGTCACCGAATCCATTTTTGCCTGGCCGGGCATGGGCAAGCTGGTGGTGGAGTCCATCTTCCAGCTGGACCGCCCGGTCGTGGTGGCTTACCTGATGATGACCGTGCTGATGTTCATCCTGATCAACCTCGCCGTGGACCTGCTGTACACGGTGCTGGACCCGCGCATGCGCTTGCGGGCGGCCCAACCATGAGCGCGCCCCTGGTATCCGGCGTGGCCGGCGACGAAACGCCCTGGCGCCGCCTGGTGCGCCGCTACGCCCAGTCGAGACTGGCCCTGCTGGGCCTGGCCATGCTGATTGCGGTGCTGCTGCTCGCGCTCTTCGCGCCCTGGGTGGCGCCGCAAAACCCCTATGACCTGGGCAAGCTCGACATCATGGATTCACGCCTTCCGCCCGGCTCGCTGGGCGGCGAGTCGGGTGACTTCCGCTACCTGCTGGGCACGGACGGGCAGGGCCGCGACATGTGGTCGGCCATCCTGTACGGCCTGCGCGTGTCGCTGGTGGTCGGCGTCTCCAGCGGCGTGATCGCGCTCAGCCTCGGGCTCAGCCTGGGTGTGCTGGCCGCCTACCTCGGCGGGCGCTTCGAGCAGGTGCTGATGCGCTTGGTCGACATCCAGCTGGGCTTTCCGTCCATCCTGGTGGCGCTGGTGCTGATCGCCACGCTGGGCAAGGGCGTCGACAAGGTGATCTTCGCGCTGGTCACCGTGCAATGGGCCTACTACGCCCGCACCGCGCGTTCGGCCGCGCTGGTGGAGCGCCACAAGGACTACATGGGGGCCGCGCGCGGCCTGGGCCTGTCGGGCCCGCGCATGGTGCTGCGCCACCTGCTGCCCAACACGCTGCCGCCCATGATCGTGGTGGCGACCGTGCAGATCGCGCATGCGATTTCGCTGGAGGCCACGCTCTCCTTCCTGGGGCTGGGGCTGCCCGCCACCGAGCCTTCGCTGGGCCTCTTGATCGCCAACGGCTACGAATCGCTGCTGTCCGGCAAGTACTGGATATCGGTGTACCCGGGCATCGCGCTGCTGTTCACCATCCTCTCCATCAACCTGGTGGGCGACCAGCTGCGCGACGTGCTCAACCCGAGGCTGGCGTCATGAGCGCACCGGCATTGCTTGAGGTCAGGGACCTGGTGACCGAATTCACGCTGCGCGAGGGCATGGCGCGCGCGGTCAACGGGGTGTCGTTCACCCTGGGCCAGGGTGAGGTGCTGGGCCTGGTCGGGGAGTCCGGTTCCGGAAAATCCGTCACCGGTTTTTCCTTGATGGGGCTGGTCGACAAGCCGGGGCGCATCACCGGCGGCAGCGTGCGCTTTGAGGGCCGGGAACTGGTGGGCGCGCCGGCCGAGGAGCTGCGCCGCCTGCGCGGCAACCGCATGGCGATGATCTTCCAGGACCCGATGATGACGCTGAACCCGGTGCTGCGCATCGACACGCAGATGGTGGAAACCATCCGTGCGCATGAGCGCGTGTCGGCGAAGGCGGCGCGCGGCCGGGCCGCCGAGGTGCTGACGCGCGTGGGCATTGCTTCCGCCGAGGAGCGCCTGCTGCAGTACCCGCACCAGTTCTCGGGCGGCATGCGCCAGCGTGTGGCGATCGCGATCGCGCTGCTGAACCGCCCCGCGCTGATCATTGCCGACGAGCCCACCACCGCGCTGGACGTCACGGTGCAGGGGCAGATACTGCATGAGATGCAGAAGCTGGTGCGCGAAGCCGGCACCTCGCTGATCTGGATCACGCACGACCTCGCGGTGGTGGCGGGCCTGGCCGACCGTGTGGCCGTGATGTACGCGGGCCGCATCGTCGAGCAGGGCCCGGTGGCCGAAGTGTTGGACTCGCCCATGCATCCCTACACCCTGGGCTTGCTGGGCTCCGTGCCCGCCGCCAACGCGCGCGGCAGCCGTTTGCGGCAGATCCCGGGCCTCACGCCTTCCCTGCTGAAGCTGCCGCCGGGCTGCGCCTTCGCCGGGCGTTGCGCCGCTGCGTCGCCGCAGTGCGCGGCGCCGGTGGCCCTGCGTGACGTGGCAGGCGCGCGGCAGGTTCGCTGCGTGCATCCCATTGCCCCTGGAGTTCTCGCATGAGCTTTCAATCAGCGCTTGAGATCCGCAATGTCTCCAAGCGGTTCGTGACCCGACTTGATGCCTTCGAAAAACTCGGCGCCAGGCTGGGCGCTTCCATTCGCGAGCAGACGGTGCACGCCGTCGACCGCGTCAGCTTCGAGGTACATCGCGGCGAGGTGGTCGGCCTGGTGGGCGAATCCGGCTGCGGCAAATCCACGTTGGGCCGGCTGGTCTGCGGACTTCAAGAACCGACGGAGGGCGGCGTCTTCCTGGACGGTCGGCCCGTCCAGGTGAGCGCCTCGCGGCGGCCCGAGCTGCAGATGATCTTCCAGGATCCCTTCGCCTCGCTCAACCCGCGCATGCGCGTGGGCGATGCGGTGGCCGAAGCCGCCGTGGCTCACGGCCTGGTGCCGCGCAGCGGCGCCGCGGACTATGTGGCCGGCCTGCTGGAGCAGGTGGGGCTGGACCCGGTGTGCGCGACGCGTTTCCCGCACCAGTTCTCCGGCGGGCAGCGCGCCCGCATCGGCATTGCGCGCGCGCTGGCCGTCAAGCCCGGCTTCCTGGTCTGCGATGAAGCCGTGGCGGCGCTGGATGTTTCCATACAGGCCCAGGTGCTCAACCTGTTCATGGACCTGCGCGAGTCCCTGGGGCTCACCTACCTGTTCATCAGCCACGACCTGGGCGTGGTGCGCCATCTTGCCGACAGGGTGGTCATCATGTACCTGGGCCGCGTGGTGGAAAGCGGCGAGGTCGAGGAGCTCTACAGCCGGCCCAGCCACCCTTACACCCAGGCCCTGCTCGCGGAGATCCCCCGCCTGGACAGGCGCCGGCTGGACTACACCCCGATCAGCGGCGAGATTCCCTCACCGCTGCGCCCGCCCGGCGGCTGCCACTTCCACCCGCGCTGCCCGCATGCCGGCCCGCGCTGCGCCGTCGAGCAGCCGCTGCTGCGCGAGATCGCGCCGCGGCGCTGGTCGGCCTGCCACCTCCACGACTCGCAAGGCGTTGCCTGAAGCGAGCCCATCCACTTTGATTCCTACCATGAACTCCATCACCTCCAGCCAGGCCCGCGTGCCCCGCATCGCACTGGGCGGCTTCATGCTCGAAAGCAATTCCCATTCGCCGGTGGCCACGCGCGCCGAATTCACCTCGGTCTGCGACCTGCGCGGCCAGGCACTGGCGGACGACCTCGCCAGCCCGAGCCCGACCTCTTCGACCACGCTCAAGGGATTCATCGCCGGCATGAACGAGACCGGCCCGTGGCAGCCGCTGCCCCTGCTGCACGCGCAGGCCAACGCCAGCGGCGCGGTGGAGCAGGCCTACTTCGACGAAGTGCTGAACGACCTGCGTGAGCGCCTGCGCGCGGCGCTTCCGGTGGACGGCGTCTTCCTCGCGCTTCATGGCGCGGCCATCGCCACCGGCGACCACGACCCGGACGGCACGCTGCTGGAGGCCGTGCGCGCCATCGTCGGCCCCGGCGTGCCGGTGCTGTCCACGCTGGACCTGCATGCCAACGTCGCCGAGCGCATGGTCGACAACGCGGATGCGCTGGTGGCCTACCGCACCAACCCGCATGTGGACATGCGCGAGCGCGGCGCCGAGTGCGCCGCCATCCTGCGCGAAATGCTGGCCGGCATGCGCACGGAAAAAGGTTTCGTGAAACTGCCCTTCGTGCCGCCTTCGGTGACGCAGAACACGCATGAGGGCCCCTACCACGACCTGATTGAATACGGGCAGCGGCAGATCGGCAAGGACCTGGTCAACGTATCCATCCTGTCCGGCTTCACGCTGGGCGACACGCCCAAGAACGGCATGTCCGTGGTGGTGACCGCGCGGGCCGGCACGGGCAAGGCGCAGGCTGCGGCGCGCGACATCGCCCGTTTTGCCTGGGCCCAGCGGCACCGCTACATTCCGCGGCTGACCAGCCTGGCGGATGCCACGGCCATGGCCCTGGCCTGCGGCCGGGATGCGGAAAGGCCGGCGCTGGTGTTCGCCGATGTGGCCGACAACCCCGGCGGCGGCGCGCGCGGCAACACCGTCTGGATACTGCAGAGTTTTGTGAAGGCCGGCGTGAGCGGCGCGGTCATAGGGCCGGTGTTCGATCCCGCGCTGGCCGCCGAGGCGCACCGCCACAGCGAGGGGGCGGGCTTCTTCGCCCACTTCAATCGCGATGAAGACCATCCGCTGTCCGGCCGTTTTGCCGCCGACGCGGTGGTGGAGCGCCTGCATCACGGACGCTATGTCGCGCGCCGCGGCATCTCGGCCGGCAACACCATCAGCAACGGCCCGACAGCCCTGCTGCGCATAGGCGGCGTCCAGGTCGTCGTGGTGAGCCGGCGCGACCAGGCGCGTGATGCCGTGCAGTTCGAGATGCTGGGCATAGACCTGTCGCGGGTGCGCGCGCTGGTGGTCAAGTCGCGCGGCCATTTTCGCGCCGCCTTCGATGAATTTTTCGGCAACGACCAGGTGGTGGAGGTCGACGTGCCGGGCCTCACCACACCGGTGCTGGCCAATGTCGCGTGGCAGCGCATGCCAAGGCCGATATTCCCGCTGGACCCCGACATGCACTGGGAGCCCGCCTGATGCCGTCCGCAAATCGCCTGCATGGATCAACCCGATTTCCTGAAAGCCGCACCATGAAAATTTCCTTCTTTTCCGCTTTCCTTCCCCGTGCCCTTCCTCGCGTTTTTGCCGCCTGCGCGCGCATGCCGGCGTTGCTGGCCCTGCTGGCCTTCACGCTGCCGGCCTGGGCGCAGGAGAACGAGACCGTGAATTTCCCCAGCGAGGACGGCAAGACCACGCTGGTGGCCTACCTCTACAAGCCATCCACGCCGGGGCCGCATCCCGCCGTGGTGATGCTGCACGGCCGCGGCGGCCTCTACACCACGCTGAAGCAGACCTTCGACGGCGATTCGCTTTCCTCGCGCCACGCCATGTGGGGCAAGTTCTGGGCCGAGCGCGGTTATGTGGGGCTGCTAGTGGATTCTTTCGGCCCGCGGGGTTATGCGCGCGGCTTTGAGGCCGGCACCAACGACGGCAGGCGGCCGGCCAGTGTCAATGAAATCACGGTCAGGCCGCTGGATGCCTACGGCGCGCTGAAATTCCTGCGCGCGCGCCAGGACGTCATCAAGGACCAGGTGTTCCTGCAGGGCTGGTCCAACGGCGGCAGCACCACGCTGTCGGCGGCATCGACGCGCGCACCCGGCATCTCCGAGCCCAGCCCCGCGACGGGCTTTCGTGCCTTCCTGAGCATGTACCCGGCCTGCACGCAGGTCATCCAGCACTTCACCGATTCGTACAAGGCCTATGCGCCGCTGCTGCTGCTGATAGGCACCGACGACGAGGAGGTCAAGCCCGAGCGCTGCGCGAAGATCTCCGAGATCGCCAAACGCAACGGCAGCGACTGGGAATTCGTGCTCTACCCCGGCGTGGAACACTCCTACGACACGCCGACCAAAAAGCGCGAATCGGTGGAGGCCAACAAGCTGGCCGCGGAAGACAGCAAAAAGCGCGCGCAGGCTTTCTTCGGGCAGTTCATCCGCTGAGGCTTCTTCACGGCCCGGGCTGGGCCGGAGTGTTCAGCGCGCCGGCTTCTTTGCCGTCAGCGCGCGCCAGAAATCGTTGTTGAGGTGGGAGCTTGCGCCGTCGGTGCGCTCCACCAGGCCGAGCTCCCGGTAGAAGGTGTCTTCACCCAGGCTGAGCTCGCGCACCTTGATGCCCAGCACATCCAGCGCGGGCGTGCGCGGAACAATGGACACGCCCGTGCCGCGCGAGACCAGCAGCGCGATGGCTTCCACCGAGTCGGTTTCCATGGCGTCGGTGACCTGGTATTTCTTGCGCTTGAGAAAGCGCTCGACCAGGTTGCCGCCGTGGGAATGGCGGTAGTAGCGGATAAAGGGTTTGCCGGCAAGCAGTGCGGCCACGTCGCTGGACTTTTCATTCACGCCCGTCAGCATGACAAAGGGTTCGCGGCGCAGGCTGCGCCAGTTCAGCACACCCTCGATGGGGTAGGCGGGCTTGACGATGAGCGCGCAGTCCAGGCGCTGCTTTTCCACCATGTTCAGCAGCTCCATCGAGCTGCCCGGCGTGAGCTGGACCTCCACCTTGGGAAAGCGCTTGCGAAAGCGCGCCATGCTGTCGACCACGTCGCCGAGCAGGCTGGTCATGATGGCGCCGGCGCGCAAGGTGCCGGTGAGTTCGGCATCGGCGACGCCGTCGGCCATCTGCCGGTAGAGCAGGATGATCTGGTCGGCGTGGGCCAGCGCCCTGCGGCCGGCCTCGTTCAGCACGGCGGTGCGCCCGCTGCGGTCGAACAGCGTGAGGCCCAGCGCCTCCTCGAGTTTTCGCATCTGCACGCTGACGGCCGACTGGGTCAGGCCGACGCGGTCTCCCGCCGCCGCGAAGGTGCCGTGCTGCGCCACGGCCATGAAGGTGTTGAGGTAACGGATCATGGCGATGTATGAAGGTTATTCATCTTTTGTGCGAGATAGTTTCAAGTATAGATGAATATTGTTGAAATAACATTTGGTTTCAAGCCCCTGGCGAGAGCCTCGGCCCTCCATTCATCACGACAAGGATCCCCTTCATGAAGACCCGATGCCTGCTGGCCCTGGCCGCGTTGTCCCTTTTCACGATGGGCGCGGCCGGCGGCGCCGGCGCCCAGGAACTGACAGGGACGCTCAAGAAAGTACGCACCAGCGGCACCATCGTGCTGGGCGTGCGCGACACGTCCATTCCGTTTTCCTACCTTGACGACAAACAGCAGTACGTGGGCTACCACATCGACCTGTGCATGAAGATCGTCGACACCGCCCGCAAGAAACTGGGCATGCCCCAGCTGGCCGTGAAGATGCAGCCGGTGGCCTCGGCCACGCGCATCCCGCTGATGGCCAACGGCACGATTGACCTGGAGTGCGGCAACACCACCAACAACCTCGAGCGCCAGGCGCAGGTGGCCTTCGCGCCCACCACTTTCGTGACCGCGACGCGCCTGCTGAGCAAGAAGGCATCGGGCATCGCCTCGGTGGCCGACCTGAAGGGCAAGGGCGTGTCGTCCACCACGGGTTCGTCCAACCTCAAGCTGATGGTGACCTTGAACAGCCAGAAGGGCCTGGGCATGAATGTCATGCCGGTGGTCGACCACGGCGAGGGCATGGCCATGCTGGATTCCGGCCGCATCGCCGCCTATGCGATGGACGACATCATCCTGTACAGCCTTGCCGCCCATTCCAAGGCGCCGGGCGACTACACGGTATCGAACGAGCCTCTGTCGGTGGAGCCCTACGGCATCATGCTGCGCAAGGACGACCCCGCGTTCAAGAAGCTGGTCGATGAAGCCCTCGGCGAAGTGTTCCGCAGCGGCGAGATCAACCGGCTCTACGCGAAATGGTTCCAGTCGGCGATACCGCCCAAGGGCGTCAACCTCGGCGTGCCCATGAGCGAGGCGCTCAGGAAGGCCATCGCCAAACCCACCGACTCGGGCGACCCCGCGGCTTACCAGTGAAGCCGGGAGCCGACATGCCGCACCATGCCATCCATCCCGCGCCGGGGCGCTTGCGCCCGGAAGGTTTTATTGAACACGAGCTGCTGGGTGAACTGCGTGTGCCCGCTTATGCCGACGTGCTGGAAGCGGCCGGCCGCATCCGCGAGCACGTGCAGCGCACGCCGCTGCTGCGCTCGGCCAGGCTGGACGAGATCGCGGGCGGGCCGGTCTGGCTGAAGGCCGAGAACCTGCAGGTGACCGGCTCCTTCAAGATACGTGGCGCCTTCAACGCCATGCTGGGCCTGGCGCCGCAGCAACGGGAGCGCGGCGTGGTCGCGTATTCCACCGGCAACCACGGCCAGGCCATCGCCTGGGCCGCCAGGCGGCTGGGCGTGCCCGCGACCATCGTCATGCCGGCGGATGCGCCGCGGGTCAAGGTGGAGAAGGCGCTCTCGCAGGGGGCGCGCGTCGAGCACTATGACCGCCGCACGCAGAGCCGCGAAGTGATCGGCATGCGCCTGCTTGCCGAAACCGGCGGCACGCTGATCCCGCCGGGCGACGATGCGGCGGTGATCGCCGGGCAGGCGACCGTCGCGCTCGAGGCCCTGGCCGACCTGCCCGACGCCGCGCGCGGCCGTCTCGAATGGATGGCCGCGCCATGCGGCGGGGGCGGGCTGATCGCCGGTTGCGGCCTGGTGTTTGACGTGCTGTCCCCCGAAACCCGCCTGGTCGCGGTGGAGCCCGAAAGCTTTGACGACACGGTGCGCTCGTTGCAAAGCGGGCGGCGCGAGAGCAACCCGCCCGGCGCCACCAGCCTGTGCGATGCCTTGCAGGCTTCCACGCCCGCGCAGCTGCCCTTTGAAATCAACCGCCATTATGTGTCGCGCGCGGTGGCGGTCAGCGACGAGGAGGTCATGGCGGCGATGAACTTCGCGCTGGATGAGTTGCACCTGCTGGTGGAGCCCGGCGGCGCCGTGGCCCTGGCCGCGCTGCTGTGCGGCCGCGTGGCCCTTGAGGGAGGCCATGCGCTGGTGGTGCTCTCGGGCGGCAATGTGGACCGGGCCGTGTTGCAGCGTTGCTGGGCCCAGGCATGAACTACCACTGGAACTGGAAGATCTTCTGGGAAACCTCGCCGGAGGGCGCGGGCTCCTACCTGTCCACGCTGGCCTCGGGCCTGGGCTGGACGCTGGCGACGGCACTCACCGCCTGGTGCATGGCGCTGGTGCTGGGTGTGGCGGTCGGGATACTGCGCACCTTGCCGGCCGCGGCAGCCACCCGGCTGGGCAATGCCTATGTGGAGCTCTTTCGCAATGTTCCGCTGCTGGTGCAGATGTTCCTCTGGTATTTCGTGGCGCCTGAGCTCTTGCCCAAGGCACTGGGCGACGGCATCAAGCAGTTGCCAAACGCGTCTTTCCTGACGGCCGTGGTCTGCCTGGGGTTTTTCACCTCCGCGCGCATCGCCGAGCAGGTGAGGGCCGGCATCGCCTCGCTGCCGCGCGGGCAGGCCATGGCTGCCATGGCGCTGGGGCTGACCTTGCCGCAAAGCCTGCGCCTCATCGTGCTGCCGCAGGCCTTGCGCATCATCCTGCCGCCGCTCACTTCCGAATTCCTCAACATCATCAAGAACAGCGCGGTCGCCCTCACCATCGGCCTGATGGAACTCACCTCGCGGGCGCGTGCCATGCAGGAGTTTTCCTTCCAGGTGTTCGAAGCCCTGTCGGCCGCCACCGTGGTGTACCTGCTGGTGAACGTCACGGTGATCCAGCTGATGCAGGCGCTGGAGCGCAAGGTCGCACTACCGGGTATGGCGGGCACGGCGGGCCGCCGCTGAAAGAGGGTCCACATGCTGGCCGGCTTTGATTTCAATGTCATCGAGCGCTCATGGAGCTACCTGTTCCTGACGGGCATGGCCTTCACGCTCAAGCTCGCGGTGCTGGCCATGATGGGCGGTATCGCGGCCGGCACGCTGCTGGCCCTGTGCCGGCTCTCGCACCTGCGGCTGCTGTCCGTGCCGGCCGGCGTGTATGTGAGTGTGGTGCGTTCCATCCCGCTGGTGCTGGTGATCTTCTGGTTTTACTTTCTCGTCCCCTATGTGGGCGCGTGGCTCATAGGCGCGAGCGAGCCTGTCAGCGTGGGGGCCTTCGCCTCCTGCCTCATCACCTTCATCATGTTCGAGGCCTGCTACTTCTGCGAAATCATGCGGGCCGGCATCCAGTCCATCCCCAGGGGGCAGGTCCAGGCCGGCTATGCCATGGGCCTCAATTACCGGCAGGTGATGGCCCATGTGGTGCTGCCCCAGGCTTTTCGCAACATGGCGCCCGTGCTGCTGACGCAGACCATCGTGTTGTTCCAGGACGTCTCCATGGTCTACGTCCTGTCCATCACCGATTTTGTCGGGGCCGCGACCAAGGTCGCCCAGCGCGACGGCCGGATGGTCGAGATGTACCTCTTTGTCGCACTGGTCTATTTCCTGTTGTGCTTCGGCCTGTCCCGGCTGGTCAGGCGGGTACAGGCCCGGACGGCGATCGTCCGGTGAACAGGGAAGGCGCGGCCTCGATGGAACACCTTTTTGAGGGGATCAATAACCTGGAGTTATGGATATGGGCGGGTATTTCGAACTGGCCCTCAAAGATAAATACAAGTCAAATAGCCATCGGGGAGAGAGATCAGCTTTCATGCACGGCGCCGGTCCGGCAGAGGGCTTTTGAGAACGACAGATGCAAGCAATCCATGTGAAGAGAAGATACGGAAGCCGGCCTTTCAAACCCAGCGTGATCGGTGGTTTGCTGGCGCTTTATGGTTATGGTGCGTTTGCGCAAGCGCCCGATGCGGGCCGCATGCTGGAGTCCATCCGTGAACGCACGCCCGGCCTGAGCAACCCCGCGCCGGCGGACACACCGGCCGTGATTGAGAAGCCCGCGGAAGAAAGCCGCGCGCCGTCCTCCGGCACCGGCGCGCGGGTGCTGGTGACGCAGTTTGCCTTCAGCGGCAACGACTCGATCGACAGCCAGGCACTCGCAGCCGAGCTCAGCGGCTTTACCGGCCGCGAGATCGGCTTCGATGCGCTGGCCGAAGCCGCCGCGCGCATCACACGCCTTTACCGCGAACGCGGCTTCCTCGTGGCACGCGCCAACCTGCCCGCACAGGACATCGCCGGCGGCACCGTCAGGCTCGAAATCCAGGAAGGCCGGCTGGGCGCGGTCACCGTGGAGCCCGCCAAAAATCTGCGCCTGGACCCGGGCGTGGCGCAGCGTTTCATCGCCGGCCTGGTCCCGGGCGCGGTGATACGCGAAGCCGAGCTTGAGCGCGCACTGCTGCTGCTGACGGACCTTCCCGGCATCACGGTGCGTTCGGTGCTGCGCGCGGGCGCCCAGCCCGGCACGGCCGACTTGATGGTGCGGGTCAGCGAAAGCCCGCTGGCGCAGGCGCGATTCGGCTTTGACAACCAGGGCAACAGCTACACCGGCCGCAACCGCCTGACGGTGGAGCTGTCGGCCAATGACTGGCTGGGCCTGGGCGAGGCCTGGAGCGCCAAGGGGATCACCAGTTTCGAAGGGCTGACGGCACAGACCCTGGGTGTTTCGGCGCCCCTGGGCGGCTCCGGCCTGCGCGCCGGCCTGGCCTACACCAACCTGCTCTACAAGATAGGCCGCGACTTCGCACCCCTGGATGCCAGCGGCGAAGGTGAAAGCCTCAGCGGCTTTGTGGCCTACCCCTTTATGCGCGGCAGGCAGGCCAACCTCACGGGCCAGCTTTCGCTGGAGCAGAAAAACTATATAGACCGCGTCAACCAGGCCGGCCTGGACGTGAAGAAGTCATCAACCCTGGCCCGGCTGGACATCTACGGCGACTGGCGCGACGGCGTCACCGGCAACCCCGCGCTGACCAGCTATTCGCTGGGCCTGACGCATGGCCGCCTGAGCCGCGACACGATGTCCGACGCGGCCTTCGACGCGCGTTCGGCCATGACGGCGGGCAGCTTCAACAAGCTCAACTGGTCGCTCTCGCGCCTGCAGGCCTTGCCGGGCGGTTTCACGCTGCATGCCTCGCTGTCGGGCCAGCAGGCCTCGAAAAACCTCGATTCGTCGGAAGAATTTTTCCTGGGCGGGCCCAACGGCGTGCGCGCCTATCCGCAGGGCGAGGGCGCAGGCGACGAGGGCTGGCTGTCGCGGCTGGAACTGCGCCACGGCCTGGGCCGGCTGGGCGGCTTTGGGGTGGAGGGCTTTCTCTTTTACGACGCGGGCCGCGTGCGCATCGACAAAAACCCCTGGGACCCGGCGCAGGTGAGCAACCACAGAAGCCTGCAAGGCGCCGGCCTGGGCCTGGTTTTCACGCGGCCCAAGGCGCTGACCGTCAGCGTCGGCGTGGCCTTCAAGCCCACCAGCACGCCGAGCACGGTGGAAGCCTCGCACAGCCCGACGCTGTGGCTGCAGCTCAGCGGCGCGCCGCAGGCCTTCGCGGGCCTGGGCTCCTCGCTGTCGGACGATGCGGAGCTGAGTTCGGACAAGTTTGAAATCTACGGCGGCTTCGGCCTGGAGTTCGAGCAGGTCGCGCGCGACGGCGCGACGGATGCCGGCCCGCGCGGCGCTACGCAGTCGGCCACGCCGACGGGGAGGCAACTGCCTTCCTACCTGCGCATCAGCGACCCGTCTTCCTCGATCGGCGTGCGCGGCGCGCTGGGCCTGGGCGGCGGACTGGAGGCCTTCTGGCAGGTGGAGGCCGGCGTGGCCTACAAATACGTGCCCAAGACCGGGCCGAGTTCCGAGCGCCCCGAATCCAACGCAGCCACCAGCCTGCAGGATGCGGGCGTGGGCCTGCGCAGCCCCGAGTGGGGAGCCGTGCGCTACGGCCAGTGGACCATGCCGTTTCGCGACATGACGGCCAAGTTCGATCCCTTCAACGACTACGGCATAGGCGGCGCGGGCGGCATCATCGGTTCGCCGGGCCTGGGCGTGGGCTCGTCCAGCTCGGCCGGCCCGCTCACCGAGGTGGGCGACGCCAACAACGACGACGCGGCCTTCATACGCCGGCAGCCCGGCGTGTGGCAATACGCCACGCCGGAATGGAAGGGCCTGTCGGCGCGCGTCGCTTATTCCAACAACGGACGCCGGCCGGCGCCCGACCTGGGCGCGGGCTCAGTCTGGGGTTTCAGTGCTTCCTATGTGAACGGCCCGCTCAAACTGGGCCTGGCTTACGAGCAGCACAACCAGTACTTCGGCATCGCCAGCCTGGGCCGCAACAACCGCGGCGTGGGTTCCTCGGCCACGGCGGTGACGCAGGGGACCTCCTCGCGCGACTGGGCCGTGAGTTTCGGCGCCAGCTACACGGTGGGCACCACGACTTTTTCCATGCTGCTGGACAAGCTCTCCTATGCCGAGTCGGACGTGATTCCCGGCAACACGGTGCTGGACCTGCAAAGCTACCGCCGCCGCGGCAGGCTGTTCGGCGTGACCCACACTCTGGGCGCCTGGGAGCTGCGCGCCAGTGCCGGCCGTGCCTCGCCCGGCAGCTGCGACGTGATCTCCAACGACCCCGCGCTGCGCGCCTGCTCGACCGCGGGCCTGGGGGCGAACATGGTCGCCCTCGGCTTTAACCGCACCATCAGCAAAAACCTCAGCGTCTACGGCACCTACTCGCGCATCCGCAACGACGGTTCGGCGAACTACAACTTCCGCACCGGCGCGGTGTTCGCCTCGGCCGGCAACTCGCCGGGCGTGGGCGCCGACGTTACCGGCTACGGCCTGGGTTTCAAGTACAGGTTCTGAAGATTGAAAGCTTCTGAGAAAGAGAGTCACGCATGCATGCCGCCCACCACCTTTCCCCTCGTGCTCCTCGTGCCCCGCGCAACTTCCGCCCTCTCCTGAGTTCCGTCATGCTGGCTGTGCTGGCCCTGCAGGCCGGCCGGGTGATGGCCGACGCGTTGCCGGGCAATGCCTTGCCCACCAACGGCCAGGTGGTCGCCGGCGCGGGCAGCATCGCCTCCTCGGGCAATGTGCTGACCGTCAACCAGCTCAGCGACAAGCTCACGGCGCAGTGGGACACTTTCAACATCGGCGCCGCGGCCAAGGTGAACTTTGTGCAGCCTTCGCGCTCGTCCATCGCGCTGAACCGCGTGATGTCGAACGAGGCTTCGCGCATCTACGGCCAGCTCAACGCCAACGGCCAGGTCTTCCTGGTCAATGCCGCGGGCATTCTGTTCGCGCCGGGGTCGAGTATCAACGTGGGTGGGCTGGTGGCCAGCACGCTGGACATTTCCAATGCCGATTTCGCGGCGGGCAATATGCGCTTTGGTAACGGCAGCGGCGCATCCGGGCAGGTGCTGAACCAGGGCACACTCACGGCCAGCGAGGGCGGCTACATCGCGCTCGTCGGCCCGCAGGTCGGCAATGAAGGTGTCATCAACGCGCAGCGCGGTACGGTGGCCCTGGGCGCGGGCAACAGCGTCACGCTGGACATGCACGGCGACGGCCTGCTCAACCTGCAGGTGGACGGCGCCGCGCTGGCGGCGCTGGCCTCCAACAGCGGGGCCATCCAGGCCGACGGCGGGCTGGTCGTGCTGGCCGCACGTTCCGGCGGTGACCCGCTGGCCACGGTGCTCAACAACAGCGGCACGGTGCATGCCCGAAGCCTTTCCAACCGCAACGGCGTGATACGCCTGGAAGGGGGCGACAAGGGCGTGGTCGCCGTCAGCGGCACGCTGGACGCCTCGGGCTACGGCGCCGGCCAGACCGGCGGCACGGTCAAGGTGCTGGGCGACAAGGTCGGGCTGTTTGCCGGCGCGCGGGTCGATGCCTCGGGCGATACGGGCGGCGGCACGGCACTGTTGGGCGGCAACTGGCAAGGCTCGGGCAGTGAGCAGCGCGCGCGGGCCACTTTCATCGACGCCGACGCGAGCATCAAGGCCGATGCCGTGAACACCGGCAACGGCGGCAAGGTGGTCGCCTGGTCGGATGAAAGCACACGCTACTACGGCAGCATCAGCGCCAGGGGCGGCGCCGCCGGCGGCGAGGGCGGCAAGGCCGAGGTGTCGGGCGTCAACTTCCTGGACTACGCCGGCACGGCCGACCTCACGGCGGCCCACGGCAGCGCGGGCTCGCTGCTGCTGGACCCGACCAACATCACCATCTCCACGGGCGCCAACAGCGCGACCTGGAACGGCAGCAACACCTTCACCGGTTCGGGCGCCGCGTCCATCCTCAACACCACCACGCTGGTCAACCAGCTGGGCACGGCCAATGTGACCGTGAGCACGGCCAGCGCCGGCACGTCGGTGGGCGACATCACCGTCAGCAACGCCATCGCCTACAACGGCGCGACAGACCGCACCCTGACTTTGCTGGCCAACCGTGACATCAACGTCAACGCCAATATCACCTCCGGAACGGCCAAGCTCAATGTGGTGCTCAACTCGGCTTCCGCCGGCGGCGCCACCGTGGGCTCGGTGTCGCTGGGCTCGGGGGCGCAGATCGTGAGCAACGGCGGCAACATCACCATAGGCGGCGGCGCCGACCCCACGACCGGCTATGCCACCGGCGGCGGTGTCACCACCGTTGGCTTTCGCATGGTGGGCGGCGGCAGCCTGCTGAGCAGCGGCGCGGGCAATATCCTGATCAACGCCAAGGGCGCGACGGGCCAGGCTTTTTCCATGGGCACCAGCGCCAACACCATACAGACCACCAGCGGCAACATCACCATCAACGCGCGCAACGCCGATGCCACGGCCCTCGGCATGAACAGCGGCACCAACATCATCCAGTCCACGGGCACGGGCAACATCACCATCAGCGCCGAGTCCACCGGCAACGCGCTGGGCATGACCATGGGCTCCAGCGGCAACAACACGATTCGCGTGGCGGACGGCGTGCTCAGCATCAACGCCAAGTCCACCGGTTCCAGCAGCGCGCTGGCCGTAGGCTCGGGCACCAACACCCTGCAGGCCACCGGCAGCGGCAGCCTGGTTCTTGCCGGCAACTCCAGCGGCTCAGGCAATGCCGTGTCCATGATCACCGGCACCAACCTGATGCGCACCGCGGGCGGGGACATCAGCATCAGCGGAACGGCCACGGGCACAGGCAGCGCGATTGTGCTGGGCGACGGCGCCGCCCAGGCCAAGGTGGAATCAACCGGCGCGGGCAACATCACGCTCACGGCCAACAGGCCGGTGGCGATGAACCTGGCGACGCTCAGCTCCGCGGGCGGCAACATCTCGGTATCGGGCACAGGGGCTGGCGCCACGCAAGGCATCGCGCTCACCGGCGGCAGCAGAATCCAGACCTCGGGCGCCGGCGGCATCACGCTGACGGCTACCAACACCGGCGGCAGCGCCTTGCTGATGGGCTCGGGCAACAACCTGGTCGCGGCCTCCGGCTCGGGCAACGTCACGCTCGACGTGCAGTCCAGCAATGCGGGTTCCGGCTCGGGCCTGACCATGGGCAGCGGCGGCACCAACGCCATCCGCACGGCCGACGGCACGCTGTCCATCAATGCGCGCTCCGCCGGCAGCAGCAGCGCGCTGGCCCTGGGCTCAGGCAGCAACACCCTCGAAGCGGCCGGCGCCGGGCAGGTGGTGCTGGCCGGCGCGGCCACGGGGTCGGGCAACGGCATCTCCCTGGCCGGCGGCACCAACCAGGTCAAGACCGCCAGCGGCAGCCTCACGATGTCGGGCAGCAGCACCAACGGCGGCGACGGCATCACCTTCGGTTCGCTGAGCAATTCCGTGCTGTCGCAGGGCGGGAACATCAGCCTGAGCGGCAACAGCACACGCGGCGTCGGCGTGTCCATGGCCACCGGCACCAACCTGGTACAGGCCGGCGGGCAGGGCAGTCTTGCTGTCAACGCGCAGTCGGATGCCACGGGATCCGGTTCGGGCCTGGGCATGGGCACCGGCGGCAACAACACCTTGCGCACGGCGGACGGTACGCTGACCGTCAATGCGCAATCGGCCGGCACCAGCAGTGCGCTGGCGCTGGGCTCGGGCACCAACCTGGTCGAATCCACCGGCAACGGGCAAGTCCTGCTGGCCGGCAAGGCCCTCGGGTCCGGCAACGGCATCTCGCTGGCGGCCGGCGGCACGAATACCGTTCGCAGCGCGAGCGGTGAGCTGTCGGCCACCGGCACGGCAATGGGCAGCGGCGACGGCATCAACATGGCCAGCGGCAAGAACAGCTGGCTCACGCAGGCCGGCAACATCACGCTGTCCGGCATCGCTTCGGGTTCGGGCACCGGCATTGCCATCCGGCCCAGCACCGACGTGGCAACGATTGAAGCCAGCGGCGCCGGCAACATCACTTTCAAGACTGACAGCTATGACAGCACGCCGACGTCCACCGGCACCGGCTCGGTCCGCATCGCCAGCGCCGGTGGTGTGCTCGGCATCGAGCAGCTGACGCCAGGCACCACCATAGGCATAGGCGAGGACGCGACCGGCCAGCTCAACTGGAACGGCGCGGAGATCGGCCAGGCCGGCAGCGGCTTTTCTTCCGTACGCGTGGGCAATATGTTCTCCGGCGCCATCGATGTGCGGCCGCCCTCCTTCTCCTCGCCCATGGTGCTGCCGGCGCGCTCCAACGACGCGGCGCGCCAGCAGGCCGCCATCGTCGCCTCGACCCAGGGCGAAGCGCCCGACTCGGCGGCAGCCCATGAGGCGCGCAGCAGCACGCTGGCCTTGCGTGAAGAAGAGCCCAATCTGCTGAAAGTGGAGGGCTTTGATGAAACGCCGTAAACCCTGGGCTCTTGCCGCGTTGGCGGCATTGGCCTGTGCCCTGGCCCTGCCTTGCCTGGCGCAGGAAAAAGTGCAGTTTCCCAGCCTCGACCGCTGGCAGGGCAGCGAGCGCCTGGTGCTGGACGGCTATCTGTACAAGCCCGCGACCGAAGGCCGCTTTGTCGCGCTGGTGATGTTCCACGGCTGCGCCGGCGCCCTGGGCAAGAACGGCGCCATCACGCAGCGCTTTCGCGACACCGCCAAACTGCTCAACGGCATGGGCTACGGCGTATTGCTGGTGGACAGCTTTAACCCGCGCGGCGAGCGGCAGATCTGCACAGTCACGCCCAAGGCCAGGGCCATCCAGGAAGAGCAGCGCTGGCTCGATGCCTATGGCGCGATCGAATACCTGAACACACGTGCCGACGTGGTGCCCGGCAAGATAGGCGCCATCGGTTTCTCGCACGGCGGCACGGCGGCCGTGCAGGTGATGAATGCCGAACTGCCGGTAAAGCGGCAGGGCGCACTCGGCTTTGCCGCCGCGGTCGCCATGTACCCCGGCTGCGCATCCACGCTGGCGGCCAGGCCCGACTATGTGGCGTATGCGCCGCTGCTCATCCTGGCCGGCGAGCTCGACGACTGGACGCCCGCCCGCTACTGCCAGAAGCTGGCGGAGCGCAGCAAGGAGCGCGGGCAGCCCGTGGACATCGAGGTCTATCCCGACTCCTACCACGGCTTTGACGAGTTGAGTCCCGTCAAAGTGCGCGAAGACGTGATTCGCAGCGGCAAGGCCGTGCATGTGGGCGGCAACCCCGCCGCGCGCGTCGCCGCGCACGCGAGGATCCGCGAATTTTTCGCCAAGCACCTGCCGGCCCGGTGAGACGGTTTTCCCGAATATCCAGATAACCAAACCCCCCAACACTCCCAACTCTTCACAAGGAAAAACAATGCGCTTACACACAGCAGCCCGCGCCATGGCGCGGCTGGGTTTCTTGGTCTTCATGTCGCAGGCGGTGCATGCCCAGCTGCAGCCGGTGCCGGCGCAGGACGTCGCGCCCGAGCCTTCCTCGGGCTACACCGAGAAGAAGGCCGTCACGGCGAAGAAATTCATGATCGCCACGGCCAACCAGCACGCGACACGCGCCGGGCAGGAAATGCTCAAGGCCGGTGGCAGCGCGGTGGATGCAGCCATCGCCGCCGCCCTCATGCTGAACCTGACCGAGCCGCAATCCTCGGGCATAGGCGGTGGTGCCTTCATCGTGAGTTACGACGCATCGCAGAAAGCGCTCAATGCCTATGACGGCCGCGAAAAAGCGCCGGCCTCGGCCAAGGGCGACCGCTTCCTCGACGCCAAGGGCAAGCCCCTGGCGCTCAAGGACGCCATCAACTCCGGCAAGTCCGTGGGCGTGCCCGGCCTGCTGCGCGTGATGGAACTCGCGCACCAGAAGCACGGCAAGCTGCCTTGGGCGAAATTGTTTGAGCCCACCATACGCCTGGCCGAAAACGGCTTTGCGGTGTCCGAGCGCCTGCATGCGGTGATCAAGCTCGACAAGACCCTGCGTACCAACGCGAACGCGCGCGCCTATTTTTACGACGCGGCCGGCGAACCGCTGGCCGTGGGCGCCATACTGAAGAACCCGGCCTTCGCGGCGGTGCTCAGGCGCGTTGCCAAGGAAGGCCCGGACGCTTTCTACAAAGGCGAGATCGCCCGCGACATCTCCAACGCCGTGAACAGCCAGGCCCAGCCCGGCGACATGACGGTGCAGGACATCGCCGGCTACCAGGCCAGGGAGCGCTCGGTGTTGTGCGGCGCTTATCGTGCCTACAAGGTCTGCGGCATGCCGCCGCCTTCGTCCGGCGGCATTGCCGTGCTGGCCATGCTGGGCGCGCTGGAGCGCTTCCCGATGTCCAGCGTGCGGCCCAACTCGACCGAGGCCGTGCACCTGTTCTCTGAAGCCGGCCGCCTGGCCTATGCCGACCGCGATTACTATGTCGGCGACCCGGATTTTGTGAACGTGCCGGCGACGGCGCTGGTCTCCCCCGAATACCTCAAGACCCGCAGCGCGCTGATACGCACCGATGCCAGCATGAAGCGTGCTTCGCCCGGCGTGCCCGCCGGCGTCAAGATGGCCTGGGCGCCCGATGAGGACTCTGAAATACCTGCCACCAGCCATATCTCGGTGATCGATGCCGCCGGCAACGCGGTGTCCATGACGACGACGATTGAAGCGGTGTTCGGCAGCCGCATCATGGTGCGAGGCTTTTTGCTGAACAACCAGATGACGGACTTCGCGCTCGCGCCCGAGGAAAACGGCCTGCCTGTGGCCAATCGTATCGAGGGCGGCAAACGCCCGCGCAGCACCATGTCGCCCACGCTGGTGTTCGACGCCGAGGGCAAGCTCAAGATGACGGTGGGCTCGCCCGGCGGCAGCGCCATCATCAACTACGTGACCAAGACTTTGGTCGGCGTGCTGGACTGGGGCCTGGATGTGCAGCAGGCGATTTCGCTGCCCAATATGGGAAGCCGCAACCGCGCCACCGAGGTCGAGCTGGGCACTGAACTCGAAAAACTCGCCGGCCCCTTGAAGGCGATGGGCCATGAGGTGCAGGCCATCGAATTCACCAGCGGCCTGCAAGGGATTGTGGTGACGCCCCAGGGGCTGGTCGGCGGCGCCGATCCCCGGCGTGAGGGCTTTGTGATGGGGGAATGAGGCGCTTCTGCCTGGGTCGGCTATCTGCGAAGATAGCGTGCTTTATTTCAAACAGACCCAGGAGCAAGCATGCAAGACGGTATCCACCCTGAAGGGCTTCGCGCCTGTGTACGCACATGAAGGCGGACGGGCAACTGGGTTTTGGTTTTGACGAAGGCCTACTCGCGATGGCCGCTGAGGCCGCCGCCGCCAGGCTGCGCAAGCCCAGGGCACCGAGGCCCAAGGCGCCGCAGGCCGAGGCCTTGAAAATGGAAGGGCCTGTTCCCGTCGCGCCAGCGCAAAGCCCGGAAGCCATGGCCCTGGCGCTGGAACGCCATCCCGACTATCGCGTGCTCAGGCGGCTGGTGCCGGCCACGGCGTTTGCCCATGTGCCGCAGGGGCCGGTCGCCCATGTTGTGATCCTGGACACGGAGACCACGGGGCTCGATGCATCCCGCGACCAGATCATGGAGCTTGCGCTGCTGCGCATCCAGGTCGACACGCACACGGGCCTGGCGACAGGGCCGGTGCAGGTGTATGACGGCCTGCGCGACCCGGGCATGCCGGTGCCGAAAATCGCGCGCGAGATCACCGGCATCACCGATGAGATGCTGGCGGGCCGGCAACTGGACATGGCGCGTGTCGATGCGCTGCTGGAGGGCACGGATCTTGTCATCGCGCACAACGCGGGATTTGACCGGCCCTTTGTGGAAGGCCTGATTCCGTCGGCGCAGGCCTTGAACTGGGCCTGTTCCTTCGCCGACATCGACTGGACGGCGGCCGGCCGCGGCTCGGCCAAGCTCAGCGCGCTGGCTTCCGAGCTCGGCTGGTTTTATGATGCGCACCGCGCCGAGATGGATTGCCATGCCCTGCTCACGGTGCTGATGGCCGAACTGCCGGGCCGGGGCGTGAACGGCCTGGCGCACCTGCTGTCCACGTCCCGCGAGCCCAGCTACCGCCTCCAGGCCACAGGCGCGCCTTTCGCGGCCAAGGACCTGCTCAAGAACCGCTGCTACCGCTGGGACAACACCGGCAAGGTCTGGCACACGCGGCTGGGCGGCGACGAGGCGCTGCAGGCCGAATGTGGATGGCTGCAGAAACAGGTCTACGGCGGCCGCGCCGCGCGGCTGGCCTGGGAACGCTATGACGCGGCCAGCCGCTACTCCGGCCGCGCGGGCACCCCGGGCTGGGCCCAGCTCAACGGTTAGCGGCTCCGCCACGACGGGAACATTCGCGCGCCGGCGTTGTCTGACTGATTCAGAGACGAAATCCAGGACTGCTTCATGAATATCTTTCAAACTGTTTCCGCTGCGGCACTAGCCGCCCTGCTGGTCGCGGGCTGTGCCAATATCGCCGTGCAGCCCGGCATGTCGCGCGAGCAGGTCCTCGCGAGCTACGGCACGCCGACGCGCACGGTGCCGCTGGCGTCGGGCACGCGCCTGCAGTACTCCACCCAGCCTGCGGGGCAGACGGCCATCATGGTGGACCTTGACGCCGCGGGCAAAGTGGTGAGCGCGCGGCAGGTCCTGAATATCCAGGATTTCTCCAGGATTGAGGTCGGCAAATGGACGCGCGCGGACGTGGAGCGCGAGTTCGGGCATCCCGCGAAGGTGGATGGTGTGGCCTCCTGGCCGGGCGACATCATGACCTACCGCTGGCGAGACGGCGTCCAGGACATGTTTTTCTTTGTCTACCTGGATGCGGGCAACGTGGTGCAGCGTGTCGGCCAGGGCATGGAGTTCCCGGTCAGGGTGAACGACCGCTGGTAAAAAGAGCAATCGCTCGCACCCTCTCTCTCTCTGGGAGAAGGAGCTAAACATCAGTTGAATTGCCGGACCTCTGGGCAGTGCAATACATTCATGCAGTCCGGGTCTTGTTTTCAATCTGCGTAAATCTGCGAAATCTGTGGATGAATTTCCTGTCCGCAGATTACGCAGATTTACGCGGGCAAGGCATCAATCCCGCGAGGCGAGCCGACCAATCTCCGGCCAGCGGTGGTGCAAGTACATCCAGGCCATCAGACCTATGCACATCAGGCCCAGCGACATCCCGGCCAGTGCGGGCGTGGAATGCATCACCAGCGGAGCGATGACACCGGCCACGATGCCGTTGGCGGTCGAGCCGATAAAGGCCTGCAGCGAAGACGCCATGCCGCGCCGCTCGGGGTAGAGGTCCAGCACCAGCAGCGTGACCACGGGCACCATCAACGCCCAGCCGAAGGCGAATATCGCGATGGGGAACAGTGCCCACGAGGCATGCGGCGTGAAGAGCAGGTTGGCGGCCAGGTTGAGCACCGAAACCACCAGCATGACGACAAAGCCGTGGCGTATCTGCTGCTTGGGCGCGATCTTGCCCGCCAGGCGGCCGCTCAACCAGGCGCCGGACATGATGCCGGAGATGGTGAGCACAAAAAACCAGAAGAACTCGGTGGGTTGCAGCGCCAGGTGCTCACCCAGGAAGGCCGGCGCCGACAGCACGTACAAAAACATGCCATTGAAGGGCACGCCGCTGGCCAGCGCCAGCAGCAGGAAGCGCGGGCTGGAGCCCAGCTGCCAGTAGCCGCGCATCAGGTGCCGCACTTCAAAGGGCTGGCGGTCCAGCGGCGGCAGGGTTTCGGGCAGGAAGCGGAAGTTGGTCGCCCAAAGCACCACGCCCACGCCGGTGAGAAACCAGAAGATGCTGTGCCAGCCCAGGTGCACAAACAGCCAGCCGCCAACGATGGGCGCCAGCGCAGGCGCTACGCCGAAATAAATCGTGACCTGGCTCATGACCTGCTGGGCCTGGGCCGGTGGATACATGTCGCGTATCACGGCGCGCGAGACCACGATGCCCGCGCCCGTCGACAGGCCCTGCATGGCACGAAAGAAAACCAGCTGGCCTATGCTTTGCGAGAGCGCGCAGCCCGCCGATGCCAGCGTGAACAGCGCGATGCCCCAGAGCACCACGGGCCGGCGGCCGAAGCTGTCGGCCAGCGCGCCGTGGAACAGGTTCATGAAGGCAAAGCCGAACAGGTAGGCCGACAGCGTCTGCTGCATTTCCACCGGCGATGCGCCTAGCGACTGCGCGATGCCTGAAAACGCCGGGATGTAGGTGTCGATGGAAAACGGCCCCAGCATGCCGAGGACGGCCAGCAGGGCGGCGAGTGTCCAGCGCGGCGCGCGCCAGAGCTGGTCGGCATTGGGGTTCATGTGTTCTTGAGTTTGAGGGCGGTTTCGTAGAGTTCGTTGCGTCCCAGGCCGGTGATGTCGGCGGCGATCTTCACGGCGGTCTTCAGCGGCAGCTCGGCCAGCAGCAGTTGCAGCACGCGTGTGCCGTCCTCAGCGCTTTCGGATGCGGCGGATGGATGCAGCACCAGGGCGAACTCGCCGCGCGTGCGCTGCGGCCCCTCGGCCAGCCAGGCCGCGAAGTCTTGCGCGGGCACGGTCGCGATTTCCTCGAACTGCTTGGTCAGCTCGCGGCCGACCGTGACGGGGCGTTCACCCAGCACCGCCATGGCGCGTGCCAGCGCTTCGATGCGATGCGGCGCCTCCAGGATCACCACGGCCCGCACCTCGGCCTGCAGCGCCGCAATGGCCTGGTCGCGCTCGCCGGCCTTGCTGGGCAGGAAGCCGGCAAACACAAAACCTGTCTCGCCGCCAGGGCTGCCAAGCCCGGCCACGCTCAGTACGGTGGTCACGCTGCTGGCGCCCGGCAGGGGCATGACATTGAGCCCGGCCGCGCGCACCGCCGCGACCAGCCGCGCGCCCGGGTCGCTCACGGCCGGCGTGCCGGCATCGCTGACGTAGGCCACGCGCTCGCCGCGCTGCAGGCGCTCAATCACCAGGCCGGCGGCCTCGGCCTCGTTGTGCTCGTGCACCGCGAGCAGCGGTTTGTCGATGCCGTACTGGCGCAGCAGGGGTTGCGAATGGCGCTTGTCCTCGCACGCAATCGCATCCACCAGCTGCAGCACCTGCAAGGCGCGCAGGCTGATGTCGGCCAGATTGCCGATGGGTGTCGCCACGACATACAGCGCGCTTTCCGGATAATGCTGCATGCCCGCCGCGGCGCGCGCGGCATCCAGTGCCAGGTCGAAAGAAGCGTTCAATGTGGTTTTCCAGAAAACAGGTTTTCAAGGTGCCGCCGGTGGGCGCGGCTGCCGGCGTGCGGCCATTGTCCGGTCAGGTTACCACCAAGTCGCGCGGCGATGCCGCCGAGTCCGCCGCGCGGGCCTACCTGCTGCGCGCCGGCCTGCGCTTTGTGGAGGCCAATTACCGCACGCCGGGCCGCGGCGGCGGCGAGATCGACCTGGTGATGCGCGCACCAGACGGTACCCTGGTGTTTGTGGAGGTGCGCCAGCGCGCGGACGATTCGCATGGCGGCGCGGCGGCCAGCATCAGCGGCGCCAAACAGCAACGCATCGTGCTGGCGGCGCGCCACTACCTGATGCGGTTTGCGAGCCCGCCGCCCTGCCGGTTTGACGTGGTGCTGGTCAAGGGCGCGCTGGGGGCTAAGGCAGGCGCCGCCATCGAATGGTTGCCTGCCGCGTTCGACGCTTCGTGAACAGGGGCTCGCTAGAGTTCCTGGAACTCGCTGGGATGCACAGTCTCGACCATCTTGTTGTCGCGCAGGAAGGCGACGATCCAGTGGCCAAACTTCTGCGTGAAGTGCACGGGTACGGCTTCGTTGAGGGCCAGGGCGATGGACTGCCGGATCGGCAGGTCGATTTCACGTTCGTCCGAGGTCGGCAGGTCCACGCGTATCAGCATGAAGGTGCCGCGGTCCTGGAGTTCCACGCTCGGGAACGACCATCTCGCGGCCGTTGCCTGCACGAAGGCTGTGGTCACATTCCTGACGACCTCGGAATCAAAGACGGGACTTGTCATTTGGGCGGAGAGACGTGGTAACTGTGTGTATCGATGATGGCCCAAACCGTCACCGCGTGGTAGCCGGGGCGCGCTATTTCAGGACGAACCGGACATAGTTCCGGGAACTAGTTCCGGTTTTGCGCCCTCTGTGTTTTTAACCCCTCGCGAAGAGCCGGTGGCCACGACGAGCCGGGCTGGATGCGAAGGCCAACGATGACCCGCTATCATTGACGCATGCTTGAACAACGCATTGAACAGCAGTTTATCGACAGCGCCGACCTCAAGTACCAGGCCGCCCAGGTTCTGTCCAAGCCGATCGCGGCGGCGGTGCAGGCCATATTGGCCAGCGTCACCAGCGGTGGCAAGGTGCTGGCTTGCGGCAACGGCGGATCGGCCGCCGACGCCCAGCATTTCGCCGCCGAGTTCGTCGGCCGCTATGAACGCGAAAGGCCCGAGCTCGCCGCGATCGCCTTGACGACGGACAGCTCCATCCTCACCGCGATCGCCAACGACTACGATTTTTCAGTGATTTTCTCGAAACAGGTTCGTGCGCTGGGCGGCGCCGGCGATGTCCTGCTGGCGATGAGCACCAGCGGCAACTCGGCCAATGTGCTGGCGGCCATCGAGGCCGCCCACGAGCGTGAGATGACCGTGGTGGCCCTGACGGGCCGCGGCGGCGGCAAGATCACCCATGCCCTGCGTGAAACCGATGTGCATATCTGCGTGCCGCATGAGCGGACCGCGCGTATCCAGGAAGTGCACCTTCTCGTCCTGCATTGCATTTGCGATGGCGTGGACACCCAGTTACTTGGCGACCAGGAGACCTCTGTATGAAACGTGTTCCGTTGAAACGGCTGACTTTGGCCATTGTTAGCGCCGGCTTGCTCGGCACCAGCCTGACGGGCTGCTTCCCGCTGGTGGTGGGCGGCGTCGCAGGCGGCGCGATGGTGGCGACCGATCGCCGCACCTCCGGCGCGCAGCTCGAGGATGAAGGCATAGAGCTGCGTGCCACCAGCCGTATCCGCAGCAATGTCGGCGAGCGCGTGCACGTCAACCTGACCAGCTACAACCGGCAGGTGCTGCTCACGGGTGAAGTGCCCAATGCGCAGGACAAGCAACTCGTCGAGCAGATCGTCGCGCGTGTGGAGAACGTGAGCTCCGTGGTCAATGAACTGGCCATCATGGGCAACTCGACCCTGACGCAGCGCTCTTCCGACGCCCTGGTCACCGGACGCGTCAAGGCCATGCTGGTCGATGCGCGCGACCTGTCCTCCAATGCCTTCAAGGTGGTGACGGAGCGCGGCACGACCTACCTGATGGGACGGGTGACGCAGCGTGAGGCCGACCGTGCCACTGAGGTGGTGCGGTCAACGCCCGGCGTGCAGAAGGTTATCCGGATTTTTGAAGTCATTAGCGAGGAAGAGCTGGCGCGCATGCTGCCGTCCAAGCCCGCCGCGCCGCCGGCCCAAAGCAGCAAGCCCGCGGGCGGCTGAAGCCGGCCATAAAAAGCAAAGCGGCCGCACCGGTTGTCCGGAGCGGCCGCTTTTTTTGCTCGGCGCGTCTGGATCGAGGGCGGATTCAGCGCAGGCGCTTGATCAGGCTCGAAGTATCCCAGCGCTGGCCGCCCATGGCCTGCACGTCCGCGTAGAACTGGTCCACCAGGGCGGTGACCGGCAGCCGGGCCCCGTTGCGCTTGGCCTCGTCCAGCACCAGGCCCAGGTCCTTGCGCATCCAGTCGACGGCAAAGCCGAAATCGAATTTGTCGGCCACCATGGTCTTGCCGCGGTTGTCCAGCTGCCAGCTCTGCGCCGCGCCCTTGCCGATCACCTCCAGCACCTGGTTCACGTCCAGCCCGGCTTTCTGGCCGAAGGCCACCGCTTCGCTCAGGCCTTGCACCAGGCCGGCGATACAGATCTGGTTGACCATCTTGGTGAGCTGGCCCGCGCCGCTGGCGCCCATCAGCGTGAAGGCCTTGGAAAACGCCATGCCGGCGGGTTTGACGGCGTCGAATGCCGCCTTGTCGCCGCCGCACATCACGGTGAGCGCGCCGTTCTGCGCGCCGGCCTGCCCGCCCGAGACCGGGGCGTCGATGAACTGCAGGCCCAGCTTGGCCGCCGCCGCGTAGAGTTCGCGCGCCACATCGGCCGAGGCCGTGGTGTGGTCGACAAAAATGGCGCCGGGCTTCATGCCGGCGAAGGCGCCATCCGCGCCTAGCGTGACGGCGCGCAGGTCGTCGTCATTGCCGACGCAGCAAAACACGATGTCGGCGCCGGCGACGGCCAGGCGCGGCAGGGCGGCCTGCGCCGGCTTGCTCGTAGCCGCGAATTCGGCAACCCAGGCGGCGGCCTTGGCCGCGCTGCGGTTGTAGACGGTGACGCCGTGGCCGGCCAGCGCCAGGTGGCCGGCCATCGGATAGCCCATGACGCCCAGGCCCAGGAAGGCGACCTGGCGGGGGGAAGAAGGTTCGTAGGTTTTGGGGGTGGTGCTGGACATGGGAATGGATACAGGGACGGGATGCGTGGGGAGGAACGAAGAAGAAGAGGGAGAAGAGGGCCGCCGGCGCAAGGCCGGCGCCCTGCACCCTAAACGATGGCGAAGTTTTCGGTGCCGGCCGACAGGTCGGTCGACTTGGCGCGCTGCGAATTGAGCTTGATCTGCAGGCGCAGGTCGTTCACCGAGTCGGCATTGCGCAGGGCATCTTCGTAGGTGATGAAGTGGCTTTCAAAGGCGTCGTACAGGGCTTGGTCGAAGGTCTGCATGCCCAGGTTGCGGCTCTTTTTCATGATCTCCTTGATCTCGGAGACTTCGCCCTTGAAGATCAGGTCGGAGATCAGCGGCGAGTTGAGCATGACTTCCACTGCGGCAAAACGGCCCTTGCCGTCCTGCTTGGGCACCAGGCGCTGCGAGATCATGGCCTTGAGGTTGAGCGACAGGTCCATCAGCAGCTGGGTGCGGCGCTCTTCGGGGAAGAAGTTGATCACGCGGTCCAGCGCCTGGTTGGCGCTGTTGGCGTGCAGCGTGGCCAGGCACAGGTGGCCGGTTTCGGCGAAGGCGATGGCGTGCTCCATGGTCTCGCGGTCGCGGATCTCGCCCATCAGGATCACGTCGGGCGCCTGGCGCAGCGTGTTTTTCAGGGCCGCTTCCCAGCTGTCGGTGTCCAGGCCCACTTCGCGCTGCGTGATCACGCAGTTCTTGTGCGCGTGGACGAACTCCACCGGGTCTTCAATCGTGATGATGTGGCCGTAGGACTGCTCGTTGCGCCAGTCGACCATGGCGGCCAGCGTGGTCGACTTGCCCGAGCCGGTGGCGCCGACCAGGATGGTCAGGCCGCGCTTGCTCATCACCACATCCTTGAGCACCTGGGGCACGCCCAGCCCGTCGATGGTGGGCAGCGTGGCCGGAATCGTCCGCATGACCATGCCGACCTTGCCCTGCTGGATGAAGGCGTTCACGCGAAAACGGCCCACGCCGGGCGGCGAGATCGCGAAGTTGCATTCCTTGGTGCGCTCAAACTCCGCCGCCTGCTTGTCGTTCATGATGGAGCGCGCCAGCGCCAGCGTGTGGTTGGCGTTGAGCGGCTGCGGCGAGACCTTGGTCACCTTGCCGTCCACCTTCATGGCCGGCGGAAAGTCGCCCGTGATGAACAGGTCGCTGCCGTTGCGGCTGACCATGAGCTTGAGCAAGTCGTTGATGAATTTACTGGCCTGGTCGCGTTCCATGAGCGACTCCTTTCAAACAGATTCTGTTGTCAACGAAAGACGGCGGGATGGCTTAGCCGGGGAAGTTTTCCGGTATCTTGGCCTTGCCGCGCGCCTCCGCGGCGGAAATCACATTGCGCTTGACCAGGTCGGTCAGGTTCTGGTCCAGGGTCTGCATGCCCACGCTGTTGCCGGTCTGGATGGCCGAATACATCTGCGCGACCTTGGCTTCGCGGATCAGGTTGCGGATTGCGGAAGTGCCCAGCATGATCTCGTGCGCGGCGACGCGGCCCGCGCCGTCCTTGGTCTTGCACAGCGTTTGCGAAATCACCGCTTGCAGTGACTCCGACAGCATGGAGCGGATCATTTCCTTTTCCTCGGCCGGGAACACGTCGATGATCCGGTCTATCGTCTTGGCGGCGCTGGAGGTGTGCAGCGTGCCGAAGACCAGGTGGCCGGTTTCAGCGGCCGACATGGCCAGGCGTATGGTTTCCAGGTCGCGCATTTCGCCCACGAGGATGGCGTCCGGGTCTTCGCGCAGCGCGGATTTCAGCGCGGCGTTGAAGCTCAGCGTGTGCGGGCCGACCTCGCGCTGGTTGATCAGGCATTTTTTGGATTCGTGCACGAACTCGATGGGGTCTTCCACCGTGAGGATGTGGCCGTACTCGGTTTCGTTCAGGAAGTTGACCATGGCCGCCAGTGTGGTGGACTTGCCCGAACCCGTGGGACCCGTCACCAGCACCATGCCGCGTGGTTTGAGCGCCAGGTCGCCGAAGATTTTTGGGGCGTTGAGCTGCTCCAGCGTCAGGATCTTGGACGGAATGGTCCGCAGCACGGCGCCGGCGCCGCGGTTCTGGTTGAAGGCATTGACGCGAAAGCGGGCCAGCCCGTCGATCTCGAACGAGAAGTCGACCTCCAGGAATTCTTCATAGGTTTTGCGCTGGGTGTCGTTCATGATGTCGTACACCATGGAATGCACCTGCTTGTGGTCCAGCGGGTCGATGTTGATACGCCGCACGTCGCCGTGAACCCGAATCATGGGCGGCAAGCCAGCCGACAAATGCAAGTCAGACGCCTTGTTCTTGACGCTAAAGGCCAGCAACTGCGTGATATCCATCCCGGGACCCTTTTAAAAATGACTCAACTAAAGTTTACAGTTCGATTATGACCACGATTGTGCGCAATCTCCAGCTTGTCCGTGACCGTATCACCACGGCCTGCTTCGCCGCCGGGCGCAACCCGGCCACCGTGCGGCTGCTGGCCGTGTCCAAGACCTTCGGCGCCGAAGCCGTCGCCGAAGCCGCCTCGGACGGGCAGCGCGCCTTCGGCGAAAACTATATCGCCGAGGGCGTGGAAAAAATCCTCGCGCTGCGGGGCCGGCCGGGCGGCCAGGCCCTGGAATGGCACTGCATAGGCCCGGTGCAAAGCAACAAGACCCGCCTGGTCGCCGAGCATTTTGACTGGGTGCAGTCGGTCGACCGGCTCAAGATCGCCCAGCGCCTGAGCGAGCAGCGGCCCGACAGCCTGCCGCCGCTGCAGGTCTGCCTGCAGGTCAATATCGACGGCGGCGCCAACAAATCGGGCCTGGCGCCGGCCGAGGTCCAGGCCCTGGCGCAGGAAGTCGCGCAGCTGCCGCGCCTGGTGCTGCGCGGCCTGATGGCCATTCCCGAGCCCGCCGCAGACTTCGACGCGGCCTGCGCGGTGCATGCCAGGACCAAAGCCCTTTTTGATGCGGTCAATGCTTCAGGTGTCCTGCCGACACCTATGGATACCTTGTCGCTGGGCATGACCGCCGACCTGGAGGCCGCCATTCATGCTGGCAGCACCATGGTTAGAGTAGGCACCGCCATATTTGGCAAGAGGTAGGCCCCCCAAGGGGGCACTGCGCTTGCGGCCCGGCAAAGCCGGTTCCGCGGCCCCTGCTGGTGAAAATATGCCCGCCTCGGGCTTCTTTTATTTCTTGGGGACAGCGATGGGCTTGATGGTGCCGCAGTCGGCCGACAGCCATTTGCCCGTCGCATCCATGGTCATCTTCTCGGGTTTGCCCTTGACGGTGGTCGTGGTGTTCATCTTCATGGTGTAGCCGGAGTCGCCGTTGAAGGTCATCACGCCTTCGCCGCTGGAAGGCGGCTGGGTGCAGGCGTAAGAGAACTTCATGGTGTTGCCGCTGACCGGCGAACGGGTGGTCTTGCAGTCGCCTTGCTGCTGCTGCGGTAACTCATTGCGCTCTGCCATTTCCTTGGTGATGCATACCTTCATGCTCATGCCGCCACCGGAGGCCGAGCCCATGGACATGCCCTGCTTGGCCATCATGTCCTGCATCTGTTTGCGCTGCTCGGGCGGCATGCTGGCCATCTGCTTTTCCATATTGGCCATGGCTTTTTCCATTTCGCCGGAACTCGACTGCATTTTGTTGGTGATTTCCCACAAGCCGGGCTTGGTGGTTTGCGCATAAGCGCCGGCGGCGAAGGCCAGTGCGGCGCTTGCCAGCAGAAGAGAGGTGGATTTCATGGTCACTCCTGGTGAGATCTGACAGGGAGGGGTGTGGTTTGTGCTCGCATTATGGCCAGGGAGCGCCGCCTGGCAAGCCCTGGCGCGGCCCTGCCCGGACGGCGGGCCCGGTTCAACGCATGAATTTCCCGCCGCGCCCGATGATGGTCAGGTCGGTGAAACGCGAGCCCTCGTGGCTTTTGGGCGCGTAGCTGATGGTGAAGCCGCCCATGTTGTGGTCGCGCAGCGATTCCAGCGCCGTGGCCAGGCTTTCGCGGGTCAGGTTCTTGCCGGCGCGGCGCAGGCCCTCGGTGAAGACCTTGGCCGCGAGAAAACCTTCCATGCTCGAAAAATCAAAATCCTTGTTGCCGGCTTCCGTCATGCGCTGCTGGTACTCGCGCACGATGGCCGAGGAGGGCGTGTAGGGAAAGGGCACGACCTGCGAAATCGTCACGCCGGCCCCGGCGTCGCCCAGTTCCTCGGCCAGGGCCTTGGAGCCGACAAAGCTCACATTAAAAAACTGGCCGCCGTAGGCCTTGGCCCGGGCCTGCTTGATCAGCGCGGCGCAGGACTTGTAGGCGCTGATCTGTATCACCGCTTCTGGCGCGGCCTTGAGGATTTCCGCCAGCGGCGCGGCCACGTCCACGCTGTTGCGCTCGACGGTGACGCTGGCCGCGGCTTTGAGGTTGCGTTTGGCCAGCGCCCGCGTCACGCCCTCCAGCCCGGCCTTGCCGTAAGAGTCGTTCTGGTAGAAAACGGCGATCTTGGTGATGCCAACGGTGCTCAGGTGCTGCACGATGCGTTCGGTCTCGTCAAAGTAGCTGGCGCGTACATGGAAGATGTTGCGGTTGAAGGGCTCGCGCAGGGCCTGCGCGCCGGTGAACGGGCCTATCAGCGGGATGCCGGCCGCGTTGATGGCCGGCACGGCGGCCAGCGTGGTCGGTGTGCCGACCGAGCCGACCAGCGCGAACACCTTGTCCTCCTCGATCAGGGCCTTGACCGCTGCGGCGGCCTTCTCGGGCTCGTAGCCGTCATCGCGCGATACCAGCTTGAGGCTGCGGCCGTTGATGCCGCCCGCCGCATTGACCGCATTGAAGTGGGCCAGTATGCCCAGCTGCATGCGCTTGCCCAGCTCGGCCGCGGGGCCGGTCTGGGCGGCGAATTGCCCGACCAGGATTTCGTTGTCGCTGACACCGGTTTCCGCGCAGTGCGCGCTACCGGCCGCCAGTGCCAATAGCAGCGCGCCGAACCGGCACCATGGCTGGGTGTTCATCAGTAAGCCCTCCGATGTTGTCTGCAACCGTGGATTCGGCCGCAGTCTGCCTATGCAGTGGATTACCTATATTTGTGTAGGGCAAAGGTATTCCGAGCTTGCCGGCTTGGCAACGCGGTTAGTCCCCATAGGGGGCCGGTTTTGGGAAAAAGTCTGTGAAATACAGCCGAAAAAGGGTGAAAACCGCATTTCCCGGCGGCCGGCGCCCTTGGGCGGCTAAACGCCCAGTGCCAGCCGAGTGGTGCTCTTGACCTCTTCCATCACCGCGTAGGTACGGGTTTCACGCACGCCCGGCAGCTGCCACAGCACGGTACCGGCGAAAGAGCGGTAGGCCGCCATGTCGGCCATGCGGGTCTTGAGCAGGTAGTCAAAGCCGCCGGCCACCATATGGCATTCGGTGATTTCAGGGTGCACCTGCACCGCCGCTTTGAAGGCCTCGAACACATTGGGCGTGGTGCGGTCCAGCAAGACCTCCACAAACACCATCATGCCGGCGCCCAGCTTGAGCGGGTTGAGCAGGGCCTCGTAGCCCAGGATATAGCCGTCCCGGCTCAGGCGCTGCACCCGGGCCAGCACGGCCGTGGGCGACAGGGCCACGCTTTCGGCCAGCTTGAGGTTGGAAATCCGGCCGTCCTGCTGTAAAACATTCAGGATTTTGAGGTCTATACGGTCAATTTCTGCTGAGGCTTCAAACATGAGTAGTGAATTATTCGGTTATTTTGTGAAATTTAGCGGGAAACTCATCATTATTCAACGGAACATCGATGTATCCACTGAATAACTACCCCAAACCGTGAAATCCTCCATGGAGCCCCCGATGTTCACCTCCCCGCGCCTGCCTTTCCCCTACCGCCCTGAATCCGAGATCGTGGCCGGCCAGCTGCGAAGCCTGGCCGGCGCGCTGGACTGGGCGGCGGCCGCGCATTCGGCCCAGCCCTGGGTGCAGGCCGTGCGCGACAACCCGCCGCCTTTCTGGGCCATGGAAAGCCTGCTCAAGGAATACCCGATTTCCAGCGCCGAGGGCCTGGCCCTGATGCGCCTGGCCGAAGCCCTGCTGCGCGTGCCGGATGCTGAAACGGCGATTGCGCTGACGGCCGACCAACTGGGGCGCGCCGATTTCGACGGCGCCGGCGACGGCGTGATGGCGCGCCTGTCGGCCTCCGCGATCACGATGTCCAAGCTGTTTTTGCCTGAGGGCGGCCATCCCAACTTGATGAGCAAGCTGGGCGCGCGCACCGTCGTGGCCGCCACCCTTCGCGCCGTGCAGCTGCTGGGCCGGCAATTCGTGCTGGGCCAGACCATTGGCGACGCCATGGGCGAGGCCGACGGCAGCCGCAAAAAAATCCCCAACCTGCGTTTCAGCTACGACATGCTGGGCGAGGGCGCGCGCACCGACGCCGATGCCTTGCGCTACCTCGCGAGCTACACCCATGCCATCCAGGCCATCGCCGCCGGCGCGAATGCCGCAGGCCCGACGGAAAAAAACGACGGCATCTCGATCAAGCTCAGCGCGCTGCACCCGCGTTATGAAGACGCCCAGCGCGAACGCGTGATGGCTGAACTCGTGCCGCGTGTCTGGGGCCTGTGCGAGCTGTCGGCCCGGGCCAACATCAACCTCACGATAGACGCCGAGGAAGTCGACCGGCTGGAGTTGTCGCTCGACGTCTTTGAGGCGCTGGCCGCCCTGGTGGCCCAACACCATCCGCAGTGGCAGGGCTTCGGCCTGGCCATGCAGGCCTACCAGACGCGCGCGCTGGACCTGATCCATCACATCGCCGCCATTGCCCGCAAATACAGGCTGCGCCTGATGTGCCGCCTGGTCAAGGGCGCGTACTGGGATTCGGAAATCAAGCGCGCCCAGGAGATGGGCCTGCCGCACTACCCGGTGTTCACGCACAAGCACCACACCGACGTGTCCTACCTGGCCTGCGCGCAGGCCTTGCTGGCCGCGCCCGATGCGATTTACCCGCAGTTCGCCGGCCACAATGCCGCGACCATTGCCGCGATTTTGCAGATGGCTTCGCGCAACGCCGTGCCCTTTGAGCTGCAGCGCCTGCACGGCATGGGCGAGGGCGTGTTCCGCGAGGTGCTCAAGAACCCGCTGATCAGCTGCCGCGTCTACGCCCCCGTGGGCGCGCATCGCGACCTGCTGGCCTACCTGGTGCGGCGCCTGCTTGAGAATGGCGCCAATTCCTCCTTTGTGCACCAGCTTGCCGACGAGTCGGTCGGCATGGGCGAGCTGCTGACCTCGCCGCTGCGGCTGGAGCCCGAGTCTTCGTTGCCGCTGCCGCCCGCGCTCTACGGCCCCGGCCGGCCCAACAGCCTGGGCCTGGACCTCACGGTAGCCAGCATGCGCGCGCCGCTGCTCGCCGCGCTGGCCGCCACCCCCGTGCCCATGGTGCCGGAGTTTGACCCCCGGCAGGCCGCGGCTGTGGTGGAGAAAGGCGTCGGCGCTTACCGACAATGGAGCAAAGTGGACGTGGCCGGGCGCGCGGCCATCCTGCGCCGCGCCGCCGACGCGATGGAGCGGCAAATGCCCAAGCTCTGCGCGCTGCTGGTCAAGGAAGCCTTCAAGACCTGGGGCGACGCCGTCTCGGAAGTGCGAGAGGCGGTGGATTTCCTGCGCTACTACGCCAATGAGGCCGAACGCATCATGCAGCCCGTGGCTCTGCCCGGCCCGACCGGCGAGACCAACGAGCTGCGCCTGACTGCGCGCGGCGTCTGGGTTTGCATCAGCCCTTGGAATTTCCCGCTGGCCATCTTCACCGGCCAGGTCGCGGCGGCGCTGGCCACCGGCAACGCCGTGCTGGCCAAGCCGGCCGAGCAGACGCCTGGCATTGCCTGGGAGGCGGTGAAGCTGCTGCATGAAGCCGGCGTGCCCGAAGGCGCGCTGCAGCTCGCGCACGGCCCCGGTGAGACCGTGGGCGCGGCGCTGGTGGCGGCGCCCCAGGTGGCCGGCGTGGTGTTTACCGGCTCCACCCAGGTCGCCAAAATCATCAACCGCGCGCTGGCCGCCAAGGACGGCCCCATCGTTCCGCTGATCGCCGAGACCGGCGGCATCAACGCCATGCTGGTCGACAGCACGGCCCTGCCCGAGCAGGTCGCCGACGCGGTGGTGCAAAGCGCGTTTCGCAGCGCCGGCCAGCGCTGCTCGGCCCTGCGTTTGCTGTGCGTGCATGAAGGCATCGCCGACCACGTGATAGAGATGATCCAGGGCGCGGCGCGGGAACTGGTGGCCGGCGAGACGGCAAACCTCGCCACCGACGTCGGTCCGGTGATTGACCGTGAAGCCTTTGACAACATCCAGAAGCATTTGCAGCGCCTGGGCGACAGCGCCAAGGTGCTGGTCGCACCAGTAGCCCCGGCTTCCCAGGCCAACCTCATCCCGCCCGCCGCCTTTGAAGTGGGCAGCCTGTCCGACGTGAAGGACGAAATCTTCGGCCCCGTGCTGCAGGTCGTGCGCTGGGGTAGCGGCGAACTCAAGGACCCGCAGGCCGTGATCGCGCAGATCAACGCACTAGGCTACGGCCTGACCCTGGGCATACAGACCCGCATAGACTCCCGCGCCCAGGCCCTGGCCGTAGCGGCCCATGTCGGCAATATTTATGTGAACCGCAACATGATTGGCGCGGTGGTGGGGGTGCAGCCGTTTGGTGGAGAGGGGCTCTCCGGGACCGGCCCCAAGGCCGGTGGGCCGCATTACCTTTACCGTTTCTGTGCTGAGCAGACGGTCACTGTGAATACGACGGCGGCTGGCGGGAATGCCGCGCTGCTGGCGGGCGGCGTTTGAGGGTTTGCTCGCCCTCGCGGGCGGGCGTCAGATCTCTATCTTGCTGCCCAGCTCCACCACGGAGTTGTTCGGCAAATTCAAGAAGTCGGCCGCCCCACTCGCGTTGTGGTGCATCTGCGCAAACAGTTTTTCGCGCCACGGCGCCATGCCGCTGCCAATCGTCGGAATCACGGTGTCGCGCGAGAGGAAGTAGCTGGTGGTCATGGACTCCAGCTCGCAGCCGCGGCCCTTGATCTGCTGCAAAGCCTTGGGCAGGTCCAGGTCGTTCTTGAAGCCGTAGTGCACATTGACCTGCCAGCAGTCATGCCCCAGCGCCTGGATTTCCAGGCGTTTGTTCATGCCTATCCAGGGAATTTCGTGGTTGCGCACGGTCACGAACAGGTTCTGCTCGTGCAGCACCTTGTTGTGCTTGAGGTTGTGCAGCAGCGCGTTGGGCACGCTGCCGGGTTCGGCGGTCAGGAACACGGCCGTGCCCTCGACGCGGGCCGGCGGGCTCACAAAAACGGCGTCCAGGAAGCTGGGCAGGTCTATCGCGTCGGCGCGCAGCTTTTCATTGAGCAGGTGGCGGCCTTCCTTCCAGGTGATCATCAGCGTGAAGACGGCGCCGCCTATGACCAGCGGGAACCAGCCGCCGGCGAACAGCTTCATGAGGTTGGAGGCGAAGAAGGCGAAGTCGACGAGGAAGAACACGCCGGTGGCGGCGATGCACAGGCTCAGCGGGTACTTCCAGCCGTAGCGGATCACGTAGAAGGTCAGGATGGTGGTGATCAGCATGTCGGTGCAGACCGCGATGCCGTAGGCGGCCGCCAGGTTGCTGGACGAGCGGAACATCACCACCGCGAGCACGATGGTGATGAACAGGCCCCAGTTGACGAAAGGCATGTAGATCTGGCCGGTGTCACGCACGCTGGTGTGCTGGATATTGAGGCGCGGCAGGTAACCCATCTGGATGGCTTGTTTGGTCACACTGAAGGCCCCGGTGATCAGGGCCTGCGAGGCGATCACCGTGGCCATGGTGGCCAGGCCCACCAGCGGCAGCAGCGCCCACTCGGGCGCCATCAAATAAAAGGGGTTCTTCACGGCGGCGGGGTTGCTGATCAGCAGGGCGCCCTGGCCGAAGTAATTGAGCACCAGCGAGGGCATGACCACCGAGAACCAGGCCAGGCGTATCGGCTTCTTGCCGAAATGGCCGAGGTCGGCGTACAGCGCTTCGGCGCCGGTCACGCACAGCACCACGGCGCCCAGGATGATGAAGGTGGTGCCGGGGTTGGCCCACATGAACATCACGGCATAGTGCGGGCTCAGCGCCACCAGGATGTGGAGGTTGGTGGCGATCTGCGAAATGCCCAGCAGGGCCAGCACGGCGAACCAGATCAGCGTGATGGGCCCGAAGAACCGGCCTATGCCGGAGGTGCCGTGCTTTTGCACCGCGAACAGGGCAAACAGGATGATCAGGGTGATAGGGATCACGCCCTGCTTGAAGGCCGGCGAGACGACTTCCAGGCCTTCGACCGCCGACAGCACCGAGATCGCCGGGGTGATGACGCCGTCGCCGTAAAACAGCGAGGTGCCGAAAATGCCGACGACCAGCAGGGTGCGGCGCAGCTGGGGCTTGTCCTTCACCGCGGTGGAGGCCAGCGCCAGCATGGCGATCAGCCCGCCTTCGCCGTTGTTGTCGGCGCGCAGCACCAGCGCCACATATTTGATGGAAACGATGACGGTCAGCGTCCAGAAGAAGATGGACAGGATGCCGTAGACGTTGTCGGGGGTGAAGGGAACATGCCCGGAACCGAAAACTTCCTTGACGGCATACAGAACGCTGGTTCCGATGTCGCCGTAGACGACACCGATGGCGCCCAGGGTGAGCGCCGCGAGTGATGATTTTTGACTAGACACAAAAACTTCCCGTCTTTGCGCCAGGCCCGTTCAAACGGGTCCCAAGCGGGCGGGAATGGTTACCTTTGGGAACGCTATTTTGCGCCCGGGGACCCGGCTTGCAAGTCGGCGGGCACCCCTAAATCCAACTAATCCCGATTTTGTTGCACCGCAACAACTTGTAACAGCGCACGGGCGCAGCGCGTGCTTGGGGCCGTATCCGATCGATGACGGGGTAATGCTATGTATTTAATAGTGGGCCGCCTATGGCGCATGGGGGTTGGCCCGAAAGGCCGTAAAAAGCCATCAAAAACCCCCCTTGCGGGGGTTTTTCAGTCGTAAACCTCGGCGTCCGGGTCGGTGGCTTCGAGTTCGTAACTTGCCGCCAGCATGGCCAGCCGGGCGATCACGCCATACATATAGAAGCGGTTGGGGCTGCTGGAGCCGGGCTTTTCGCCGGGCTGGGGCAGGCGTCCGCTGTCGGCGAAGGCCAGCGGCACAAAACTGGCGCCGGGCGCGTTGAGATTTTCGTCCACGCCGCGCTCGGCATGCACGCGGTAAAAACCGCCGACCACATAGCGGTCCATCATGTAGACCACGGGCTCGGCCACTGCGTCGTTAACGCGCTCGTTGGTCAGCACGCCTTCCTGGATGATCACTTCCGACAGCGCCTGGCCGTCCTTGGTGGTGCTCATCTTGTTCTTGGTCTTGCGGTTCAGCGCGTCCAGGTCCTTGACGTCGCGCACCGTCATGATGCCCATGCCGTAGGTGCCGTTGTCGGCCTTGACGACGACAAAGGGCTTTTCGTTGATGCCGTATTCCTTGTACTTGCGCTTGATCTTGGTCAGCAGCGCGTCGACATTGGTGGTCAGGCACTCCATGCCGGTGTTCTCGGCGAAGTTGACCTCGCCGCACTGCGCGTACATGGGGTTGATCAGCCAGGGGTCTATGCCCAGCAGCTTGCCGAAGCGCTTGGAGATTTCTTCGTAAGCCTTGAAGTGGTGCGACTTGCGGCGCACCGACCAGCCCGCGTGCAGCGGCGGCAGCAGGTACTGCTCGTTGACGTCTTCCAGGATGCCCGGGATGCCGGCCGACAGGTCGTTGTTCAGCAGGATGGTGCAGGGGTCGAAGTCCTTCAGGCCCAGGCGCCTGTCGGTACGTATCAGCGGCTCGATGGTGATGGTCTCGCCGGTCGGCAGGTTCAGTGTGGTGGGCGCCTTGATCTCGGGGCTCAGCGAGCCGAAGCGCACGTTCAGGCCCGCCTGGTGGAAGATGCGCTTGAGCTGCAGCACATTGGACAGGTAAAAGCTGTTGCGCGTGTGGTTCTCGGGCACAACCAGCAGATTGCGCGCTTCCGGGCAGATTTTTTCGATCGCGGCCATGGCGGCCTGCACCGCCAGCGGCAGCATCTCGGGCGTCAGGTTGTTCCAGCCGCCGGGATACAGGTTGGTGTCCACCGGGGCCAGCTTGAAGCCCGCGTTGCGGATGTCGACCGAGCTGTAAAACGGCGGCGTGTGCTCCATCCACTCCAGCCGGAACCAGCGCTCGATGGCCGGGGTGGAGTCCAGCACGCGTTGTTCGAGCTCGTTGATGGGGCCGTTCAGGGCGGTGATGAGGTGCGGAACCATTCGGCCACTTTCGATGAGGGAGTCTGTTATGTACTTCGGTTATATCTGACCGAATTTTAGGGAGATTGGGGTGGCATACCTGGGTTACAAGGGGTAACGCCAACGCGGGCCATCCAAAAATCCGTGGGCCGGCTTCGCAGCCCGGCATGCCCTCAGGAGCGCACTTCGCCCTGTCCCAGCACCACATATTTGAGGGAGGTGAGTCCCTCTATGCCGACCGGCCCGCGCGCGTGGAACTTGTCGGTACTGATGCCGATTTCGGCGCCCAGGCCGAACTCGAAACCGTCGGCGAAGCGGGTGCTCGCATTCACCATGACGCTGGCCGAGTCCACCTCGCGCAGAAAGCGCTGGGCGTGCATGTGGTCGCGCGTGAGGATGGCGTCGGTGTGGTGGCTGGAGTAGTGGTTGATGTGGGCGATGGCTTCGTCAATCCCGTCCACCACCCTGATGCTGATGATGGGCGCCAGGTATTCCTCGTACCAGTCCTGCTCGGTCGCGGCCACAGTGTTGGCATTTTTCACGCCGGACAGGATGGCCAGCGCCTCGGGGTCGCAGCGCATCTCCACGCCCTTGGCGGCGTAAATCGTGCCGATTTTCGGCAGGAAGGCGGCGGCCACGCCGCGCGCCACCAGCAGGCCTTCGCTGGCGTTGCAGGGGCTGTATTTCTGCGTCTTGGCGTTGTCGGCCACTTTCACCGCCATCTCCAGGTCGCAGGGGTCGTCGACATACACATGGCAGTTGCCGTCCAGGTGCTTGATGACGGGCACTTTGGCGTCACGGCTGATACGTTCAATCAGGCCCTTGCCGCCGCGCGGGATGATGACGTCCACATACTGCGGCATGGCGATCAGCTGGCCGACGGCCTCGCGGTCGGTGGTGGGCACCAGCAGCACGGCGTCGGGCGGCAGGTCGGCGTCGGCCAGGGCTTGCTGCACCAGCGCGGCCAGCGCCTTGTTCGATTCGATGGCTTCCGAGCCGCCGCGCAGTATGCAGGCATTGCCGCTCTTGATCGCGAGCGAGGCGGCCTCTATCGTCACATTGGGCCGGCTTTCGTAAATCATGCCGAACACGCCAATGGGCACGCGCATCTGGCCCACGCGTATGCCGCTGGGCTGCTCCTTCATGCCGATGATGTCGCCGATCACGTCGGCCATCGCGGCCAGCTGTTCGCAGCCCTGGGCCACGGTGTCGAGGATCTTGGGCGTGAGCTTGAGCCGGTCCAGCAGGGGGCCGGCCAGGCCGGCGGTTGTGGCGCGTTCCAGGTCGCGCTGGTTGGCGGCTTCCAGCGCCGCCGTGTTTTTGCGCAGCGACTTGGCCAGGTTCAGCAGGGCTTTGTTCTTGGCGGCGGCCGGTGCGCGCGCGATCTCGGCCGAAGCCGCTTTGGCCCGGGAGCCCAGCAGTTCCATCAGGCCAGCGACGTCGCCGGCGATATCGCTGGAAGAAGAAAGGGCTTGGTGGGAGTCGGGCGCGTTCATGAGGCCATTTTAGGCTTGCCGCAGGCCGCCGACGGCGCTGGGGCTATGCCTGCCTGGTACGCCCTTGCGTCGCGCATTGCTCGCAGACCATGCCGGCCAGCCGGTGCAGGGCCTGCCAGCCGTCGGCGGGCCAGTCGGGCTGCTTCAGGCCCTTGACGATGCCGTCGACCTTGTGGGCGGCATGCAGCAGGTTGGCCAGGGTGGTGTCGCCGATCTGCGGCAGCACGCGCTCGAACAGTTTTTCCTTGATGCCCCAGACGCGGTTTTCGCGCAGCGCCATGGGCATGGGCCGGCCGGCACTGATGGCGTCCTTTACGCGCTTCATGCTGCGGATGTCTTCGGCCAGCGCCCAGTGCACCAGCACTTCAGACTCGCCCTCGGACTGCAGGCCGTCCAGCATGCGCGCCACGCGCACCGCCTGGCCGCCCAGCACGGCTTCGGAGAGCTTGAAGACGTCGTAGCGTGCCACGTTGAGCACGGCATTTTCGACCTGGTCGAAGCTGAGGACGCCGTCGCTGCCACCGGACTGGGCCGGGTAGAGCAGGCCCAGCTTCTGGATTTCCTGGTGCGCCGCCAGCAGGTTGCCCTCGACCCGGTCGGCGAAAAACTGCAGCGTGCGCTGGCCTTCCTCGCCGGCGGCCACGCGCTGGCCCTGCTGCTGCAGGCGTTGGGCGATCCACTGCGGCAGGCTGCGCCTGTCTATCGGGTCGAATTTGACGGTGACGCCGAAGCTCTCAAGCGCACCGAACCAGGCGCCCTTGGCTGTCATGCTGTCCAGCCGCGGCAGCATGACCAAAGTGAGCGTGCTGTCGTCGCCCTGCGCGCGCTCGGCGATCTGTTGCAGCGCGACCGAGCCGTCCTTGCCGGGTTTGCCGCTGGGGATGCGGATCTCGACGATCTGCTTGTCGGCGAACAGGCTCAAGGAACCGCCGCTGGCCAGCACCTCGCTCCAGTCGAAATGCGCGCCGGCCACGGTGTGCACCGTGCGCTCGGTATAACCCTGCTCGCGCGCCGCGGCGCGCAGTGCGTCGGCGAACTCCTGCACCAGCAGCGGCTCGTCGCCGTGCAGGGTGTACAGGCTCTTCAAGCCGCGCTTGAGGTGTTCCTGGAGTTGGGCGGGGGCCAGATTCATGTCGGGGAGTTTAGCGGGCGTATCAGGGTCACAGCTTGGTGGTCGACAGCAGCAGGCTGGTTTCGGTATTGGCGATGCCCTCGAGCAGGCGTATGCGGCCCAGCACGCGGTCGAAGGCTTCCAGGCTGTCGGCCTGCAGCTCGGCCACCATGTCCCAGCGGCCGTTGGTGGTGTGCAGGGCGCTGACGGCCGGGTCGCCGCGCAGCGCGGCCAGCACCGCGTCGGTGCGGTTGCCCTCGACCGCCACCGTCATGAAGGCGCGTATGCGGTGGCCCTCGGCCTGGGGCTTGAGGCGCACCGTGTAACCCGTGATGGTGCCGTCGGTCTCCAGTCTGGCCAGCCGGTTCTGCACCGTGCCGCGCGAGACCCGCAGCACCTTGGCCAGCGAGGCGACGGAGGCCCGGGCGTTGTCGCGCAACAGGGACAGCAGTTGGCGGTCGGTATCGTCCATGGGTAGATTTTATTGGCGAAACGCCAATTTTGACTGGCTATTTGCTCAAACAACCGGGGAATTTGATCGGTTTACTGACTTTTCTTTGCCATGAGGGCTGCAGACAATGGAAATCAACACAAGACCGGGAGCCCCACCATGGTTGACTACATTGGCATTGAAAGCATCCAGAAAATCGTCCGCCAGCGCGGCGCCGCCGCCTTTATCGAAGGCCTGGCCGGCGAGATCGAGCATGACTACCGGCGCTGGAACGATTTTGACAAGTCGGCGCGCCACGCCATCCATTCGCCCGACGGCGTGATCGAACTGATGCCGACCAGCGACGGCCACCAGTATTCCTTTAAGTACGTCAACGGCCACCCCAAGAACACCGAACTGGGCCTGCTCACGGTCACCGCCTTCGGCGTGCTGGCCGACGTGGACACCGGCTACCCGCTGCTGCTGTCCGAGCTGACCATCACCACCGCGCTGCGCACCGCCGCCACCTCGGCCCTGGCCGCGAAATGGATGGCCAGGCCGGACAGCCGCGTCATGGCCCTCATCGGCAACGGCGCGCAAAGCGAGTTCCAGGCGATCGCCTTTCACCACATGCTGGGCATACGCGAGATGCGCCTTTTCGACATCGACGCCGCGGCCAGCGGCAAACTGGCGCGCAACCTGCACGCCATGGGGCTGCAGGGCTTGCGCGTGACGGTTTGCCGCTCGGCCGCCGAGGCCGTGCAAGGCGCCGACATCGTGACCACCATCACCGCCGACAAGCGCAATGCCGTGATCCTGACGCCGGAGATGGTCAAGCCCGGCATGCACCTGAACGCCGTGGGCGGCGATTGCCCCGGCAAGACCGAGCTGCACGCCGACATCCTGCTGCGCAAGGACGCCCGCGTGGTGGTCGAGTTCGAGCCGCAGTCGCGCATCGAAGGCGAGATCCAGCAAATGCCCGAGGATTTCAAGGTGGCCGAATTTGCCGACGTGCTCAAGGGCACGGCCGTGGGGCGCGCATCGCCCGAAGAAGTCACGATTTTTGATTCGGTCGGTTTTGCGCTGGAGGACTATTCGGCCCTGCGCTACCTGCACAAGCTGCAGCTCGCCGACCCGGCCCTGCGCCGCCAGATCGACCTGGTGCCGCGCCTGGACAACCCCAAGGACCTGTTCGGCTTGCTGGCGCCGGCGGCAGCCCGTACAGTCAAGGTACCCCGTCCCGACACCATCCCCGAAATGGCCCTTGATGAGCATTCCCGTTGACCTGATAGGCGCGCCCACCGACATAGGCGCGGGCAGCCGCGGCGCTTCCATGGGCCCCGAGGCCTTGCGTGTGGCCGGCATCCGCGAGGCGCTGCACGCGCGCGGCCTGCAAGTGGCCGACACCGGCAACCTGGCCGGCCCGACCAATCCCTGGCTGCCGCCGGCCGACGGCTACCGCCACCTGGCGGAAGTGGTCGAATGGAACAAGGCCGTGCATGAGGCCATGTACCAGAGCCTGGCCGCCGGCCGCCTGCCCATCCTGCTGGGCGGCGACCATTGCCTGGGCATAGGCTCCATCAGCGCCGTGGCGCGCCACTGCCGCGCCAGCGGCAAAAAACTGCGCGTGCTCTGGCTGGACGCGCACACCGACTTCAACACCAACGCCCTCACGCCCACCGGCAACGTGCACGGCATGCCGGTGGCCGTGCTGTGCGGCCACGGCCCGACCGAGCTCACCGGCATAGGCGGCGCCACGCCGGCCATGAGCCCCTCGGCGATACGGCAGATCGGCATACGCAGTGTGGACGAAGGCGAAAAGCGCTTTGTGCGCCAGGAGGGGCTGGAGGTCTTCGACATGCGCTACATCGACGAGATGGGCATGCGCCACACCATGGAAAAAGCCCTGGCCGGCATGGATGCCGACACGCACCTGCACGTGAGTTTCGACGTGGACTTCCTCGACCCGTCCATCGCGCCCGGGGTGGACACCGCCATCAAGGGCGGGCCGACCTACCGCGAGGCCCAGCTGTGCATGGAAATGATCGCCGACACCGGCCTGCTGGGCTCGTTGGACGTGATGGAACTCAACCCGGCGCTGGATGTGCGCAACGGCACGGCCGAAGTCGCGGTGGACCTGATCGAAAGCCTGTTCGGCAAGAGCACGCTGATGCGGGCCTGAGCGCTTACAGCTCCGTCACGGCCGCCAGGCGGCGCATGATTTGCTGGACCACGTCGCTTTGCATGTCGCGGTACAGCATGTTTTCTTCGGCTTCCTTGGCCAGCACGGCGGACTCGTTGAAGCTGATGTCGCGCTGCTGCAGGATTTCGGAGTCGGGAATCAATTCCTTACCCGCCAGCGTGCGCAGCCTGAAGCGAAAACGCAGCCGCAGCTGGAATTCGCGCACCTGGCCCGAGGTATTGGTGCTGAGCACCACCTTCTCGCGCTGGTCGCTCAGCACGTCCAGGATCACCTGCGCCTCGTTGAGGCGGCGGGGGTCGGAGATCACTTCCACCTTGTGGGTGGCTTGCAGGGATCTTCTGAGTTCCACGCCCAGCGGCGAGCTTTCGCCCAGGGAAGAAAAAAGCGTGCTGAAGGCGAAGTTGGGCGCCTTGCGCAGGGCGAAACCGCAACCGCCCAGCGTGAGGGCGGCGGCGCTGGCCGACAGGGAAAGGAATGCGCGACGCTGCATGGGCTTGCCTTCTTTGCGTTGAAACGGTCTCAGATGACGATGTTGACCAGGCGACCGGGCACCACGATCACTTTTTTGGCGGGTGCGCCCGCGGCCTGCTTGGTGAAGGCTTCCGACGCCAGCGCGGCCGCCTCGATGGCGGCCTTGTCGGCGCCGGCCGGCACCGTGACCGCGCCGCGCAGCTTGCCGTTGATCTGCAGCACCAGTTCGATCTCGTCCTGCTGCAGGGCGGCTGCGTCCACCTGCGGCCAGGGCGCGTCGAGCAGTTCGCCGTGCTGTGCGGCATAACCGAGCTGCGACCACAGAGCGTGCGCCAGGTGGGGCGTCGCCGGGTACAGGCAGCGCAGCAGGATGCCGAAGCCCTCGCGCAGGGCGGCATCCGAGCCGGCGGACACGGCGCCCTTGAAGTCTTCCAGCGCGTTGAGCAGCTTCATGTTGCCCGACACCACGGTGTTGTACTGCATGCGCTGGTAGTCGTAGTCGATCTGCTTGAGCACCGTGTGGATTTCCAGGCGCAAGGCCTTGGTGTCCTTGTCGAACGCGGGCGCGCCGCCCTCGGGCTGCTTGCCGGCGCCGAGCTTGACGCCGAAGTTCCAGACGCGGCGCAGGAAGCGGTAGGAGCCCTCGAGCGCGGCGTCGTTCCACTCCAGGGTGGTGTCCGGCGGCGCGGTGAACATGGTGTAGAGCCGGGCGGTGTCCGCGCCGTATTTTTCGATCAGGTCCTGCGGGTCGACGCCGTTGTTCTTGGACTTGGACATGGTGGTCCAGCCCTCGTAGGGCACCGGCAGGCCGTCGGCCTTGGCGGTGGCGGAGAGCACCTTGGCGTGCTCGTCGCGCACGATATCGAGCTCGTGCGCCCAGAAGTACTGCTTGCCGGTGGTGGTGCGCGCGAAGGCCTCATTGAGCACCATGCCCTGCGTGAGCAGCTTGGTGAAGGGCTCGTCGACCTTCACCAGCCCCAAGTCGCGCATGACCTTGGTCCAGAAACGCGCATAAAGCAGGTGCAGGATGGCGTGTTCGATGCCGCCTATGTACTGGTCCATGGGCATCCAGTAGTTGGCGCCCTCGGCCACCATCTTGTCGCTGTTCTTGGGATCGCAGTAGCGCATGAAGTACCAGGACGAGTCGACAAAGGTGTCCATGGTGTCGGTCTCGCGGCGCCCGGGTTTGCCGCAGACGGGGCAGACCACGCCGGCGTGAAAGCCCGCATGCTTGTGCAGCGGGTTGCCGGAGCCGTCGGGCACGCAGTCCTGCGGCAACACCACGGGCAGGTCTTTTTCCGGCACCGGCACGGCGCCGTGCTCCTCGCAGTGGATGATGGGAATGGGCGTTCCCCAGTAGCGCTGGCGGCTCACGCCCCAGTCGCGCAGGCGCCAGGTGGTTTTTTTCTCGCCCAGGCCCTTGGCCGCGAGGTCGGCGGCGACGGCTTCGACGGCCGCCTTGAAGGACAAGCCGTCGTACTTGCCGGAATTGATGGTGGTGCCCTGCTGCTTGTCGCCGTACCAGTCGGCCCAGGCGTCCAGGCTGTAGGCCTGGCCCTTGACGTCGACCACCTGCTTGATGGGCAGGCTGTATTTTTTGGCGAACTCGAAGTCGCGCTCGTCATGCGCGGGAACGCCCATGACGGCGCCGTCGCCGTAGCTCATCAGCACATAGTTGCCGACCCAGATTTCGACCTTGCCGCCGGTGAGCGGGTGCGTGACGAAAAGGCCCGTGGGCACGCCTTTCTTTTCCTGCGTGGCGAGTTCGGCTTCCGTGGTGCCGCCGGCCTTGCTTTCCTCGATGAAGGCCGCGACCTTGGGGCTGGAAGCCGCCGCGTGCAGGGCCAGCGGGTGCTCGGGCGCCACGGCGCAGAAGGTCACGCCCATGATGGTGTCGGCGCGCGTGGTGAAGACGTACATCTTTCCGTCGCCGATCAGCTTGCCGGAGGCATTCTGGATGTCGTGCGTGAAGGCAAAGCGCACGCCTTCGCTTTTGCCTATCCAGTTTTCCTGCATGAGCTTGACGCGCTCAGGCCAGCCGGGCAGCTTGTGGCTGACGCTGTCGAGCAGCTCTTCGGCGTAGGCCGTGATCTTGAGGTAGTAGCCGGGAATCTCGCGCTTTTCCACGGTGGCGCCGGTGCGCCAGCCTTTGCCGTCAATGACCTGTTCGTTGGCCAGCACGGTCTGGTCGACCGGGTCCCAGTTCACGACCTGGGTCTTGCGGTAGGCAATGCCTTTTTCCAGCATCTTCAGGAACAGCCACTGGTTCCACTTGTAGTAGTCCGGGTCGCAGGTGGCGACCTCACGGCTCCAGTCGATGGCCAGCCCCATCGCCTGCATCTGCTTTTTCATGTAGGCGATGTTGTCGTAGGTCCACCGGGCCGGCGGCACGCCATTTTTCATGGCGGCATTTTCGGCCGGCAGGCCGAAGGCGTCCCAGCCCATGGGCATCAGCACGTTGTAGCCCTTCATGCGCAGGTGGCGCGTGAGCATGTCGTTGATGGTGTAGTTGCGCACGTGGCCCATGTGCAGCTTGCCGCTGGGGTAGGGCAGCATGGAGCAGGCGTAGTATTTCTTGCGGCCTGCATCCTCCGTCACGCGGTAGGCGTCGGCGGCGGTCCAGTGGGCTTGAGCGTCACGCTCAACGTCGAGATGGTTGTATTTGTCTTGCATGGAGAACCGGGAAGGCGGAAAACGGAACAGGAAACAGGGGAAAAGGCCGGGCGGCGCGTGCCGTTGCCGGGAATCCCCGATTTTAGGGGCAGGGCTGTTTTAGCGCGGTGCGGCTGAAGCGGCAGGGTTGTCGGCCACAAAGCCTATGCGGTTGAGCCCGGCTTTTTGCGCCAGGCCCATCACCTGCACCACCTTGCCATAGGGCACACCCTCGTCGGCCCGCAGCTGGACCTCGGTCTCGGGGCTCTGGGCGGCGGTCTCACGCAGCCGGCCCGCGAGTTCGTCGGTGTTCAGGGGTTTGTCGTTCAGGAAAGCCTGGCCGGACTTGTCGATCACCAGCGTGACGAATTTCGGGGCGTCGGCCGGCTTGGCGGCCTCGGTCTTGGGCAGGTCCAGCCGTATGCTGCTGGCCAGCAGGGGCGCGGTGATGATGAAGATGACCACCAGCACCAGCATCACGTCCACCAGCGGCGTGACGTTGATCTCGCTCATGGGCTGCGGGCCCTGGGTGCGCTCAAGCCGTCCGAAAGCCATGGTCGTCAGGCCTTGTGCGCCAAAAGCTCGCGCAAATCGCGCGCGAAGCCTTCAAGATCGGCTTCGATGCGGCCTATGGAGCGGCCGAAGATGTTGTAGGCCAGCACGGCCGGGATGGCCACGGCCAGGCCGGCTGCCGTCATGATCAGGGCCTCGCCGACGGGGCCGGAAACCTTGTCGATGGTGATCTGGCCGGCCGAGGCGATGCCGACCAGCGCGTGGTAAATACCCCAGACCGTGCCCAGCAGCCCCACAAAAGGCGCGGTGGAGCCGACGGTGGCCAGCAGCACCTGGCCGAATTGCAGCTTGTGCAGCACGGCATGCAGCGCGTCGCGCAGCACGCGGGTCAGTTGCTGGGACTTGTCGCCCGCCGTGGCCAGCGTGCCGGCGGCCGGGAGCCTGGTCGCGGCGATCAGCGGCAGCACCAGCGCTTCGCGGTCGAAGGCGGCGACTTTTTCACCGGCCTGCTCCACCGAGGCCGATTGCCAGAAGGCCGCGGTGCTGCGGGCCACGTCGCCGGCGGCGCGCTGAAGCAGCCAGCTTTTCCAGAGGATCACGACCCAGCTCGCCACTGACATGGCCAGCAGCAGAACGGCCACCAGCTGGCTGACGATGCCGCCTTGGGTCATGAGGCTCAGGAAATCCATGTGGGTCACACCTTTGAGTTGCCGCGGCCCGGACCGCGCTTATTTTTTCAGGCCCAGCACGTCGAACATGTCGAAAAGGCCGGTGGCGTGCCCGTCCAGGAAACGGGTGGCGCGCAGGCTGCCCTGGGCATAGTTGCTGCGGCTGGACGACTTGTGGCTGATTTCGATGCGTTCGCCGGTGCCCAGGAACATCACGGTGTGGTCGCCCACCACGTCGCCGCCGCGCACGGCGGAAAAGCCTATGGACCGCGGGTCGCGCTCGCCCGTCACGCCTTCGCGGGCGTAGACGCCGCAGTCCTTCAGGTCGCGGCCCAGTGCGCCGGCGATGACCTCGCCCATCTTGAGCGCGGTGCCGGAAGGCGCGTCAACCTTGTGGCGGTGGTGGGCTTCGACGATTTCGATGTCGTAGCCGGTGGACAGGGCCTGGGCCGCCATTTCGAGCAGCTTGAGCGTGACGTTGACGCCCACGCTCATATTGGGCGCCATGACGATGGCGATATCCTTGGCGGCGGCGGCGATTTCGGCTTTCTGCGCATCGGAGAAGCCGGTGGTGCCTATGACCAGCTTGACGCCCATCTCGCGGCAGGCCGCCAGGTGGGCCAGCGTGCCTTCGGGGCGGGTGAAGTCGATCAGCACGCGGGAGTCTTTCAATCCCTGGCGTATATCGGCGCTGATGGCGACGCCGCTGGCGCGGCCGGTGAACGCGGCGGCGTCGGCGCCTATGGCCGGGCTGGAGGCCTGGTCAAGCGCGCCGGTCAGCTGGCAGTCGGTGCTGGTGTTGATCGCCTCGATCAGCATCTGGCCCATGCGGCCGCTGGCGCCCGCCACCGCGACCCGGTGACGGCGGGCCTGGTTGGCAACCGCCTCGCTCACTGTTTCGGGCTTTCGAGGGGAGGGTAGCTCGCGGCCGGCGCGCCGGCGGGCACGCTCGCGGAGGTCGCGGCGGCGCTGTCCGCTGCCGGCTTGGATTTTCCGGCGGCCTTGACCAGCTGCTCTTCGGTGGCTTCGAGCACGGGCACCTCGCCCAGCTTGCGCCGGTTGCCCAGCTTGGCGATGAATTCGGTTTCGCTCGGCATGGCGTCACCTTCAAAACGTTCCAGCTGGTCGTTCTTGAAGTAAACGGTGTATTTGTAGGACTGGGGTTCCACGCCTTGCCGTTTCAGGGTGAAGACGTAATCCCAGCGGTCGGCGTGGAACAGGCTGGCCATCAGCGGCGTGCCCAGCGTGGCCTTGACCTGGTCGCGCGTCATGCCGGCCTTGAGCTGCTCGACCTGCTCCTTGGACACGAAGTTGCCCTGGATCACGTCGACTTTGTAGGGGGTGACCCAGTTGATCGGATTGACGGAGCTGGCGCTCATGCCGCGCAGGCTGCTGCAGGACGCCAGCACCGTGCAAGCCAGGAGCAGGAAAGCGGTTCGGGCGCCGTAACGATGATTTGCAGGCATGGCTGACATAGTAAGGGGGTGTAGCGATATGATTGTTCATTGTAGCGGCTGGGGGCCCCCGGCCGGCATCCGCCCGGACGGGCCGCATTGCCGCTTTACACCGGTTTTACCCAGAGAGTTTCCCCATGAGCAACATTGACGAGCTGAAAAACACGGGTTTGAAGGCCACGCTGCCGCGCCTGAAGATCCTGGAAATTTTTCAGGCGGGCAAACAGCGCCATATGACGGCCGAAGACGTGTTCCGGGTGCTGCTTGAAGAACGTTCGGACATCGGCCTGGCCACCGTCTACCGGGTGCTGACCCAGTTCGAGCAGGCCGGCCTGCTCAACCGCAGCAATTTCGAGTCCGGCAAGGCGGTTTACGAGATCAACGAAGGCCAGCACCACGACCACCTGGTGTGCCTGGACTGCGGCAAGGTCGAGGAGTTCTACGACGCCGAGATCGAAAAACGCCAGCAGTCGGTCGCCAAGTCCAAAGGCTTCGCCATCGCCGACCACTCCCTGTCCATTTACGCCAACTGTACCAAGGACAAATGCCCCAACCGCAGCACCGGCACGCCGGTCAGGCATCACCATTCTTGAGGGTTTAGAGGGCGTCTATAAAACGGGGGAATGCCGCGCGGCGTAGAAGGTGTGAAGAAACCGTAGCGAGCGGCCCGAGGTCGCGTCGAGAACCGGAGCCGTACACCCGTACGGCGAGGATCGCAGGCGCGAGATCGGGCCGCGCAGTAGGTTTATTCCGCCTTCTAGTCGTCTTGTTCCATGGCGCGGCGGTGCCTTTCGACGAATTCCTGGTAAGTATTGATGCCGCGCAGCTGCAAAATCGCATTGCGCACCGCGGCTTCCACCAGCACGGCGATGTTGCGGCCGGCCTCCACCTGGATGATGACCTTGCGCACGGGTATGCCCAGCACGTCCTGCGTCAGCGGCTCGTAGGGAATGCGTTCGTAGTCGCGCTCCAGCGTCTCGCGGCGCACCAGGTGCACGATCAGCTTCAGGCGCATCTTGCGGCGCACGGCCGTCTCGCCAAAAATCGCCTTGATGTCGAGCAGGCCTATGCCGCGCACCTCGAGCAGGTTTTGCAGCAGCTCGGGGCAGCGCCCCTCTATCGTGGTCTGGTTGATGCGGTACAGGTCCACCGCGTCGTCGGCCACCAGGCCGTGGCCGCGCGAAATCAACTCCAGGCCCAGCTCGCTTTTGCCCAGGCCCGACTCGCCGGTGATCATCACGCCCATGCCCAGGATGTCCATGAACACGCCGTGCATGGAGGTGCGGTCGGCGAAATGCTTGGACAGATAGGCCCTGAGCACGTCGATCACGAAGGCGGCCGACTCCGGCGTGGAAAACATCGGCAGCTGCGCGCGCTCGCACATGGACAGCAGCGTGTCGGGCGCCACCTGGCCGTCGGCCACGACCAGCACCGGCGGCTCCAGCGTGATGATGCGGGATATGCGGCGGGCGCAGTCCTCGGGGCTGGCGTTGGTCAGGTAGGCGACCTCGCGTTCGCCCAGAATCTGCACGCGGTAGGGATGGATGTAGTTGAGGTAGCCGACCAGGTCGGCGCCGGAGCGGGCGGCCCGCACGGCGACTTCGTCAAAGCGCCGCTCGGAGGCACCCAGGCCGGCGACCCATTCCCATTTCAGGGAGGCGCGGTGGTCTTCAAATAAAACGTCGGCGCTGACAACGGTGGGCTTCATGCCGGCCTGTGATACGGGAAAAGAGCCCGGAGCGGGCTAGGAGCTGACTTCGTGGACCGAGTGCCAGGAAGCGATCAGGTGGTGCAGTCCAGCGGCATCGGTGCTGGTCTTGAGCTGCTCGCGCAAGGTGCTGTCGCTGAGCAGTTCGGCGATTTCCGAGAGGATCTCGAGGTGTTTTTGCGTGGCGGCTTCGGGTACCAGCAGGAAGATCAGCAGGGCCACGGCCTGTTCGTCCGGCGCGTCGAAGCCGATCGGCGATTGCAGCAGGAATACCGCCGCCATGGGGGCCTTGAGCCCCTTGATGCGGCCGTGCGGAATCGCCACCCCATGGCCGAGCCCGGTCGAGCCCAGGCGTTCACGGGCGAACAGGCTGTCGGTGATCAGCGCGCGGTTCAGGCCGTGCTGGTTCTCGAACAGCAGCCCGGCTTCTTCGAAAGCACGCTTTTTGCTGGTCGCTTCGACGCTGACCAGCACTTGGGAGGGGGGCAAAATTTGCGAAAGACGGTTCATAACAATCTTTTAGTCGCCGAATTATGCACTTTGCAGCGGGTTTGCTGGGAAAAGAGGCATAAAAAAGCCGCTTGAGCCTTCAAGCGGCTTTTTTCATGCAACTTGCGCAAACCCGGTGCCGGTCGCCAAGGCGGAGTCTCCAATCGGGCCGCGTTGGGAACAGCGCGCCCCCTTGGCAGGGCGGCGCACCAGCTCGGGCAAAAAACGGGTAGGCCCTTCAGGCCTGGCGCTTGGCGGCAACGTGGTGGTGATCCTGGGTTCTGGTTTTGTAGCGTCCGACCTGGCGGTCCAGCTTGTCGGTCAACTCGTCTACGGCGGCGTAAAGATCAGCGTGGGAACTCTCGGCGAACAGGTCGCGGCCCTTGACATGCACATTGCACTCGGCCCGCTGGCGTCTTTCCTTTTCTTTCATGTTGTCCACTGTCAACAGGACTTTTACGTCCACTACCTGGTCGAAATGCCGGGTAATCCGATCCAGCTTGCTGGTCACATAGCCGCGCAGCGCGGGGGTGACTTCAAGATGGTGACCGCTGATCGTCAAGTTCATAAAGAGACTCCTTTTCCAATGTTGGAGCTGGGTTTGAAAACACCACCCGGCCCGTGAGGGGAGGGCGGCAGACGGGGACAACGCTCTTGGATTTACTATGCGCCCGAAGGCCGTCAATTGCAACCGGGCTTGCAATAAATAATGAAACCTTCTGAAAATCCTCTTGACCGGTATGGCGCCGCGTTCGCCAGGCCTGCCGGGGCGCCGCTTCCGCGGGTGCGGCAAGCGCTTGATTTCGCAGGCTTTTTGCGGCCGGAACCCTGCGTGGAGGGATAGCAGGCTTGCAGGAAATCCACGCGGGCGGCATCATGCGGACAAGGTTCACGCTGGCTGCTGCGGGCCGAAACAAGGGCCCATCCAGGACCGGGCCGCTGTGTGCCGGGCTGCAGGAAAACCATAACAACAGGCCTCTTCACGACCATGCTCCGCCTGCTCTTCCCCTGTTCGCCTTCGACCCGGCCCGGCCATGTCGCTTGAGACCATTATTTCCTCCGCCTTGACCCGGCCCGACGAGGACCGCAATGCGCTGGTGCTCATGGGCGGCGGGGCGCGCACCGCCTACCAGGCCGGCGTGCTGCACGCGCTGTCAACCATGCTGAGCCTGCAGGGCGGCGCGGCCGGCGAGCGTTTTCCCTTCAACATCCTGGTGGGCACCTCGGCCGGCGCGCTCAATGCCGCCTTCCTGGCGAGCCGCGCCGGCGAGGGCCTGCAGGCCTTTGCCCAGCTGGCGGCCTTCTGGACCACACTGCGCTCCTCGCATGTCTACAAACTCAAGGTGCCGGCCTGGATACGCTCGAGCCGCATCGCCGCGGCGCTGTTTCTGTCGCAGCAGGTGCGGGCGCAGCAGGCGCTGCTGGACAACACGCCGCTGGTGGACACCTTGCACCGCGCCATCTCGCTGGGCCGCATCGAGCAGGCCCTGCAGGACAGGACGCTGCGCGCCGTGGCCGTCACGGCTTCGAGCTACAGCAGCGGCGTGCACTGGACCTTCTGCCAGATGGCGGCGGGCCGGCAGTCCGACCTGTGGAGCCGGCCCGGGCGCCGCGCCGAATTCCAGCCCATCACCATCGAGCACCTGATGGCCTCCAGCGCCATCCCCTTTCTCTTTCCAGCCACGCCGCTGTGGGTGGACGGCCATCCCGAGTTCTTCGGCGACGGCTCCATGCGCCAGAGTTCGCCGCTGTCGCCCGCGCTGCACCTGGGTGCCGGCAAGGTGCTGGTGATAGGCGTGGGCCAGCCCGAACGCGCCGGCTTTGTGGGTGGCGGCAACGGCGCCAACGTCACCGGCCGGCCTTCGCTGGGCGCGATTGCGGGCCATGCCATGGCCAGCGTTTTCCAGGACACGCTGCAGGCCGACGTGGAGCAAGCGCAGCGTGTCAGCAAGACCGTGCGCCAGATGCCGCGCGAAATCGCGGCCATCATGCCCTACCGGCCGGTGGATATCCTGGCGATCGCGCCTTCGCAGTCGCTGGACGCACTGGCGCAGGCCCATGCGTCCGAGCTGCCCGCTGCGACCTACAACGCCCTGGCGGGCCTGGGCGCGCTGGGCGCCAAGGGCAGCCCCGGCGGTGCCGCGCTGGCCAGCTACCTGCTGTTTGAGCCGGGTTTTGTGAAGGCGTTGATGGCGCTGGGCGAGCGCGATGCCTATGCGCGCAAGGACGAGCTCATCGCCTTTTTTATGTAGTCCGCAAGATGGCTAACCCGGACCTGAAATGCCATAATCGCCGCTGTTCAATTACGGAGAAATCCTTGGAAAGCAGCCCTAGTCGCTAGCTTTCAACACCGCAGACTGACGCAGGCTTGCAAAGGCTCATGCTCAAAAGGGGGTTGAAAGCGATGCACCATCCCACCGCCCCTTTACCGCGCTTTGCGCAAGGCCCGAGCGCAGGCCTTGTGTGCAGCCCCCTGAACCGATAGGCAGTCAGTCATGCTCAATATTTTCACGCTCGCCAACGGCCGGCTTTTCCAGGAAGAAATCGAATCCCTGGAAGAACTCTCCAGGTTCCAGCCCATCTGGGTGGACCTGGAATCCCCCACCCTCGAAGAAAAACGCTGGATCAAGCAGTACTACGGCCTATCCATCCCCGAAGACGCGATGGACGAGGACATCGAGGAGTCGGCGCGCTTTTACGAGGAAGACAACGGCGAGCTGCACATACGCTCGGACTTCCTGATCGCCGACGACGCCGAGCCGCGCACCGTGCGCGTGGCCTTCATCCTGAACCTGGTCAACGACGACCTCAAGAGCAAGGGCGTGCTGTTCTCCATCCACGACGAGGACGTGCCGGTGTTCCGGCTGCTGCGCATGCGCGCGCGCCGCGCCCCCGGCCTGATCGAGGACGCCAAGGAAGTGCTGCTCAAGCTGTTCGACGCCGACGCCGAATACTCGGCCGACACGCTGGAGGGCATTTACGTCGAGCTCGAGAAAGTCAGCACCCAGGTACTGTCGGGCGACGTGACCGACGCGCTGGCCGGCGAAGTGCTGGGCAGCATCGCCCGCCACGAGGACTTGAACGGCCGCATACGCCGCAACATGATGGACACGCGCCGCGCCGTCAGCTTCATGATGCGCAGCAAGATGCTCAACGCCGAGCAATTCGAGGAGGCGCGGCAGATCCTGCGCGACATCGACTCGCTGGATTCGCACACCGCCTTCCTGTTCGACAAGATCAACTTCCTGATGGACGCCACGGTCGGTTTCATCAACATCAACCAGAACAAGATCATCAAGATCTTCTCGGTGGCCAGCGTCGCGCTGCTGCCGCCCACGCTGATCGCCAGCGTCTACGGCATGAACTTCAAGCTCATGCCCGAGCTCGACTGGTCGCTGGGCTACCCCTACGCCATCCTGCTGATGGTGGCCAGCGCCGTCGTGCCCATGTGGTACTTCAGGAAGCGCGGCTGGCTGAAGTAGCCGCCGCGCCGCGGCCGTTCACGCGTCGCCGTAGACCGGCTCGCAGCGCACCTCGGTCTTCACCGAGTTGGCGATAAAGCAGGCCTCGTGCGCGTCGTGGTGCATCTTGGCCAGCTCTTCGCGGCTGGGCTGGTGTTCGCCGGAAAAACTCACCTCGGGATACAGGGTGACCACGGTCATGGCCACCTTGCCTTCCGCGTTCTTTTCCATGACGCCGACCGCCGCGTCGAAGTAGCGGTCCACGCGGAACTTGCGTTTGACGGCCATGGTCAGGAACCACAGCATGTGGCAGCTCGACAGCGCGGACACAAAAGCCTCTTCCGGGTCCAGCGCCGACGCGTCGGACATGGGCAGCGGCACGACGCTGGGCGAGGATGAGCCGGGCACCTCCAGGCCGCCATCAAAGCGCAGCAGGTGGCGGCGGCTGTAGCGGTTGTCCAGGAAGTTGGCGTCCTTGCGTTCCCACAAGGTTTGTGCGGTGTAGTGCGACATGTTCGAAGGCCCGGAATGGATCAGTGGAAGAAGTTGCGCAGCGCCCGCGCGGTGGCCTCGGGCTGCTCTTCGGGAATGAAATGCCCGGCCGCCATGGCCTGGCCGGTTACTTCGCCGCTGCACTGCGCCCGCCAAAGCGCCAGCGGGTCGAACAGGCGGTGCACCACACCGCGCTCGCCCCACAGCACCAGCAGCTCGCAGGCCAGCTTCAGGCCCTGCGCGCGCCCGTCGCGGTCGTGTTCCAGGTCTATGCCGGCGCTGGCGCGGTAGTCTTCGCACGCGGCATGCAGCGCTTCGGCATTGCAAAAGCTGCGCTCGTATTCGGCCAGCGCCCGCGGCTCGATGTAGTTCAGCCCGGCGCTGCCCCAGCCGCCCAGCTTGGCGTGCAGATAGGCCTTGGCGGTTTCGGGGTGGTTGGCGCCCATCATGATCTCGGGCAGCGGCGCGGGCTGCAGCATGTGGAACCAGTGGTAGTAGGCGCGGGCAAAGGCCATATAGGGTTCGGTCATGCTGCGGCCCTCGTACATGTCGAGCGTGGGCGCGATGTCGATGATGCAGAGCTTGGCCACACGCGCGGCGTGGTCCAGCGCCAGCCGATGCGCCACACGCCCGCCGCGGTCGTGGCCGCACAGAAAGAAGCGGTTCACACCCAACGCGTCCATGACGCCAATCATGTCGTGCGCCATGTTGCGCTTGCTGTAGTTGCTGTGGTCGGGCAGGCCCGCCGTCTTGGAGGAGTCGCCGTAGCCGCGCAGGTCGGGCATCACCAGGAAATAGTCGGCGGCCAGGCGCTGGGCCACGCGGTGCCACATCACGTGCGATTGCGGAAAGCCGTGCAGCAGCAACAGGGCCGGGCGTACCGGGTCGCCGGGCACCACACGGGAGACCCGCGCATTGATGGATGCGCCGTTCACTTCGAAATTGCGCAGCTCAAACCCGTCAAACCAGCTCATGGAGCCTCCCGGTGAGATTCAACTCTTGCGTTGGGCTAGCGTCGCATTCCGCATGCCCTGTCTCAGGCGGAACGCGACGCCAGATATTTTTGCAGATTCGCGGCCGCCTGGGCCCGCACTTTGTTACGCAGAAAAGGCGTCCAGCCCAGCAGCAGGCCGGGCGCGCCCAGCGCCTGGCGCGACCAGGCCCAGAAATCAAAGCGGTCGCGGTGGCGGCTGATGAGTCCCTGTTCATTGAACTCGAACTGGCCGTCGATGACGTTGTGCACCATGCGTCCGGTGGTGCTGAAGCGGTAGTCGGCCTCCCAGTGCGCTTTGCCGGCCCGCGCGTCGGCCTCAATACCGCTGTAGGACAGCTTCCAGACGTCGGCGCCCTTGGCCTTGGTCACGTCGCAGAGCATGTGCCACATGCCGGTGACCTCCTTGTGGCCGCGCAGCGAGAAGGCCTCGTCGTCGAACTGGGCATCGGGCGCGTAGCAGGCGGCCATCGCGTCCGAGTCGAGGCGGGCGAAGGACGCGTAGAAATTTTCGAGGGTGATCTGGTTGGGGTGCATGCTGTCTCCTGGTCTGCAATGTCGGTGAGGGTCGGGTCCGCGAACTCTATAGCGGCCGGCGCGGGGCGGGCGTCACTCAGGCGTCAGCCGGCCTCTTGCGGCACTTCCGGCTCTTGCAGCAACTCCAGCAGCCGCCGCAGCGCATGCGCCACCGTGGCGCCGCGCACCGCGGCCCGGTCGCCGTCAAAGCGCCGCACTTCCGACACCAGCCGCCCCGGCAGCGCGAAGCCAAACCATACCGTACCCACGGGTTTGGCGGCGCTACCGCCCGTCGGGCCGGCCACCCCCGTCACTGCCACGGACACCTGCGCGCGCGAATGCGCCAGCGCACCGGAAGCCATGGCACGCGCCACTTCCTCGCTGACCGCGCCGTGACGGGCGATTAGCGGGGCCGGGACGCCCAGCAGTTCCGTCTTGGCTTCGTTGGAATAGGTGACAAAGCCGCGCTCAAACCAGTTGCTGGAGCCGGCCAGGTCGGTGCAGGCCGCCGAAATCATGCCGCCGGTACAGCTTTCGGCGGTGGCCAGCATGCGGCCCTGGGCCTGCAGCAAGGCCGCGAGCTGTTCAGCCAACGCGCTGCTCACCAGAACCTCCAGAGCGCGATCACCAGCAGCGTGCAAAACGCCGCCACGAAGTCGTCAAACAGGATGCCGAAGCCGCCACGGTAGTTAAAGCCCTTGAAGGCCTGGTCGGCCCAGGCCACGGGGCCGGGTTTGACGGCGTCAAAAAAGCGGAACAGCCCGAACGCGGCCAGCTGGGCCCCGAAGTCCGCGGGCATCACCAGCCACAGCACCAGCCAGAAGGCCACGACCTCGTCCCAGACGATGCTGCCCGGGTCCAGCACTTTCATGGCCTTGGCCGTCACGGTGCAGGCCCACCAGCCGGCCAGCGTGGAGGCGGCGATCAGCCAGCCCATCTCGGCCGGCGTGAGCCACTGCTGCAGCACCAGGAAGGCCAGCCAGGCCCAAAGCGTGCCGGCCGTGCCGGGCGCGACCGGGCTCAGGCCGGCGCCAAAGCCCAGCGCAATGAAATGCGCGGGGTGCGTCAGCAGGAATTTCGCGGTGGGCCGGAAAGCGGGCGGCGGCGTGGTGGTGTCGGTCATGTGTGGGGTGGGCAGCGAATGCCCCGGGGCAGTGGCTGATTTTGTCACAGCGGTTTCACACGCGGCCGGCACAGTCCTGCGATTCACCAGACAAGAGGGAATTCGGGATGAGCAAACACAAACAGGTGTTGAACAGGATGAACGCCTTGACCCTGGCCGCCGCCTGCGCGCTGTGCCTGGCGGCCGGCAGCGGTCGCGCCCAGACGGCGCCGACCGTGGAGGCCGTGCTGGCGGGCCATGCGGCCCTGGGCGCCGACGCCTCGGTGGCGGCGCCGCGCGATGCGGGGCCCTTTTTTGCCACGGCGGGCAAATTCGCCAATGCCAAACGCCAGCGCAACGAGCAACTCGGCAGCGAAAGCGCCAACACCTTTGTCGGCGACCCCAAATACCCGCGCGCCTCCGGTGGCGCGCTGCCCATGAAGGGCCAGTCAGTGCAGGGGTTTTCGGGCATTGTCTCCCTGGGCAAGGGCGAATTCCTGGCGCTGACCGACAACGGCTTCGGCAACAAGGTCAACTCGCAGGACGCGCTGCTGATGGTGCACCGCTTGTCCGTCGATTGGGGCAAGGGCCGGGTCCTGCGCCGCGGCACGACCTTTCTGAGCGACCCCTACAAGCGCATTCCTTTCCACATCCAGAACGAAAACACCTCGCGGCGCTACCTCACGGGCATTGATTTCGACCCCGAATCCCTGCAAGTGGTGGGCAATGAGTGGTGGATAGGCGACGAGTACGGCCCCTACCTGCTGCGCACCGACTTCCAGGGCCGGGTCCTGGGTGTGATCGAAACCGTCATCAAGGGCAAGCTGCTGGCCTCGCCCGACCACTATATGCAGGGCCGCCTGCCCAACCTGCCCGGCGAGGCCTTGTTCGAGGTGCGGCGCTCCAACGGCTTTGAGGGCATGGCCAGATCACCCGACGGCAGCAAGCTCTATCCCATGTTTGAAGGCCCGCTGTTCGACACCACGGCCAAAAGCGTCGAGAAATCCGGCGACAAGACCTATGTGCGCATCAACGAGGTGGACGTTGCCTCGGGCGGCTACACCGGCAAGCAGTGGAAATACCTGCTCGAGGAGGTGGGCAATGTCGCGGCCGATTTCCAGCTGCTGGACGCCACGACCGGCCTGGTAATAGAGCGCGACGACAGCACCGAAGGCCAGGCGCCGGCCTGTCCGGGTGAAGCGCGCACCGATTGCTTTACGCGGCCCGCGCGTTTCAAGCGCGTCTACAAGATAGACCTGGCGGCCGCCGATACCGATGGTTTTGTGCGCAAGGTGGCTTATATCGACCTGACCCGCATCGCCAACCCGCAACGCCTCGCGAAGCTGGGGCCCAATGAAGCGATGTTTTCGCTGCCGCACCTGGGCCCCGAAGGCCTGGCGATTGTCGACGCCACCCACATCGTGCTGGTCAACGACAACAATTTTCCGTATTCATCGGGCCGTGAAATCGGCAAGCCCGATGCCAATGAGCTGACCCTGCTGGATATTCGCGCGCTGGTCGAAGCCAAATAGGCCGGCTAAGCGCGCGGGTCAGCCGGCGGTCGGGCCGCCCACCAGGTCTCTTTCGTGGCTGAACCACTCGGCCCAGTAGTCGATACAGGCGCGGATCTTCGGCAGCCGGTGGCGCCCGCCCAGCGTCACGGCATGAATGGGCACGGGCTGCTCGTCGACAAAGCCCGGCAATACCGGCACCAGCAGGCCGCGCCGCACCAGGGGCTCGGCCGCCAGCATGGCAAAGCGCGCAATGCCCAGGCCCTGCAGGGCCAGCTGGCTGGTCGTGCCGGTGGAATCGGCACGCCAATGGCCGTCCGCCGTGATCACCACGGGCTGGCCGTCGATGATGAAGGGCCAGCGGTTGAGCGTGGTCGCGCCGCTGTTGCTGATCAGGCGGTGCCGGCCCAGGTCGTCAGGGTGCTCGGGCGTGCCGTGGGCCGCAAGATAAGCCGGCGTGGCGTACAGCCGTCGCCCATGCGTGCCAATCTGGCGCATCACCGTGTTCTCGTTGGTGTGCGTGCCGCTGCGGATCGCGATGTCGACACCGTCGCGCACCATGTCCACCAGGCGGTCGTCCACCTTGAGTTCCACACGAACCTGCGGATGGCGCCGGCTCAGCCCTTCAAGGCTGGGCACCAGCAGGTACTCGGCCATCACGGTGCTGGCCGCCACCCGCACCCAGCCGCTGGCCTCGCCGCTCTGGCTGGCGAACTCGCCTTCCAGGTCGTCCAGTGTCTGTGTCATGCGCCGGCAATAGCCGAGAAAAGTCTCTCCCTCGGGCGTGAGGGTCAGCGCATGCGTGCTGCGCTGTACCAGCCGCGCATTGCAGGTTTTTTCGATGCGGGCAATGGCGCGGGATACCTGGCTGACCGGCACGCCGCGCGCACGCGCCACGGCCGAGAAGCTGCCCAGTTCGGCCACGCGCGCAAACAGGTGCATGTCGTCAAAGTTCAGGTCGCGCATGCCGGCCATATTACCCATCGCCGGGCTTTTTTGTTTTGCGCCTGGCGCAAGACGCATTTGCGCCGCGGGTGGTTTCCGGCGGCGGCGGTTTTGCGCACAGTGGAGCCGTACCCCAACCGAAAGGACGCTCTCATGAACTCCCTCTACACCGCAGCCGAAGAACAGCGCCTGACCGCCGCCGCGATGGCCGAGGCCAGGCATTTGCGTGCCCTGGCACCGGCCCAATTCTGGTCGGTGCTGGGCCGCCTCGTGCGCGACCTGGTGCACCCAGTGCGCCCAGGCGCCGCCGTCCATCCTCAGGCGAAGTGATCGAAAGAAGCGTAGTGCCGCTGCAGCGGCGCGCCGGCCGCGTCGAGCAGGCGCAGGCCGGTGGCCGCGTCGATGCGGCCTATGCGGCTGACGGGTGTTTGCGCCTGCCTTGCCGCTGCCAGCACGGCGTCGCGGGCGGAGACCGGTGCGGTGAAGGCGAGCTCATAGTCGTCGCCGCCGGCCAGCGCGAACTCCAGCTGCTTTTCAGCGCCAATGCCGGTTCCGGGCCAATCGGGGTGGGCGCTAGCGGCCACCAGATGGGCCGCGAGCGCGGTTTCCAGTGTGGCCCCCGCGCTCGAGGCGCGCAGGATGTGCTGCAGGTCGCCAATCAGGCCGTCGCTCACGTCGATGGCCGCCGAAGCGATGCCGCGCAGCGCCTGGCCCAAAGCCACACGCGGTGTGGGTTGCTCCAGCCGGCGCCTGGCCTGGGCCAGCAAGCCGGGCTGCAAGGACACCGTGCCGCGCAGCGCGTCCAGCGCGAGCCGCGCGTCGCCCAGCGTGCCGCTGACATACAGGTCGTCACCGGCTTTTGCGCCCGAGCGCAGCAGCGCCTGGCTTTTGCCGTTCAGCACGGGCACTTCGCCGAACACGGTGATGCAGATATTGAGCGGCCCCTGCGTGGTGTCGCCGCCCACCAGCTCGCAGCCGTGCGCATCGGCCAGCGCCAGCAGGCCTTTCGAAAAAGCCGCCAGCCAGGCCTCGTCGACCCGCGGCAGTGCCAGCGCCAGCGTGAAGGCCAGGGGTTTGGCACCGCAGGCAGCCAGGTCGCTCAAGTTGACGGCCAGCGCCTTGTGGCCCAGCGTGAAAGGGTCCACGTCCGCGAAGAAATGCCGGCCCTCGACCAGCATGTCGCTGGAAATCGCCAGCTGCGTTCCGGGCGCGGGCTGCAGCAGCGCGCAATCGTCGCCCACGCCCAGCGCCGCGCGCGCGGCGGGGCGCGTGAAGTAGCGTGCGATCAGGTCAAATTCACCCATGGCGCAGAGCATACAGGCTGCGCCGGCAGGGGTTTCAGAAATTCTGCTGGTGCGTGAGGCCGCCGCGAAAACGTTCCGACGCCTGGCGTATGACTTCGGCCAGCAGGTGTTCCTCGCCCTGCCTTTCGCGCAGCCAGCGGGCATCGTTGTCGCCGCGCTCCACGCTGTTTCGCAGCAGGTGCAGCGAGGCGCCCGCGCCCATGGCGGTGGCATGGCGCTCGATCTGCGCCATGGTCAGCAGTATGTGCTCGCGCAGCGGCATGTGGCCGCCGGTGGCGGGGTCCACATAGACCGCGTCCAGGCCGAAGCGGCAGGCCTGGAAGCGGTTGTAGGTGTAGACCAGGTAGTCGTCCTCGGTGGGCACAAAGGGCTGCTCGTGCATGAACCAGGAGGCCAGCGACTGGACAAAACCCGCCAGCGCGGTGGCGCGCTCCACCGTGAGCGGCGTGTCGAACACGCGGATCTCGATGGTGCCGAACTCCGGCTTGGGCCGGATGTCCCAGTAAAAGTCCTTCATGCTCTTGACCACGCCGGTGCGCGTCATCTTGTCGAAGTACACGGTGAAGTCGTCCCAGGTCAGCGCGAAGGGGGCTCGGCCCGAGAGCGGAAAGGCGAACACCGAGTTGAGCCGGGCCGAGTCGAAGGCCGTGTCCTGGCCCTGCACATAGGGCGAGGAGGCCGACAGCGCGATGAAGTGCGGGATGTAGCGCGACATGCGGTGCAGCGTGAGCAGCGCGCTATCGGCGTCGGGGCAGCCCACGTGCACGTGCTGGCCGAAGATGGTGAACTGCTTGGAAAGATAGCCGTAGAGCTCGGACAGTTCGCGAAAGCGCGGCTTGTCGTAGATGCGGCGCTCATGCCACTGCTGGAAGGGATGGGTGCCGCCGCCGACCACGGCGATGTTGAGCTTGTCGGCGCTCTTGACCAGCGCGTCGCGGATCTGCGAAAGCTGGCCCAGCACCTCCGAGGCGTTGTGGCAGATCCCGGTCGAGACCTCAATCATGCTGGAGGTCATCTCGGGCACCACGGCGCCGGGCAGCGGGATTTTGGACATCAGGCGCAGCATGTCCTCGGCATAGGGCGCGAGGTCGTAGTCATGCGTGTTCACCAGCTGCAGCTCAAGCTCCACGCCCAGCGACAGCGCGGCCGATTTGTGAAAAGGTTCAAGGCTCATGGACGGGTCCGGATGCGGGGCCGCGCGTGAGCGGCGCCCAGGGTTTGGAACTTTCGCCGGCGCGGTAAATGGCCACGGTGGCCAGCACCGCGCCCAGTACCTCCATCAGCAGGATGGCGGGCAGGGCCACGCTGGCGATCTGCCGGCCCAGGGCGCCCGAGGCCGTGGCGAACTGCGACACCAGCAGCAGCGCGACCGAGGACATCGGCGACATCGCGCAGCCCACCCACAGGGCTTGTTTCCAGCTGGCGCCGCTGCCCGCGTTGCCGATGGCAACACCGATGATCTTGGCCGCCATGCGCGCCAGCACCATGGCGATGACCATGCCTGCCACCGGGCCGCTCCAGTCGGCCTGCGCCGCCACCACCGAGACCAGCACGAACATCAGCATGGTCAGCATGGCGGAGGCCGTGCCCATCTGCCGCGGCCATGACCAGGGGCGCGGATTGAGCTGCTTGAGCAGCATGCCGCCCAGCAATGCCGCCAGCGGCGCCGAGCCGCCGAAGTGGGCCGCCAGCGCGGCGCCGGCGGCGATCAGGGCCAGCAGCAGGATGGCGGTGTTTTCGCTGGTGGGACTCATCACGCGCAGCGCGGTGCGCAGCGTGAGGGCCAGCACCGCGCCCACCACCACCGACAGGCCCAGCACCACCAGCACCGGGTAGAGCGTGCTGAGCACGCTGGCCACACCCGATTCGGGGCGGTGCATCATGCCGGCGCGGGCGCTGCATAGCGTGAGCGCATAGAGCGTGCCCAGCGTGGACAGCACCAGCGCGCGTTCGGTGACCGGGCCCGCCGCGCGCGTGTCTATGGCCACGCGCGACAGCACCGCCGGCGAAGCGGCCATGGCCAGCAGGGCCAGCGGTTCGGCCACGGCGACGCGCACGCTCATCGCGCCCAGGGCCCAGTACACGAGGATGAAGGTCAGCGCCGATTCGGCCAGGCTCTGCACCAGCACCATGGGGTTGTGGCGAAACCAGCGCAGCGGAATGCGCCCGCCGGCCTCGAACAGCACCACAGCCACGCCCAGTTCCAGCAGGAACAGCCCCGTGCCCTGCAGCGGCCAGACCGCGCCGGTGAACCCGGCCAGGCCGGCAACGCCGCCGACCAGCGAATAGCCGACCACCTTGGGCAGGCCGGTATAGCGGTTCAGCAAGTGGCCCGCGGCGGCGGCCACCGCAAGAAGGATGGACCACTGCACGGTCGGCAAGCCTGCCGAAGGTTTGATCCATTCGGCCCAGATGGCCAGGATGTCATTCATGGGGGATGGGTCTCCACTCTGATAGGAACTTCTGCAGACAGGCCCCTGGAGGCGGCATGTTGCGCGTTGGTCGGCCGGCCTTTACGGCCTGGGGCCCGGTGGGTTTGCGCGAAAGAAAACTTGTTGCATTAATTTACAGGCGCCTCCGGTGCGAGCCTGTAGGACAAGGCCGGAAATGCCACCCATGCTTGTTGGGTGAAGAGCCCAGCGGCGCAACCTAATGGAGGCATGTTCACCAGTGGGGGCCGCGGGACTGGCTTTGCCAGACCGCAGGCGCTCGCCCCCTGGGAGGGGGGGAACAGGCTACACGCAGTGAGCCTGGACGGGGGTGAGCTTATTCAGGCATGAAAAAGCTGCGCGGATGGCTGCGCCAGCGCGCCCAGATGGCGGCGCGAATGCGGGCGCGGTCCACATTGCTCACGTTGTGCGCCTGCAGGGCCAGGCGGAACGCGAGGTAAAAACTCACGCCGAGGTTGAGCGCGCCTATCAGCGGAATGGCCGCGACGCACCACCAGATGGTGGGGTGCTTGAAGGCTTCCAGGCCCGGCGAGGCGCCGGCCGCGGCCAGCTGGCCGGTGGACAGCGTGACGTGGCGCGCCTGGAGTTCCACGCCGAAGAAGCCGGTGAAGGCCGGGATCAGCCCCAGCATGAAACCCAGCGCGATGTTGGAGGCGAAGCCCGAGATGTTGTCGCGCATAAAGCTCGACCAGCGGGCCGCGCGCTCGCTGCCCAGCACGGCGGTGATGCGCGGGTTGTGGCGCATGGCCGAGTCCAGGCGGTGCAGCACGAACCAGTTTTCGGTCCAGCCCGCGATCATGCTGGCCGCGAACAGGATGCCGCCGGTAAAGCCCGCCCACATCAGCGTGGGGCCCAGCAAGGTCAGCGTGCCCAGCACATGCTCGGCCTCGGTGGGGCTGATCATGGGCCGGCCCAGCAGCAACAGCACCAGCGTGTTGACCAGCAGCACCGCGGGCACCACCATGAACACGTTGCCGAAGACCGCCGCCACCTGCGAGCGCACCAGGTGCGTGACCTCGTCGACAAAGGCTTCGATGGTGCTGGCGGCATCGGCCGAACCGAGGTCCTTGAGCTTGGCCGCCATGGCCGGCGCGGTCATGGCCGGCTGCTTGGTGGCCAGCGTGAAATGCAGCAGCTGGATCAGGATGAAGCTGGCGGCATACATGAGGCCGGACCAGAAGCCGCCCCAGAAGGCCGAAAGGCCCACCGCGACGATCATGAACTTGAGCAGCGTGGTGAGGGCCGTGACGGCGCCGCCGCCCATGGCCTTGCCCAGCATTTCACGGTATTCGCCGCGCGTGCGGGTGATGTAGGTCTCGCCGGTCTCGGCGCTGCGCTCGGCCACCTTGGCCGACAGCAGCGTGGAGTTGGCGCTGATCAGCGCGCTGATGCTTTTGCCCTCTTGCGCGGTGATGACGCGGCGCCCCAGCAGCTTGACGGCCGCCATGGCCGGCTTGGGCGAGACCAGGCTGTCGAGCAGTTCGCGCACGCGCAGCATGCGCTCGCGCAGCTGGCGCAGGCGAAACACCATGCCGACCGAAATGCCGTTTTCCTCCAGGTGCGTGTAGATGCTGTTGACAGCCTGGCGGCAGGCGTCCAGCCGCTCGCGGTATTGCGCGATCGCGGCCTGTAGCTGCGCCTCGTCCCGTTCGGGTTTGAAGAAGGCGTTGCGCAGCCCGTCGATGTCGGCCGGCAGCGCATGAAAGGCGCGCGCGTGCGGCGTGGCGCGGTTCATGCGCAGGCGCAGCTCGGGCGCGAAGCCGGTGGCGCGGATCTGCGCCGTGCAATAGGCCAGCGCGTCCATCAGGCTGTAATGCCAGTGCAGCGTGTCCATCTCGGGGCTGGCCGACAGCAGCTGGCTCAGCCGGGCGATTTGGGGCTCCTCGAGCGCGCCCATCCACTGCGCGTCAAAGCGGGTGGGCGCCACCAGGGGAAACAGCTCGGAGGCGTCGACGGTCTCGGGCGTGCCGGGCAGCCATTTGCGGCGCAGGCGCTCGGCCAGTTCACTGACGAAGGCCGTGCGCGGCGCGAAGCCGAAATCGGCCAGCAAGGTGGTGATGTCGACCGTCTGGATCAGCGTCTGCCACCAGGCCTGCAGGCGCGCGCGCAGCTCAGGCTGCATCTCGACGGCACCGATGAAGGACTGCACCCGTGCCACCGCGGCCGGGACGGAAGTCTCATCGCCGCGTATCCATTCGAAGAGCTTGATCAGCCAGACGTGGCGCTGGGCCAGGCCGGCGTCCGGATCCAGCGCCTTGAGCAGGGATGCCAGGTCTTTCATCGGACGCTCAGGACCGGGGGATCAATGCAGGACGCGGCCGGGCGGGACGCTGCCGTTGCCGTTGTGCGCTTCCAGCACGAACATGGGAATAGGCGCCTCGAAGCGCTCGCCGTCCTCGGCGACGCAAAAATAGCTGCCGTGCATGGTGCCGCTGGGCGTGCGCAGGCGCGACCCGCTGGTGTACTGGAAAGACTCGCCCGGCTTGAGCAGCGGCTGGTGGCCGACTACGCCCAGGCCCTTGACCTCCTCGTTGTGCCCATTGGCGTCGCTGATGACCCAGTGGCGCGAGATCAGCTGGGCCGTCACTTCGCCAGTGTTGGTGACCGTGACGGTATAGGAAAACCCGTAGACATGGTCTTCCGGCGCCGATTGCTCGGGCAGGTATTGGGGGACGACTTCGCAGGAAAACTGGTATTTGGGCATGGCTCTGGAACTGTTGGCGATCATGTTAACCGCCTGCCGTGGCTGTTGGCCCGGCGAAACAGCGGGCAACACCAAGGGCAGGCGGGGGCCGCGGCTTGCTGCGACAATCCTGCCATGCCTAAAAACCAGCCGCCCACCTACCGGATCGCCCCTTCCATCCTGTCCGCCGATTTCGCCCGCCTGGGCGAGGAGATCAAGGCCGTCATCGCCGCCGGCGCCGACTGGATCCACTTCGACGTGATGGACAACCACTATGTGCCCAACCTGACTTTCGGTCCCATGATTTGCCAGGCGCTCAAGCCGCACGCCAAAAAGGCCGACGGCACGCCGGTGCCGGTGGACGTGCACCTGATGGTGCAACCCGTCGACGCGCTGGCCGCGGCTTTTGCCGACGCCGGCGCCGACCTGATCAGCTTCCACCCCGAGGCCTCCGGCCATGTGCACCGCAGCGTGCAGGCCATCAAGGCCAAGGGTTGCAAGGCCGGGGTGGTGTTCAATCCGGCCACGCCGCTGGACGTGCTGGACTGGGTGATAGAGGACATCGACCTGATCCTGATCATGAGCGTTAATCCCGGCTTCGGCGGGCAAAATTTCATCGATTCGGCGCTGCGCAAGATCGAGCAGGCACGCAAGCGCATAGAGGCCTCGGGCAAGGACATCCGCCTCGAAGTCGACGGCGGCATCAAGGCCGACAACATCGCGCGCGTGGCTGCTGCCGGCGCCGACACCTTTGTGGCCGGAAGCGCCATTTTTGGGAAACCCGACTACAAGGCGGTGATTGACGCCATGCGGGCGGAACTGGTGAAATAAGCCGGCGCGCGACAATGCGCATCCGCGCGCGCCAATCCCGGTAACCGGCCAGGCCGGAGGCCGGCCCCCCGTCACACATGGAGGAGCCGCATGACTGAAGCCGTAAGCGAGCAAAGCGGGCCGCGTCCCGCGCGCCGCGCCCGCGTCCTGGTGGTGGACGACACGGCGGACGTCCGGTTTTTCCTTGTCGCCCTGTTGCGGGACGACTATGAGGTGGAGGCCGCCGAGTCGGGCGAAGAGGGCCTGCAGGTGGCGCTGTCCGATCGGCGCCCCGAAATCATCCTGCTGGACGTGATGATGCCCGGCATGGACGGCTATGAGGTCATGCGACGGCTGGCGCGCGACCCGCGCACGGCCGATATTCCCGTCATCTTCCTCACGGCGCTGAGCAGCGTTGAAGAAGAGCAGTTCGGGCTGGACCTGGGTGCCACCGACTACATCACCAAGCCGATCAGCCCGCCCGTGCTGCTGGCGCGCGTGAGGCTGCACCTGGAGCGCAGCGCCAATGCCAAACGCCTGAAGACCCTGTCCGAGCAGCTGTCGCGCTACCTTGCGCCGCAGGTCTACCAGTCGCTGTTTGACGGCTCCCGCCAGGCCGAAATCCAGACCCAGCGCAAACGGCTTACGGTGTTTTTCTCGGACATCAAGAACTTCACGGCCTCCACGGCGCAGTGGCAGCCCGAGGAAGTTACGTTTTTGCTCAACAGTTACTTCGAGGAAATGTCGCAGATCGCCGCCGAGTACGGCGCGACCCTGGACAAGTTCATCGGCGACGCCATCGTCATCTTCTTTGGCGATCCCCACACCCTGGGCCCGCGCCAGGACGCGGTGCAGTGCGTCAGGATGGCCGTGGCCATGCAACAGCGCATGGCCGAACTGCGGCAGCGCTGGAAGGCCATGGGCATCCCCAAGGCTTTCGAAATACGCATAGGCATCAACTCGGGCTTTTGCGACGTCGGCAACTTCGGCAGCAACCTGCGCATGGACTACACCATCATCGGCCGGGAGGTGAACCTCGCCGCCCGGCTGGAGCAGGCCGCCGAGCCCGGCGGCATCCTGATTTCCAGGGACACCCATGATCTGGTTCAGGGCGACATCGAGGTCGAAGAACGCGAGCCGGTGATCGCCAAGGGGTTTTCCGAGCCCATCACGGTTTACGCGGTCCGCAAGACCCCGGCCCCGCCGGCCGTCGCGGCGGGAGTGATCCAGTGCGACCGGCCCGGCTTGCGCCTGGAGCTGGACCCGGGCCGCCTCACGCCCGCGCAGCGCGCGGACGCCGCCGCCGAGCTGCGCAGGGCGCTGGACAGCCTGGAGCCCGCGCTGCAGGCCGGTGGTGCGAGCGCCGCCGCGCCGGTGCCGGCCGCCGCTGGCACGCAGGCCTCCCGCCTCGCCGCCGTGCAGGCGGCGGATGCGGCGGGCGCCGGCGACGAGACGCTGCCGGACAGCATTACCGGAATCAACCTGACGGTGGGACTGAGCCGGGCGATGAACATGAAAGGTTTTTACATTTCGATGCTGCGCCGCTTCATGGACGGCCGAGCGGACACGCCGGTACGCATACGCGAAGCGCTGGCGGCCGGCGACCTGAAGGCGGCGGAACTGCTGAGCCACTCGCTGCGCGGCGTCTCGGCGCAGATAGGCGCCACGCAACTGCCGCAGGACGCCGAGGCATTGGAGCAGGCGCTGCGCGACAACGTGCCGCGTGAGGGCATCGACGAGCTGCTGCTGCGCATGGAGGATTCGCTGGGCGAACTGATGGAGGCGCTGCGCTCGGCCTTGCCGCCGACCGATGCCGCGAAATCGCCATGAAGACCCGGGCCGTCCCGCTTGGTGTATCTTCTTACTGCGGGCGTACGCCATTCGGGCCGGCCCTGGACCCTTAGAATCATCAGGCAGGGCGCCCAGGCGCATGTCATGCCCCTTACCCACAGAGAGGAGCTACACCGTGCAGTACAACGACATCTACGCAGTTACGCCCAAAGGCCAGCAAGAGCTGCGCAGCGCCGCCACCACGATTTCACCGCCCGAAGTGGAGCTGCTGGTGCGCCTCGACGGCATCCTGTCCATGGCACAAATACGCCAGAGCGTGGGAGAAGCCGTCGGCGCGACGCTGGACAACACCTTGAAACTGCTGCTGGCCAAGGGGCTGGTGACGCAGGTCGCGCCGGACCCGTTCGCCGCCTCGCTGCAGTTCCAGCTGAGCCCGGCGGCGCTCACCGAGGCGGGTGCCGAAGCCGACCTCTGCGCGGCCACGCTCAAGAAGTCCAACTACTACGTCCGCATTGCCCGCAAGCGAGGCTCGCCGCGCCAGCGCGCGCCTGGCGAACGCCAGTCGGCCATCATCGTGGACGACGATGAGCACCTGGCCAAGTTCCTGAACCATTACCTGACCTTCGAGGGCTTCGACGTGCGGGTGGCGGGCTCGCGCGCCGAAGTGGTGGCCGAGTTCCGCAAGACGCCGATTCCCGACCTGGTGCTGCTGGACGTCATGCTGCCCGATGCCGACGGTTTTGACATCCTGCTGCGCATCCGCTCGCATCCCCAGCTCAAGGACATTCCCGTGATCATGCTCACGGCGAAGGCCACGCGCGAGGCGGTGCTCAAGGGCCTGGCCAGCGGCGCCGACGGCTACATCACCAAGCCCGTGGAGACCGAATCGCTGATCCAGGCGGTCCGCACCGTGCTGGGCTCGCAGTAGCGCGCGAGCATGGCCAGATGAGCCGCTTTTCTGGTCAACCAGGCCTGCCGGCTCAAGTGCCATGAGGCTGCCTTTTCGCGCCACCATCAACGTCGCGCTGGGCGCCGGGATGATCCTGATCATCCTGAGCATCGCGGCTTCCTATCTCACGATCAATTCGCTGATCAGCGGCACGCAAAGCGAAACCGAGGCCCGCGAAACGGTGCTGCTGCTGGAGCAGGTCGTCTCGGAGTTTCAGGCGGCGGAGTCTTCGCAGCGGCGTTACCTGCTGACCAATGTTGCCGGTGACCTTGCCGCCTACCAGCGGGCCCGCTCGCTGAGTCAGCAGGCGCTGCAGCGCGTGCATACGCAAGCCGGCACGGGCCAGGACTGGCGCGCCCTGGGCGAGGCCATGACGCGCCGCTTCGAACTCATGGAGCTGGCCATCGCCGCCCGTCAGCAAACCGGGCTGGACGCTGCGGCCGCCGTCGTCGGCAGCGCGCCCAACCGCCGGCTTCATGACGAGATAGAGGCGCTGGTGGCCCGCATCAAGGCGGCCGAAATTCAGGCGCTGGAGCACTCAAAAGAGGAAACGCGCCAGACCGCGCAGACCGTCAAGCAATTGATCCTGCTGGGCGGGCTGCTGTGCCTGAGCGTGTTCGGCTGGGCCATCCAGATGATCGTCAGGGCGCAGGAAAAGCGCCGCCGCGTCGAGGCCAGGCTTTCCGACAGCGAGGCCATGAGCCGGGCCGTGACCGAGAGCATGGCCGAAGGATTGGTGACGGCCACCCAGGAGGGCATCATCGTCAACGCCAACAGCGCCGCCCGCCATCTCTTCGGTTACCGGCTCGACGACCTGGTGGGCCGCGAAGTGACCATGCTGCTGCCCACGCGCTACCGCATGGGCTTTCAGGCCTTCTTCGCCAGCCTCGGCGGGCGCCAGCGCGGCTTTCGCGAATGGGACGTCAAGGTCCTGGGCCTGCGCCACGACGGCACCGAGTTCCCGGTGAACGCCTCTTTCGGCGACGTCAATGTCGGCGGCCGCCGGCTGTTCACCGCGATCATCCATGACATCACCGAAAGCAACCGCATCAGCGACGCCCTGCGCAGCAGCGAAGCCCAGCTGCGCGAGCTGACCGACGCCGTTCCGGCCTTGATCGCCTATGTCGACAGGGAGGAGCGCTTCCAGTTCCACAACCGGGCTTATGAAGAGGCCTTCGGCCTGCCGTCCGAACAGATACAGAACCGGACCCTGTTCGAGGTCATGGGGCCGCAGCTGTACGAGCAGGTCAAGGGCCATGTGCAGGAGGCGCTGGCGGGCTATTCGGTTCGCTACGAGTGCGTGCAGGTGACGCCCGGCGGCGAGCGGCGTGAATACGTCATGAGCCATTTCCCGCGCTACGGCGAGGGGGACGAGCAGGGCATGGTCGTTGGGTTTTCATCGCTGGGCAACGACGTGACCGAGCTCAAGCGCATAGACCGCATGAAGAGCGAATTCGTCTCCACCGTCAGCCATGAGCTGCGCACGCCGCTGACCTCGATACGCGGCTCGCTCGGGCTGGTCTGGGGCGGTGTGACGGGCGAGTTGCCGGCGCAGGCCAAAAACCTGGTGGGCATCGCCAAGAGCAACTGCGAGCGGCTGATCCGGCTTATCAACGACATCCTCGACAGCGAAAAAATCGAATCCGGCAAGATGAGTTTTGAGCTGAGGCCCATGGAGCTGGAGCCCCTGCTGGAGCAGGCCCTGGCCGCCAATGAAGGCTTCGCGGAGCAGCACGGCGTGACGCTGGCGCTGGGCAGGATGGAAGCGCCCGTGCAGGTCTGCGTCGACAGCGACCGGCTGATCCAGGTGGTGACCAACCTGCTGTCCAATGCCATCAAGTTCTCGCCGCCGGGAGGCGCCGTGCAGGTTTCGCTGCGCACGGACGCGGGGCGCGCGCGCGTGGAAATCACCGACAGCGGCCCCGGCATTCCGGATGAATTCCGCCAGCGCATCTTCCAGAAGTTTTCCCAGGCCGACTCCTCCGACACGCGGCAAAAAGGCGGAACCGGCCTGGGCCTGAGCATCTCCAAGGCCATCATCGAGCGCATGGACGGAAGCATAGGCTTCACCACGGAAAGCCGGGTGGGCACGACCTTCTTCTTCGAGCTGCCCGTGTGGCGGGAAGCGCCGCCGGTCACGGCGCCCATGGGGCTTGACGGCGTGACGCGCCCGCGCGTGCTGGTGTACGAAGACGATCCCGACGTGGCCCAGCTCATCGGCATGATGTTGGACAACGGCGGTTATGCCGTGGACATGGCGCACACCCACGAGCAGGCGCGTGACCACCTCAAGATGGAGTCCTACGCGGCGATGACGGTGGACGTCAGGCAACCTTATGAGAGCGGGTTCTCGCTGATACGCGAGTTGCGGGCGAACAAGCGCACCGCGCGCCTGCCGGTGCTGGTGTTGTCGGTCACCGCCGCGGAGGCACGGCAGCAGGCGGGCAGCCACACGCTGGGGGTCTCGGGCTGGCTGGAAAAGCCCCTCGACGAGCAGCGCCTGCTGGGCAGCCTGGACCGTGCGATCCAGGCCAGGCGCCGCGCCGCCTCCTGAGCGCCATTCAGGGGTACAGCATTTCCTTGTTGATGCTGATGCAGCCGCCCGGCATGCGGATCAGGTACACATGGTGGGTGGGCGAATACGGCAGCACGCTGATATTGCGGCCTATCACGTTGAGCGGCTGCGCATAGCGGAAATCCTGCTGGGCGACGTCCTGGCAGGACTTGTTCCAGGTGCTGACGGTGTCGTAGCCGACATCGCAGCCGCCCATCAGGCCGGGACTGAAAAACGCGCTGACCAAGGTGGTCCCCGCAGGCCCGGTTTTTTCAATCGAAGCCGAGAAGGCCGAAGCGGCCGGCGCCACGCGGTTGGCCATCAGCATCACGGCGTAGCCACCCTCCGGCCCGGTGAGCACCGGTCCCAGCGTGCGCAGGGCCTTGGAGCAGCTGGTGATTCCGGCGCCTGTCGCCAGCCGTTCAAAAGTGTTGGCGCCGGGCGGCACCACGGCGAGCGGCGGTGTTGCCGGCTGCGTCATTGTGGGCCCCGGCATCGCCGCGGCAAGCAATGCGGCACAGGTCGCGGCCAGCCGCCGCAGCGCCTTGTTGCGGCATCGGTCTTGAGAAAAAGCATTCATGGCATTCCCGGAAGGTCGGTGGCGGCAATTGGAAAAAGTGCAGGCCTAGCGTAGCGCAGAAAGCCGGCGCCAGGGAGCGGGTTCTGGCATGATCGCCGCTCCGCTTGCCACCTTTTACCGGCTGTTTTGCATGAATCCCACTGTTCTGACGCTCACCCATTTCGACGCCGCCATGGTGGACCTGGACGGCACGCTGGTGGACACCCTGGGAGACTTCGTGGCCGCCGTGAACGCCATGCTGGCCGAGCTGCGCAAGCCGGGCCAGGCATCGCAAACGCTGGATGCGGCGACCGTGGGCCGCATGGTCGGCAAGGGCTCGGAGAATCTCGTGAAGGCGGTGCTGGCGTATGCCGGGGCGGAGATGCCGGACCGCTATGCCGAAGCCATGGCGAGCTACCAGCGGCATTACGCCGCCATCAACGGCTTGCACTCGGCTGTGTATCCTGGAGGGCTGGAAGGCTTGCGCGCTCTGCAGCAGGCCGGGCTCAAACTGGCCTGCCTGACCAACAAGCCGCTGGCCATGGCGCGCCAGCTGCTCAGGCTCAAGGGCCTGGACGGTTTTTTCAGCGAAGTCTTTGGCGGCGACTCCTTCGCGCGCAAAAAGCCCGATCCTCTTCCCCTGCTCAAGACCTGCGAGGCGCTGGGTAGCGCGCCCGCGCGCACCCTGATGATCGGCGACTCCAGCAATGACGCGTTGGCCGCGCGGGCGGCGGGTTGCCCGGTGCTGCTGGTGACCTACGGCTACAACCACGGCGAGCCGGTGCGCGAGGTCGATGCCGACGGCTTTGTCGATTCGCTGGCCGAACTGCGTTTCCAGAAATAACAATGAGGCGGTAAAAACGGCAACGGGGCTTGTGCCCCGTTGATCGTGTGAAAGCCGCGGGCCTTATTTACCCAGCAGCGCGTCCTTGAGTTTCCAGTCGGCGGGCTGCGGGCCCAGCCAGATGCGCACCAGGGCGTTGAAAAACTCGGCTTCCTTGAAGGGCTCGCCTTGTGGTTTGCCTTTGACGGAAATCACGGTGCCGGTGCCGGGAATCCAGTCGATGGTGAAGCCTTCGCCGGCCACCAGCTTCTTCTGGTCGGCGAAAAGCTGGCCCATCCTGATCAGGCCGGGAATCAGCTTGGACATTTCCGCCTTGGGCGCGTTTTCGGTGAAGGCGGTGGTAAAGCTCTTGCCGAGTTCGTTGGAGTCGATCTCGCGCAGCAGGGTGATGCTGATGCGCTTGGGGCCGGCCATGGTGTAGACCTCTTCGGGGGTGGCGGCCTTCTTGGGCAGGTACATGCCGGCCACGTAGACTTTGAACACGGCCTTGTAGCGGATGCCCGCGCCATTGAGCTGGAGCTTGGTGCCGTGAAGCTCCACCGGATCGTCGAGTTTGACGCCCGCTACCTCCATGGGTGCGGCAAGAATGCCGAATGAGAGCAACAGGCTGGTCAGGCCCGCGATGCATCGCGCTGTCAAAGTCATGGGCTGTCTCCAAAGAATGATTGAAATAGAACGAGCGTTCTTTTTTTATTTCACCATTCTCGAGTTTCGGGGCCCTCCCTCACAAGAGGGTTTGCGAGATAAGCATTAGTACTAGTTTGTCCGGGCCATGCTGGCCTGGCGCGGGCCGGTCCCGGTCTTTGCTACACTTTGCCCTACATGTTCATTCATCGCATCATTCAAACAGGTTGTGGCGACCGGGGAGCCTGGCCCTGGCGTACCTGTCATTTCTCGCACGCCTGAGGCGCATGCGGGCCGGCGCGTTACCACGCTGCCATCGGTCCGCGCAACTGCCGCAGGTTCTGCGGCACCCCCCTTTCCCATCGATGCCCTCCCGAGAGGTGCATCCCGGCCCCGGTCTTCGGGGCGTTTTGAATGACCGGCGGCAGCGCCTCTTTGCGCTTTGCCTCCCAGCGAAGGATTTACCGTGATCACTGAACTCGAATTTAAAAGCCTGGCCGGCCAGGGCTACAACCGCATTCCCTTGATGGCGGAGGCGTTTGCCGACCTTGAGACGCCGCTGTCCCTTTACCTCAAACTCGCGCACTCCAAGGACGGCGGCAAATTCAGCTTCCTGCTGGAGTCCGTCGTCGGCGGCGAGCGCTTCGGCCGCTACAGCTTTATCGGCCTGCCGGCCCGCACGCTGGTGCGCGCCTCGGGTTTTGGCGCCGACCGGGTCACCGAGGTGGTGACGGACGGCCGCGTCGTGGAAACCTCGGCGGCCAACCCGCTGGATTTCATCGCCGACTACCAAAAGCGCTTCAAGGTCGCGCTGCGGCCGGGCCTGCCGCGCTTTTGCGGCGGCCTGGCCGGTTATTTCGGCTATGACGCGGTGCGCCACATCGAGAAAAAACTCGAAGCCAGCTGTCCGCCCGATACCCTGGGCTGCCCCGACATCCTGCTGCTGCAATGCGAAGAACTGGCGGTGATCGACAACCTCTCGGGCAAGCTCTACCTGATCGTCTATGCCGACCCGGCCCAGCCAGAGGCCTATGCCAACGCCAAGAAGCGCTTGCGCGAACTCAGGGAAAAACTCAAGTACTCGGTCAGCGCCCCGGTGGTCAAACCCTCGCAAAACTACCCGGCCGAGCGCGACTTCGCCAAGGCCGACTACATCGCCGCCGTGGAGAAGGCCAAGCGCCTGATCGAAGCCGGTGACTTCATGCAGGTGCAGGTCGGCCAGCGCATCAAGAAGCGCTACACCGAGTCGCCGCTGAGCCTGTACCGCGCGCTGCGCTCGCTCAATCCCTCGCCCTATATGTATTACTACCATTTCGGGGACTTCCACGTGGTGGGGGCATCCCCCGAAATTCTGGTGCGCCAGGAGCAGGTCAGCGAAGGGCAGAAGATCACCATCAGGCCCCTGGCCGGCACCCGCCCGCGCGCCTCCTCGCCCGAAGCCGACAAGGCCGTCGAACAGGAACTGGTTAACGACCCCAAGGAGCGCGCCGAGCACGTCATGCTGATTGACCTGGCGCGCAACGACATAGGCCGTATCGCCAAGACCGGCACGGTGAAGGTCACCGAGGCCTTCGCGGTCGAGCGCTACAGCCACGTGATGCACATCGTGAGCAACGTCGAGGGCGTGCTGCTGGATGGGATGACCAGCATGGACGTGCTCAAGGCCACTTTCCCGGCCGGCACGCTGACCGGCGCGCCCAAGGTCCATGCCATGGAAATCATCGACCAGCTCGAACCCACCAAGCGCGGCCTCTACGGCGGTGCCTGCGGCTACCTCAGCTATGCCGGCGACATGGACGTGGCGATTGCCATACGCACCGGCATCATCAAGGACCAGACGCTGTACGTGCAGGCGGCAGCCGGCGTGGTGGCCGACTCGGTGCCCGAGCTCGAATGGAAAGAGACCGAAGCCAAGGCGCGCGCGCTGCTGCGGGCGTCCGAACTTGTCGAGGAGGGCCTGGAATGAGCACGACCGTCCGCCCAACCGTGGAGCACTGCCACACCATGGCCGACGTGCGCCGCAACATCGACGCGCTTGACGACCGCATCGTGGCGCTGGTCGCCGAGCGCAGCGCTTACGTCGCGCAGGCCGCGCGCATCAAACAAAGCGCCGGCGAGATCGTCGACAACGCGCGCATCGAATTCATCGTGGACCGCGTGCGTGCCCAGGCCCGCGCGGCCGGCGCCCCCGAGGCCGTCCTGGAAGCGGCCTACCGCGCCATGATCGCCGCATCCATTGACTTTGAGCGCGGCGAATTCCAACGCCTGCGCCAGGAGGCCTGAACATGAAGCGCAGCAAACTCTTGATGATCGACAACTACGACAGCTTTACCTACAACATCGTCCAGTACTTCGGTGAACTGGGCGCCGAGGTCGAGGTGTTTCGCAATGACGAAATCAGCGTGACGGACATCGCCGCCCGCGCGCCCGACCTGCTGGTGGTCTCGCCCGGGCCGTGCTCGCCGGCCGAGGCCGGCATCTCGGTCGCGGCGATCCAGCATTTCGCCGGCAAGCTGCCCATCCTGGGCGTGTGCCTGGGCCACCAGAGCATAGGCGCGGCCTTCGGCGGGAACATCATCCGCGCGCAGCAGCTCATGCACGGCAAGACCAGCGTGATCACCACCACACAAGAAGGCGTGTTCGCCAATCTGCCCGAGCAATTCGTCGTCAACCGCTACCACTCGCTGGCGATTGAAAAATCGTCCTGCCCCAAGGCCCTGGCCGTCACGGCCTGGACGGACGACGGCGAGATCATGGGCGTGCGCCACAAGGAGCTGCCCATCCAGGGCGTGCAGTTCCATCCTGAATCGATACTGACCGAGCACGGCCACGCCATGCTGAAAAACTTCCTGGAGCAAAGCGCATGAGCCAGGCTTTTGTGGATTTACGCAGCGACACCGTCACCCGGCCGACCGCCGCCATGCGCGAGGCCATGCTGGCCGCGCCGCTGGGCGACGACGTGTTTGGCGACGATCCCGCCGTCAATGGGCTGCAGGAAAAAATCGCCGGCTTGCTGGGCTTTGAGGCCGCGCTGTTTGTGCCCACCGGCACGCAGAGCAACCTCTGCGCCATCCTGAGCCACTGCCAGCGCGGCGACGAGTACATCGTCGGCCAGATGGCGCATTGCTACCGCTGGGAAGGCGGCGGTGCGGCGGTGTTCGGCAGCGTGCAGCCGCAGCCGCTGAACCACCATAGCGACGGCACGCTGGCCCTGTCCGAGATCGAGGCATCCATCAAACCCGACGACGCGCATTTCGCGCGCACACGGCTGCTGGCGCTGGAAAACACCCTGGGCGGCAAGCTGCTGCCTTTTGACTATGTGCAGCAGGCCACCGCGCTCGCGAAAAAACACGGCCTGGGCCGCCACCTGGACGGTGCGCGGCTGTTCAATGCCGCCGTCGCGCAGGCCGCGCAAACAGGCGGTAGCGCGCTGGCCGAGGCCAAACGCATCGCGGGATGCTTTGACAGCGTCTCCGTCTGCTTCAGCAAGGGCCTGGGCGCGCCTGTCGGTTCGGCGCTGTGCGGTTCGCGCGAGTTCATCTTGCGGGCGCACCGCATCCGCAAGATGGCGGGCGGCGGCATGCGCCAGGCCGGCATGCTGGCGGCCGCGGCTTCGCATGCGCTGGACCACCACGTGGGGCGCCTCGCCCAGGACCATGCGCTGGCCAGGCGACTGGCCGATGGCCTGGCCGGCATCGAGGGCCTGCAAGTCGAAACGCCGCAGACCAACATCGTATTTGTCGATCTGACGGGCGCGGCGCGCGAGCAGTCCGCTGCCCTGCTCAAGCACCTGGCCGGCAGAGGCATACGGGCCACGGGCCTGTACCGCCTGCGTTTTGTCACCCACCTGGATGTGGATGCCGACGGCGTGGACCGCGCGGTGGCCGCCATCCGGGAATTTTTCCGTCGCTAAGGAGCCGCCATGCCTGATTTCCAACACCTGTTGCTGTTTATCGCGGCCGGCTGGCTGCTCAACCTGACGCCGGGCCCCGACGTGCTTTACATCGTGACCCATTCGCTGCGCTCGGGCGCGCGCGCCGGCATCGTGGCCGGCCTGGGCATCACGGCGGGCTGCTTTGTCCACATCTTCGCGGCTGCCGTGGGTGTGGGCGCTTTGCTGGCCACTTCGGCCCTGGCCTTTACCGTGCTCAAGTGGATAGGCGCGGCCTACCTGCTGTGGATAGGCGCGAAGATCCTGCTGTCCAGGGCGCCGCAGGCCACGACCGACCTCGCCGCGGTCGCCGCCGCCGAAGCGCCCAAGCCCCTGAAGGCAATTTTTATGGGCGGCTTCTGGACCAATGTGCTCAATCCCAAGGTGGCGATTTTTTTCCTGGCCTTTGTGCCGCAGTTCATCGCGCCGGGCACCGAAAACAAGGCGTTGGCCTTTGTGCTGCTGGGCGTGCTGTTCAACCTGAACGCCATTCCGGTCAATTCGGGCTGGGCCGTAGCGGCTGCCTGGATGGCCAGGCGCGACGCCGTGCAGCGCGGCATGCACTGGCTGGACCGCGCGGCCGGCGCCATGTTCATCGCGTTTGGCCTCAAGCTCGCCTTTACCGATAATCCCGCGAACTGAACCTTCCTCCAGCCCCGGAACAAACAAGCGAGACAAGCCATGCCCCATACCCACAAAATCACCCCGCAGGAAGCGCTGCAGCGCACCATAGAACACCGCGAGATCTTCCACGACGAGATGCTGCACATCATGCGGCTCATCATGAGCGGCGAGATGTCGCCCGTGATGATGGCCGCGCTGATTACCGGCCTGCGCGTCAAGAAAGAGACCATAGGTGAGATCACCGCCGCCGCGCAGGTGATGCGCGAGTTCTCCACCAAGGTCCACGTGGCCGACAAGACCCACCTGGTCGATATCGTCGGCACTGGCGGCGACGGCTCGCACACCTTCAATATTTCCACCTGCTCCATGTTTGTGGCGGCGGCGGCCGGCGCCAAGGTCAGCAAGCACGGCGGGCGCAGCGTCAGCAGCAAATCGGGCAGCGCCGACGTGATCGAATCGCTGGGCATCCATATCGGCCTGAAGCCCGAGGCGATCGCCAAATGCATAGAACAGGTCGGCGTGGGTTTTATGTTCGCGCCCAACCACCATCCGGCGATGAAAAACGTCGCCCCCATCCGCAAGGAACTGGGCGTGCGCACCATCTTCAACATCCTGGGCCCGCTGACCAACCCGGCCGGTGCGCCCAACATCCTCATGGGCGTGTTCCATTCCGACCTGGTGGGCATACAGGTGCGCGCCCTGCAGCGCCTGGGCGCCGAGCATGCGGTGGTGGTTTACGGCAAGGACGGCATGGACGAGGTCAGCCTGGGTGCAGCCACCGTCGTCGGTGAACTCAAAAACGGTGAAATCACCGAATACGAAATCCATCCCGAAGACTTCGACATGCCCATGGCCAGCAACCGCGCGCTGCGCGTGGAAACGCCCGAGCAGTCCAAGGCCATGCTGCTGGGCGTGCTGGACAACCAGCCCGGCGCGGCGCGCGACATCGTGATCCTCAATGCCGGCGCGGCGCTGTACGCCGCCAATGTGGCCGACTCCATGAAGGCCGGCATCGTCCTGGCCCGTGAAGCGCTGGCCTCGGGCGCGGCCAAGGCGCGCCTGCAGCAGCTGGTTTCCACCACCCAACAACTTGCGGCCTGAACACCATGTCCGACATCCTCGACAAAATCATCGCCGTCAAGCGCCAGGAAATCGCCGAGGCGATTCGCAAGAAACCCTTGGCCGTGATGCGTGAAGACGCCGAATCGCGCGTGCTGACGCGCGACTTCGTGGGCGCGCTGCGCGCCAAGATCGCGGCGGGCCAGCCCGCGGTGATCGCCGAAGTCAAAAAAGCCAGCCCGTCCAAGGGCGTGCTGCGCGCCGACTTCATCCCGGCCGACATCGCGCAAAGTTATGCCGAGGGCGACGGCACGCTCAGCGCGGCTTGCCTTTCGGTGCTGACCGACAAACAATTCTTCCAGGGCAGCGTCGACTACCTCAAGCAGGCCAGGGCCTCGTGCAGCCTGCCGGTGCTGCGCAAGGACTTCATGGTCGACCCTTACCAGGTCTATGAGGCGCGGGTCATGGGCGCCGACTGCATCCTGCTGATCGCCGCCTGCCTGGACGACGCGCAGATGAAGTCGCTGGAGGCACTGGCCATGTCGCTGGACATGGCGGTGCTGGTCGAGGTGCACGACAAGGCTGAGCTGGAGCGCGCGCTCCAGCTCAAAACGCCGCTGGTCGGCATCAACAACCGCAACCTCAAGACTTTCGAGGTTTCGCTGGACGCCACCTTGGGCATGCTGGGCCAGGTACCGGCCGACCGCCTGCTGGTCACCGAATCCGGCATCACCACGCCGGCCGACGTGAAGCGCATGCGGGACGCCGGCGTCAATGCCTTCTTGGTCGGCGAGGCCTTTATGCGCGCCGACGAGCCGGGCTTGGCGCTGGCCCAGCTGTTTGGCGGCCAGTAAACCTGGAGGCGGTGCAGATGAACCCTCCGGACCAGCTGCTGAGCGCGGACCCCGCGGATTGGCCGGTGGCGTCCGGCTGGCGCCCCACGACCGAGGCCTTTTTTGCTTCCCCCACGGGCCGCAAGCTGCTGGATTTCCTGCAAGGGCGGCTCGCGCAAGGCGCGGTGATCTTTCCGCCCCAGCCGCTGCGCGCGCTGGAACTCACGCCGCCCGAAGAGGTGCGCGTCGTGATCCTGGGCCAGGACCCCTACCACGGCCGGGGCCAGGCCGAGGGCTTGGCCTTCTCGGTCGCGCCCGGCGTGGCCTTGCCGCCTTCGCTGCGCAACATCTTCAAGGAGCTGCAGCGTGACCTGGGCACGCCGCCGCCCAAGTTCCCGGCGCCCGGCGGCAGCCTGGTGAAATGGGCCACGCACGGCGTGCTGCTGCTCAACACCTGCCTCACGGTCGAAGAAGCCCAGCCGGCCAGCCATTCAGGCAAAGGCTGGGAAGTGCTGACCGACACGCTGATCCGCCAGGTCGCCGACGGCGACCACCCGGTGGTCTTCATGCTGTGGGGCTCCCATGCCCAGAGCAAGCGGGCCCTGATTGACGCCAAGCGCCACAAGGTGCTGGTGGCCAACCACCCTTCACCGCTGTCGGCCCTGCGGCCGCCCCTACCTTTCATCGGTTGCGGGCATTTCTCGCAGGCCAGGGAATGGCGCGATGCGCACCCGAAACCCTAGTGTTTCGGCGCTAAGCACTAATTAATAAGGACTGTGGGCCGTCCCGCTAGAACTCCTGCGGGAGGCTGCCGACATAGTCGCGCCGGATATTGACCGTGCTTTGCTGGCCCAGCGCTTCAAAGTGGCGGCGCAGCCAGCGTTTGGCCGCGCCCTGGCCCATTTCAAAGAGTTTTTCGATCATGGCGCCGTCGGCCGACATCTTGCTCGACGAGGGCAGGTTCTCCAGGGCCTCGCCGCCGTCGATGCGGTGCAGCAGCAGGCTTTTGTACTTCACGCCTTCCTGCAGGCGCCCGTCGGCCAGCAGGCGGTTGATGAAATCGATGGTGCGCATCTGGGACAGCAGGCTGGCGTTAAAGGTCAGCTCGTTCACCCGGTCCATGATGTCGTGCGGCGTGTGGGGTACCTCGGGCCGCCGCAGCGGGTTGATCTGCACCACGATGATGTCGCGGCTGCTGCATTCGCTGATCAGGGGCAGCAGGGAAGGATTGCTGGAAAATCCGCCGTCCCAGTAGGACTGGCCGTCAATTTCCACCGCCTGGAACAGCGTGGGCAGGCAGGTGGAGGCCATCACCGCCTGCAATGTCAGGCGTTTGCCCGAAAAGATTTCGGCCTGGCCCGTGTTCACATGGGTCGCGGACACAAAAGCCTTGGGCAGCTGCAAGGCGGCGACGGCGGGAAAATCGATTTCCGCCTGCAGCAGCTTGCGCAGGGGGTTGATGTCCAGCGGATTGGACTGGTAGGGCGAGAGCCATTGGCTCATGGCATTGTTAAAAAAGTTAGTGCCCACTTTGTCGGAGGGCCAGCCACCCAGCAGCATCTTGCTGATGCCATCGGCCATGGAGCCCAGGCTGCCCATGGCGGCCACGCCTTGCCAGATCCGGGCCAGCGAGGCGCGGGCGGCCTCCCGGGGATTGGGCGTTCCGCTGTTTTTGTGCGCGGCAACCGCAAATCCGTGCGCCAGTGCCACGGCATTGACCGCGCCCGCGCTGGCGCCGCTAATGCCGTCGAACTGGATGCGCTCGTCCTGCAGCAGGGCGTCCAGGACGCCCCAGGTGAAGGCGCCGTGGGAGCCGCCGCCCTGCAAGGCCAGGTTGACCCGGCGCTGGGAGGAGGGGTCGGGCGGCGAGGGGATTGGGGGCGGGGTGCTCATGAGGTATTTTTAATGCTTTTTGCGATACCCGGGGATTCCGTCCGACATAAAACCGTGGCATAATCCGAGGTTCGCTTGAAGGATGGGTGCCCGAGTGGCTAAAGGGGGCAGACTGTAAATCTGTTGGCTAACGCCTACGCTGGTTCGAATCCAGCCTCATCCACCAGATTTTTGTTGATTTTTGGCAAGCGGACAGTGCAAGGCGGTCGCGAAGAGCGGCTTTTGGGCTGTGAGTGGTTTGATGTGAGTTGAATTGGCAGAGCTGCGCGGGAGTAGTTCAATGGTAGAACCCTAGCCTTCCAAGCTAATGACGCGGGTTCGATTCCCGTCTCCCGCTCCACAAAGCCGCGGTTTTGTGGTGTTTGCGGGCTCTGTTGGTTGGTTTTGCGTTGGATTGCGGTGGGATTGAAGTCGTTTGACTTTTTGAAGAATTTAAGCCCTTTTGGCTCAGTGGTAGAGCACTCCCTTGGTAAGGGAGAGGTCGCGGGTCCGATTCCCGCAAAGGGCACCAATTTTGAGCTGGCGCAGCATGCAAGGTGCTGCGGCCGGCGGTAGTGATTCACTGGTTTTGTAACTCTTTATAAATTTCTGGAGTTGAAAAAATGGCAAAAGGCAAATTTGAGCGGACCAAGCCGCACGTCAACGTAGGCACGATTGGCCACGTGGACCATGGCAAGACGACGCTGACGGCGGCGATCACGACCGTTCTGGCATCGAAGTTCGGCGGCGAAGCCAAGGGTTACGACCAAATTGACGCGGCACCGGAAGAAAAAGCGCGCGGCATCACGATCAACACCGCCCACGTCGAGTACGAAACGGCGAATCGCCACTACGCCCACGTGGACTGCCCAGGCCACGCCGACTATGTGAAGAACATGATCACCGGCGCCGCCCAGATGGACGGCGCGATCCTGGTGTGCTCGGCCGCTGACGGCCCCATGCCCCAGACCCGCGAGCACATCCTGCTGGCCCGCCAGGTGGGCGTGCCTTACATCATCGTGTTCCTGAACAAGTGCGACATGGTTGACGACGCCGAACTGCTCGAGCTCGTTGAAATGGAAGTGCGCGAACTGCTGGACAAGTACGACTTCCCCGGCGACAAGACCCCCATCATCCACGGCTCGGCCAAGCTGGCCATGGAAGGCGACAAGGGCGAGCTCGGCGAAGGCGCGATCTTCA
>Ga0102587_1000144_pt1 | contig 96655 bp, 93 predicted proteins | sample AraplaF_Col_mTSA_FD_76853 | JGI IMG/M metagenome (GOLD analysis project Ga0102587, IMG submission 76853) | Arabidopsis root microbial communities from the University of North Carolina, USA - plate scrape MF_Col_mTSA (SPADES assembly) (version 2) | ecosystem: Host-associated > Plants > Roots >...
TGCCGGGAGCCACGCCAGGGCCGGCTTTCAGCGATGGCGTGAAATTGTTGCGGGCTTCGTGCTCGACCCACAGCGTAGTGAATTCATCGCCGTCGAAGCGTTCATGGCCGGTCAGCGCGAAGTTGCTGCCTGCTGCCAGGCGGCGTGCCGATCCTTCGCCGGTAAATTGTTTGTTCGCCAGTTCGGCAGCCTGCAGCATCAGCAGGCTGTGGCCGTCGGCCTCTCCGCTGGCAGTGTAGCTGCGTTCCTCGCTGCCGTCGTAAATGGACATCGATGGCAGTTCGCCGGCATCGAGATTGCTGGTTTGCTCGGCGGCTGGCGCCGACACTTGTGCCGGGTCCCAGCTTGCGATGCTGATGGCGTTGGGGGCGATGGCGCGGCGCGCAGCGAACTGGTCGATCGAGTCGTCGCGTTCCGTGGCGCGCACGCCGTGGAAGCGCAGGGCTTGCACGGCAGGGCGCGCGGCCTGGCTGTCGAATACCACGACGCGGTGGCGCGACTGGCCGTCCTGCGTAGCCTGCTCGTCCTGGTCATGTTCGAAGCGCCAGTTCAGGCCTTCGGAGGCCAGGATGCGGCACAGGAAATCGAAATCGCTTTCGCGGTATTGCGTGGTGGTGGCGCGCGGCGCCAGCGCCCGCGTGACATCGAAATCGAGCCTTAGCTGCGTGTAGTCGGCCAGCAGTTCCTGCACGATGTCGCGCACCGACTTGTCCTGGAAGATGTAGTTGTCGCGGCGCAGGCGCAGCAAGGCCAGCGCCGGTTCCAGGCGCAGGCGGTAGCGTGCCACGCCGCCGTCGGCGCCAAGCCAGCTGGCTTGCGTGCACAGGCCGTGCCAGGAACGGCGGCTGCCATCCGGCTGCAGCAGGCGGATGGTGAGTTCTTCGCCGATGAACTGGCCGAGATCCAGGCTGGTGGATGTGCTGAGCGCATCGACGTCGAAGCAGAACAGTTCATTCACGCCTTCGCGGCCGACAAAGCGTTCCGCCATCAGGCTTTCCGGCAAGCCGGATTCCTGGGCGCTGGAGAGCGTCAACAGGCGGCCGTGCTGGGCCAGGCCTGTCCCAAACAGCGACCGCATCACGGCAGGGTAATGGTAACGTGGGCCTGGCGCGGCGCCATGCGCACCACGTCGTTATAGGCGCTCACCTGCTGCGCCGTATGGCTGGACAGCGAAGTGCGCAGGCCGATATACGCCAGCGCGGAAATCAGTGCGAACACGGAGCACAGCACCCACAGCGGCAGGTCGCTGCGCAGCTTGTGCATCACCTGGTCGGGACGTTCGGCATGCGGTGCAAAGCCTGGACGGCGGCCTTTCATGTGGGCGATTTCGTCGCCCAGGCGGCTGGTCAGGTAGCCCAGCTTCTCCGAGCCTTCCAGGATGTAGCGGCCCTGGAAACCGAGCAGCAGGCACATATGGAACACTTCCAGCGCTTCCACGTGCTCGCTGCTGCGCGTGCGCAGCGCATCGAGGCGGTTGAAGAAGTTCTCGCCGGCGAGCTGGTCGCCGAACAGGGTCAGTTGCAGCGGCTTCAGTTCCCATGCGTCGCGGATCGAGAAGTGCGAGCGCAGGATGATCTCGTCGACTGCGGCGCAGAAGGCGTATTTGGCGGCGTCGATATCGTCGGCGGAAGCGTTCTTCTTGCGCGCGTTGCGGCCGAAGTCGTCCAGGAAGCGCGTCATGCGCGACTGGAATTCGGCGTGGTCCTGCGGGGCGCTGCCGTTCTTCAGCATGAACAGGGCGTAGAAGCCGTCGTACATCATGTCCAGCAGGCTACCGTTGGCGGTTGGCGCGGCGATTGGTTCGGCAATAAGTGAAGGTGGGGCGATGGTGTTCATGTTCTGCTCTGTTTCAGGAGTTCACAGCAATCAATTCGAGACGCAATTCGCGCATGCCGGATGGGGCATAGATTTCAATGGACTGGGCCTGCAGCATGCGCTCGTACAGCGGGCCTTTTGAGTCCAGGGTGAAGTAGCAGGTGTCCGGACGCACCGGCACAGCGGCAGGCACTTGCGGAGCGTGCGCCAGGCGCACGCCCGGCATGGCCGACAGCACCAGCTTTTCGACGTCGTCCGGTGCGCCGACCTTGAAGCGCAGCGGCACCACTTCCACCAGTTCGACGGCCGGCATTTCGGCGCCGACAGCCAGGTAGAAGGTGGTGTCTTCGCTGATCTTGCCGGAATCGAGCATGCCGCGGTGGTGGGCCGGCTTCGGCTGCGACAGGGCGATGGCGAAGTAGCGCGAGGAGATCACGGTGTCCAGCAGTTCGCGCACGATCATGTAGAGCTGCGAAAACGCCGGGCCCGGGTCGTCGTGCCGGTAGGGCGGCAGGTCGGACAGCGACCAGCTGCGCGAATACGTCATCAGCGCGCCGGCCAGCGACAGCAGCTGTTCGTACAGGCGCTCCGGGTGCAGCTCCGGATTATGGTAGTAGTGCGACAGCGAGGCGAAGGCGGTGCTAGCGGTATGCAGCAGCCAGAAGGTCGACATGTCGCCGCTGCGGAATTCAATCACGTTGCGGCTTGGCTCGCGGTGGTGGCCGTACAGCGCATTGACCTTGGCCTGCAGCGCATCGAGCAGGCGGCGCAGTTGCAGGAACAGGGGCTGCGCGGTGCGGATGGTCAGGCTCGGCGGCACGAAGCCCGGATCGAGCTCGAAGCCGCCGGTGGACAGGCGGCGCAGCCGCAGCAGCGGCAGGCACACATAGCCTTCGCGCGGTTCGGCGTCGGACACCAGGCGCAGCGATTTTTTCAGATAGGCCAGTTCGGCTTGCGCCGCTTGCGTGTACAGGTCGGGAGTGTCGGCATTGGCCTGCGAGAAGCGGGCGCCGTTCGACGGCTGGCCCGCTTGTGCGAAGTTCCCGCCGAAATGCTTGAACACGGGCAGGGCGGCATACCAGCTCACGCTGTGCTGCGATTGCGCGAGCTGGCCCAGGTCAATTGCTTCCGGCAGGTTGTCGTGGCCGGGCGCTTCAATCAATTCTCCGTCCGGCAATACCAGCGACAGTTCGAGCAGGCGCAGCGTGTTATGCGCCAGGGCTTCCATGTCGATCGACAGGCGATCGACGCCCCAGGCATACGGGTGCACGGCCTTTACGCTGCGATGCAAACGGTGCTCGTGATAGCGGTCCTGCTGCTGGAAATGCTGGGGGCGCAGAAACAGTCCTTCCCCCCATAACACTTTGCTGGCCATCTATGATCCTTCTGATAATTGTTTTCTGGTAAGTGCCAGAACAATAACACTTCCTGAAAAAGCCTGTATTAAAAGGCTCAATCGTGCGCGGGGATGTGGAAATTGGTGAGATTCAATTGTGCGTAGGTAATATTTTTTTTCTGCTAACGTTCGTCCGACGCAATTATTGTAAAAAAGCTATTTGTCCGTTCGATGAGGTTAGTTATGAAGAAAATCACTGTTATCTCCCGCGTTTTGTGCATCGCAGCAATCGCTGCATCCCTGTCTGCCTGCCAGACCATGGAACCTAAAGTCGCCGCTCCGGTAAAGCCGAAGCTGGAAGACATGCTGGCCCGTGCTACCGAAGCCAAGGTGGCCGGTAAACAAGAGCAGGCCATCACCCTGTGGAAGGAAACCGCCACCGCATATCCCGCCGACAAATCGCCATGGGTGAACATCGCCCAGTCCCGCTATGACGCAGGGCAATATGGCGAAGCGATCGTGAGTGCCCAGGAAATCCTGGTGCGCGATCCGTCCGACCAGCTGGCCAACAGCATCATCGCCATTTCCGGCCTGCGCCTGTCCACCCGTGCCCTGGGGGACCTGAGCCGCCAGAACAACCTGTCCGGTTCCATCCGTACCGAATCGCAAGACCTGGCCAAGCTGCTGCGCGAGAGCCTGGGCGAAACCGTGCTGGTGCCAAACAGCGACAAGAAGCCGCAAACCCGCACCAGCAGCAATAGCACCGCCAATGCCGCTGCCAACGCTGTCCGTAGCAGGGCACAGGCGGTGAAACCACCTGTATCGACCCCTAGCGCCGACCCATTCGGCGCACTGAAATAACCACCAAGTCCAAAGAAGGAGAAGCCATGTCCAAAAGCGAAAGCGTCCAGAAGCGCCTGCAGAAAATCCGTCCGCCACGGGTCCAGATGACCTATGACGTGGAAATCGGCGACGCAATCGAAAACAAGGAACTGCCCTTTGTGATGGGGGTTGTCGGCGATTTCGGCGGCAATTCCGAGGTGGAGAAGAAGCGACTGAAGGATCGCAGCTTCGTCAACATCGACCGCGACAACTTCGACGAAGTGATGAAGGGCGTGGAACCGCGCGCTGCCTTCCGCGTGCCGAATGAGCTGGGCGGCGAAGGCCAGTTCGGCGTCGACCTGAAATTCAAGTCCATTTCGGACTTCCGCCCTGAGTCCGTAGTGGAGCAGGTGGAACCGCTGCGCCAGTTGCTGGAAGCGCGCAACAAGCTGGCCGACCTGCGCAACAAGCTGGCCGGCAACGACAAGCTGGAAGATTTGCTGAACGACGTGCTGCGCAGCACCGAGAAGCTGGCCGAACTGGGCCAGAAGCCTGAACAAGGAGAATAAGATGTCGGCCCAATTGAACGCCGGTGGTGCACTGGCCACCGCGGAAGTAAACCTGCTCGACCAGATCGTCGAGCAAAGCAAGGTCGCCAAGTCGACCACCGAGCACGCCCGTGCGAAAGACATCATTTCCGAACTGGCGCAGCAAGTCATGGCCGGCACCGTGGTGGTGTCGGACAACCTGGCCGCCACCATCGACGCCCGCGTGGCGGAACTGGATCGCCTGATCTCCTCGCAGCTGTCGGTGATCATGCACGCGCCGGAATTCCAGAAGCTGGAAAGCAGCTGGACCGGCCTGCACTACCTGGTCAAGAACACCGCCACCAGCACCGGCCTGAAGATCAAGATGCTGAACGCGACCAAGAAGGAACTGGTCAAGGACTTCCAGGGCGCCCTGGAATTCGACCAGAGCGCGATGTTCAAGAAGGTCTACGAAGAAGAATTCGGCACCTTCGGCGGTGCGCCGTTCGGCGCCTTGCTGGGCGACTTCGAGATCACCCGCCAGCCGGAAGACATGTACTTCATCGAGCAGATGTCGCACGTGGCGGCTGCCGCCCACGCGCCTTTCATCAGCTCCGCATCGCCTGAACTGTTCGGCCTGGAGACCTACGCCGACCTGGGCAAGCCGCGCGACCTGTCGAAAGTCTTCGACACCGTGGAATACGCCAAGTGGAAGTCGTTCCGCGAGTCCGAGGATTCGCGCTACGTCGGCCTGACCTTGCCGCGCTTCCTGGGCCGCCTGCCGTTCAACCCGGCCGATGGCGCCACCGTGGAAGGCTTCAACTACGTGGAAGACGTGGACGGCACCGACCACCAGAAATACCTGTGGTGTAACGCTGCCTACGCCTTCGGCGTGCGCCTGACCCGCGCCTTCGAGGACTTCGGCTGGTGCGCCGCCATCCGCGGCGTGGAAGGCGGCGGCCTGGTGGAAGACCTGCCGACCCACACCTTCAAGACCGACGAAGGCGAAGTCGCGCTGAAATGCCCGACCGAAATCGCCATTACCGACCGCCGCGAGAAAGAGCTGAGCGACCTTGGCTTCATCTCGCTGGTGCATTGCAAGAATACCGACTACGCGGCCTTCTTCGGCGCGCAGTCTGCGCAGAAAGCGCGCAAGTACAACACCGACGCTGCAAACGCCAACGCCGTGCTGTCGGCCCAGTTGCAGTACATCTTCGCCGTGTCGCGCATCGCCCACTACATGAAGGCCATGATGCGCGACAAGATCGGCAGCTTCGCTGCCGCTTCGAACGTCGAGGATTACCTGAACCGCTGGCTGACCCAGTACGTGCTGTTGGACGATAACGCCAGCCAGGAGCAAAAAGCGCAGTTCCCGCTGCGTGAAGCTAACGTGCAAGTGTCTGAAGTGCCTGGCCGTCCAGGCGTGTATCGCGCTGTGTCCTTCCTGCGTCCCCACTTCCAGCTCGACGAGCTGTCCGTCTCACTCCGTTTGGTCGCGGAGCTGCCGCAATCGACCAAGTCTTAATTTTTATTTTTCAACACAGAAAGGAATACCATGGCAATCGACGTTTACCTGCAAATCGACGGTATCAAAGGCGAGTCCACCGATACCTCCCACAAGGATTGGATCGAAGTCAAATCCGTCCAGTGGGAAGTCCTGCAGCCAAAGTCGGCCACCGCATCTACTGGCGGCGGCCACACCGCGGAACGCACCGAGCACCGCGATATCGTCATCAACAAGCTGGCCGACCTGGCTTCGCCGCTGCTGCTGCAGAATTGCTCTTCGGGCAAAACCCTGCCAAAAGCGAAAATCGAATTCATGCGTGCTGACGGCCAGGGTGACCGCGTCAAGTACTTCGAAATCGAACTGGAAAACGTGCTGATCTCCAGCGTGGCTCCAGAAGTTCGCCAGGGCGACATCCTGGGCGAAGACGTTTCGCTGAAATACTCCAAAGTCAAGTGGAAGTACACCCAGCAGAAAGTCAACGGCGGCACCGGCGGCAACACCTCCGGCGGCTGGGACCTGTCGACCAACAAAGTAGCTTAAGCGGGGACTGAATGACGGTAAGGGGATTTGCACCGGGGCTGATGGACCGGTTGCTCCAGCCTGGCGACGGCTCCGGCAGTGCGGCCGTCTACCGCATGTCGCTCGACGAGATGAAGGACTCCGTCGCGCGCGACCTGGAAGCATTGCTGAATACCCGTACCGTCATCCCTGAGCATCTGCTCAAACGCTTTCCGGAGTGCGGTCGTTCCATCGTCAGCTATGGGCTGAACGATTTCGCCGGCATGTCGCTGGCGAGCCCGGACGACCGCGCTGCCATTTGCCAGGGGCTGGAACGTGCCATCGCACGGCATGAACCGCGCCTGCGCAATGTACGGGCTTCGCTTGAAATGCAAGAGGGCGGCATCGACCGCCTGAATTTCGCCATTACGGCGCTGCTGGTGCTGCACGCAGCTCAGGAACCGGTCAATTTCGACGCGGTCCTGCAGCCATCCAGCCTGCAATACACGATTAGCAAGGCACGCCGCGCGCTGCCGGGAGCATGATTTGGAAGAGTTACTGCCGTATTACGAGCGCGAACTGGGTTTCCTGCGGCGCTATGCGCGCGAGTTCGCCGAGCGTTATCCCAAGATTGCTGGCCGCCTGCTGATTGGCGGCGAGGTATGCGAAGACCCGCATATCGAACGCATGATCCAGTCCTTCGCGCTGCTGAATTCGCGCGTGTCGAAGCGCCTGGACGACGATTACCCCGAATTTACCGAAGCACTGTTCGAAGTGCTTTATCCGCACTACCTGCGCCCGTTCCCATCGTGCTCGATTGCGCGCATGGATTACGCCGCTACCGCTGCCCAGCTGACGGCGGCCAGCGAGATCGCGCGCGGAACGGTGCTCAACACGCGGCCCGTCAATGGCGTCGCGTGTACTTTCCGTACTTCCTATCCTGTGACAGTGGCGCCGTTGGCGCTGAGCCGGGCCTCGTTCACGGCCGCATTGGCGGCGCCGGAAGCGGTGCAACTGCCGCCGGGCGCCGGCGCCGGCCTGGCGATCACGATTGACTCCTTGTCCGAGCAGATTGGCTTGCCCGCGATGGGCGTCGCCAGCCTGCGCGTCTTCATCGACGGCGAGCCTTCCTTCTGCGCCGCGATGCGCGATGCGCTGTTCATGCGCAGCGCCAAGGCCTGGGTCGAGTGCGACGGCAATGGCCGCTGGCTGCCGCTGGCGCGCATCCCGGTTACCGCCGCCGGCTTTGAGGAAGAGGATGCGCTGATCGACTTTTCGGCCCGTTCGCACCAGGCGTACCGCTTGCTGACCGAATATTTCTGCTTCCCCGAGAAGTTCAATTTCTTCGACATCGACCTGGCGGCCCTGTGCGCGCTGCTGCCGATCGGCACCAAGCGCCTGACGCTGCACATCGCGATGAGCGGCCTGCGCCCGGATTCGCATGTGGCGCGCATGCTGTCGACGCTGTCGACCAACAACCTGCTGCTGGGCTGCACCCCGGTGGTCAACCTGTTCCGCCAGCGCGGCGAGCCGATTCGCATTTCGCATACGGCTGCCAGCTATCCGGTGCTGGCCGATGCGCGCCGCGCCTACGCTTACGAGGTGTATTCGATCGATGCGGTGCGCATGGTGCGCCAGACGCCGCAGGGCGAATCGATTGTGGAATTCCGTCCGTTTTACTCGCTGCGCCACGGCGAAACGCCGGAAAAGCACGGCCACTACTGGGTCATGCGGCGCGACGAACAGATGGCGCACAAGAGTCCCGGCTATGAAACCGAAATCACCGTTGTCGACATCGATTTCGATCCGGCGGAGGTGGAAACCGACACCCTGAGCCTGCAACTGACCTGTACCAACCGCGACCTGCCGGCATCGCTGGCCTATGGCCTGCGCGGCGGCGACCTTTTCCTGGAGGGCGGTTCCAGCGTGCGCAGCATCAGCTTCCTGCGCAAGCCTACGCCTTCCCAGCGCTTTGAGCGTGGACATGGCGCGCACTGGCGCCTGGTGTCGCACCTGTCGCTGAATCACCTGTCGCTGTCGGGCGGCGGGCTGGAAGCCTTCCAGGAAATGCTGGGGCTTTACGATTTGCCGCGTTCGGCCTCCACCCAGCGCCAGATTCGCGGCCTGGAATCGGTCGAATACAAGCCTGCCAACGCCTGGCTGGCGGGGAATCCCTTCGCCTGCGTGGTGCGCGGCATGGAAGTGCGGCTGACGATCGACGAAGAGGCTTTCGTCGGCAGCGGCATCCATGCCTTCGCCCAGGTGATTGAACGCTTCCTGGGGCTGTACGTACATGCCAACAGCTTTACGCAACTGGTCGTCGTGGCCGACAGGACTGGGGAGGAGCTGCTGCGATGCACACCGCGAAGCGGCGATTTGAGCCTGCTGTAATCGAGCGCCTGTTCGCCGAGCCGTTCCGCTTCCAGTTCTTCCAGGCGGTGCGGATGGTCGAGCTATGGCTGCGCCGAAATGGCGTGGCGCAGGAAGGCGCGATCGCCAATTTCATGCGCTTCCAGAATTCGGTGACGCTGCGTTTTCCTGCCAGCCAGCTCGAAACCCTGCATCCCGAACCGCGCGAGATCCTGCCCACCGCACCGGCGCTGACCGAGGCCTTGCAGAACAAGCAGCTGCGCTACCTGCGCATGACGCCCAATTTCATGGGCTTCCTGGGCAGCTCGGGCGCCTTGCCGGCGCATTACACCGAAACGATAGCGGCGCACCAGCTGTACGGCAAGGACGAAGGCCCGCGTGCCTTCCTCGACGCGTTTTCCACCCGTTCGCTGTCGCTGTTCTACGAGGCGTGGCGCAAGTACCGGCTGGAGCTCAAGTACCAGGTCGACGGCCAGGACCGTTTCCTGCCGCTGCTGCTGGCGCTGGGTGGGCTGGGCAGCAAGGGCCTGACGCAAAGGCTGTCGGGCCGCCAGGCCGTGGCCACTGGCGCCGTACGCGACGAGTCGCTGGCGTATTTCGCCACGGCGCTGCGCCAGCGGCCGGCCTCCGCCTCGACCATGGCGCGCGTGCTGGGCGAGTACTTCCGCGTCGACATTACGGCCACGCAGTTCGTCGGCTGCTGGTGCGTGGTGCCTGCGCTGCAGCAGACCGTGCTTGGCGGCGAGCAGGCGCAATTGGGCGCCACCGCCATGATCGGCTCGCGCGTCTGGCAGCGCGACTTGCGCATGCGGCTGACCATCGGCCCGCTGCGGCGCGCCGATTTCGACGCTTTCCTTCCCGGCGGCACTGCCGCGCTTGCGCTGGAAAAGCTGCTGTCGATGTTTACCGGCGTGACGCTGGAATATGAGATCTGCCTGGTGCTGCGCGCCGAGGACATTTCCGGGGCATCGCTCGGCGCCGGAGCGCGGCTGGGCTGGGACAGTTTTATACCGGACGAAGGTGCAAGCGAAGACCGCACCGATGTCCGCTACTTCATCCATGGTTTAACAATGTGAGGACCGCTCGATGAGCATCAACCTGAAGACCCTGATCGGGAAACTGAATGACACCTGCCGCAATGCGGCCACCCGTGCGGCCAGCATTTGCGTTGGCCTTGGCCAGTATGAAGTGGACCAGGAACACCTGCTGCTTGCCTTGCTGGAGAACCCGCGCAGCGACATGGTGGCGCTGGCACGCCATTTTGAAGTCGATACCAGCCGCCTGCAGTCCGACCTGCAAGCCGAGATCTCGCGCTTCCGCAGCGGCAACGCGCGCACCCCCGTGTTTTCGGCGCGCCTGCCGAAGCTGTTCGAGCACGCCTGGCTGATCGCCTCGCTTGACCTGCAGGCCGGCCAGCAAGTGTTCATTCGCAGCGGGCACCTGCTGCAGGCCATGCTGACCGATCCGGAACTGTCGCAGCTTGCTTACCGCAGCTCGGCCTTGTTCCACCGCTTTGAAGCGGACGACATCAAGCACCATCTGGACAAGCTGACCGCCAATTCGGAAGAGGCCGAGGCTGCGGCGGCTACGCGCGCTGCCGGCACCGGCGGCGACGGCGCCCTGGGCGGCGACCCGGTCGGCGAAATGCAGCAGCCGGCCGGCAAAACGCCTGCGCTGGACCAGTTCACCACCAACCTGACCGAGCGCGCACGTGCCGGCAAGGTGGACCCTGTGATCGGCCGCGACGCCGAAATCCGCCAGGCTATCGACATCCTGATGCGCCGCCGCCAGAACAACCCGATCCTGACCGGCGAGGCCGGCGTCGGCAAGACTGCGGTAGTGGAGGGCCTGGCCCTGCGTATCGCCCAGGGCGACGTGCCGGACGTGCTGAAAGGCGTGGCGATCCACACCCTGGACATGGGCTTGCTGCAGGCCGGCGCAAGCGTCAAGGGCGAGTTCGAAAACCGCCTGAAGAACGTGATCGACGAAGTGCGCAAGAGCCCGACGCCGATCATCCTGTTCATCGACGAGGCGCACACCATGATCGGTGCCGGCGGCCAGGCCGGCCAGAACGATGCGGCCAACCTGCTCAAGCCGGCGCTGGCGCGCGGCGAGTTGCGCACCATTGCCGCCACCACCTGGGGCGAGTACAAGAAGTATTTCGAGAAGGATGCCGCCCTGGCACGCCGCTTCCAGGTGATCAAGGTCGAAGAACCAAGCGAGGAACTGGCCTGTGCCATGTTGCGCGGCATGGCGCCGCTGATGGAGCAGCATTTCAATGTGCGCATCTTCGACGAAGCGATTACCGAGGCAGTGCGCCTGTCGCACCGCTACATCATGGGCCGGCAGCTGCCGGACAAGGCGATCAGCGTGCTTGATACCGCCTGCGCCAAGGTGGCGCTGGGCCAGAGTGCTACCCCGGCACTGATCGAATCGCTGCAACGCCGCCTGGAGCGCATGGCAGCTGAAACGGGCGCGCTGGAGCGCGAACTGGCCGGCGGCGGCGCGCACGAAGAGCGGCTGCAGGAACTGGCCGACAGCCGTACCGCAGCACAGGAAGAACTGGCGGCGCTGCAAGCACGCTGGGAGCAGGAAAAAGCGCTGGCGGCGCAGATCGGCGAGGCGCGTGCCAGCGTCGAGGCGGCATCGGCAGAGCAGGGCGGCGGCGCCAGCCAGGCGCACGACATCCAGGCGCTGCTGAAGGAACTGCGCGCGCTGCAGGGCGAAGCGCCGATGGTGCCGGTGCAGGTGGACGGCAATGTGGTGGCGGAAATCGTCGCCGGCTGGACCGGCATCCCGCTCGGCAAGATGGTGAAAGACGAGATCCAGGCCGTGCTGAAACTGCGTCCTGCGCTGGAAGAACGCGTGATCGGCCAGCCGCACGCTATCGAAGCCGTGGCGCAGCGCGTGCGTACTGCACGCGCCAACCTGGACGATCCGAATAAACCGAAAGGCGTGTTCCTGTTCGTCGGTCCTTCCGGCATCGGCAAGACCGAAACCGCGCTGGCCCTGGCCGATGCGCTGTACGGCGGCGAACGCAAGATGGTCACCATCAACATGAGCGAATACCAGGAAGCGCACAGCGTGTCGGGCCTGAAAGGCTCGCCACCGGGCTACGTTGGCTACGGCGAAGGCGGCGTGCTGACCGAAGCCGTGCGCCGCAACCCGTACAGCGTGGTACTGCTGGACGAAGTGGAAAAGGCCCACCCTGACGTGCTGGAGCTGTTCTTCCAGGTGTTCGACAAGGGCGTGATGGATGACGCCGAAGGCCGCGAAATCGACTTCCGCAACACCATCATCATCCTGACCTCCAACGTCGGCTCGGCGACCATGATGCAGGCTTGCCTGAACAAGGAAGCGGAAGAAATGCCGTCGCCGGAAGACCTGGAAGCGGCGATCCGCCCGCAGCTGGTGAAAGCCTTCAAGCCGGCCTTCCTGGGCCGCCTGAAAGTGGTGCCGTACTACCCGCTGGGCGACGACGTCCTGGCCAGCATCATTACGCTGAAGCTGGACCGCATCGGCCAGCGCGTGGCGGCCAACCACAAGGCGGCTTTCCACTACGACGATACGCTGGTGGAAGCCGTGCTGGCGCGTTGCACCGAAGTCGATTCCGGCGCCCGCAATGTGGACAATATCCTGAATGGCACGCTGCTGCCGCAGATTGCGGAAGCGGTGCTGGCGAAGATGGCGGAGGGAAATGCAATCGGCCGCATTGAAGTAGCGGCCGATGAGCAGGGGAATTTCAGCTACAGCGTAGCCTGATCAGTTGGACGGGGGGATGCCAAGCATCTCCTCGATATGCTGCAGCGAGTTGGAGTCTTTCACCACGCTGCGCAGCCAGGTATGCAGGTCCTGTTCGCCGGCGTCGGCAGCCTTGTCAGCGAAATACGAGACAGGGCTGTGCGGCTCGGTGCGGCGGAAGAAGCTGGCGATTTCGCGCAATTGCGTGATGGCCTGGGCGCGCGACGTGACAGGGCCGCTCGCTTGTGGCGCAACACCGGCCACAGGCTGCGCAATGATGATCTGTTCGCCCGCCGGCGCCACGCCGAGCGGCGTGCTGACCGTGGCCGGCAAGCCCGCATGCGATGGCATCGCATCGATCATCGCCTGCACGGCATCGCGTGCTGCCGCAAAACCAGGGCTGTCATTGCCCAGGAATTCATCGGACACCTGCTCCAGTTCTTTCAGGGCATCCATGCAATAACGCGCATCGGTCGCGAACTGCTCGCGGAAACGCGGCGAATTGCGCGAGCGCGCCGTCTCCATATCGGCCAGCTTTGGCCAGTCCGGGTTGCGCGCGTGCTCCGGCAGGCTGGCCTGCTTGCGCGCCATGTCGAAGTCGATGGCGGAAAACGCCGTGCCCTGGCCTTCGGTCAGCGGCATTTCGCGCAGCAGGGCAGGGGTGCGGCCCAGGATCCAGGCCAGGTTGCCCACGCGCTGTTCCATATCGTCGCCATCCGGTTCCGGATACAGGCCCAGGTTCCAGAATTCGCGGATCAGGCCGGCCAGCAGGCGGAACGACTCGCCCAGGCCCTGCATGCGGTGCTGCTTGGCCGCTGCCTCAGCCAGCCAGACCGCAACGCGCAAGTCTTTGCTCTTTTCACCCAGCAGCGCGCTGCAGCGCTTGACCACGAAGGACCAGTCGGCCTCTTTCAGTTCGGTGACCCACTCGCCCTGTTCCAGCGAAGGATCGTCGAAACGGCGGGCCTGGGCGATGGCGTCGAAGTCGCTGGAGAAGGACAGGTCGGCGCCGGCCGGTTGTGCCGGCGAAATCGGCGCCAGCAAGGTGTCTGCATTAAACATGGGTATCTCCTCGGTTACTGCGCCATGCGGAATTCGATGCGGCGGTTGCGCGCGCGTCCTTCCGCCGTGTCGTTGCTGGCGATCGGGCGGTCGGGGCCGGAACCGGATGCCACCAGGGTTTCGGCTGGAATGCCTTTGCCGGACAAGTAGTTGCGCACCGCTTCGGCGCGCGCCTGCGACAGGTTCTGGTTGCTGGCGCGCAGGCCGACGTTGTCGGTATGGCCGATGATCTCGACCTTCTGGCCTTTCAGCTTCAGCATGGCCGCGCCCATTTCATCGAGGATGGCCCGGCCGGTCGGCGTCAGCACGGCCTGCCCGCTTTCGAATTCGACGATGCGGTTGGCCAGCGTGCGGTCCAGCACGCCCTGGTCGGCGGCCGACACGCGCAGGCCGTTGGTGACGGTGTAGGTCGGATTCAGGCGGGTCGCAAAGTCGCTGGCAATGCGCTGGCGCTGCGCTTCGTTGGCCACTTCGCCGCGCACGCTGACGGTGGTGCCGTCGATTTTGAGCTGGCCTTTGCTGACCTGTTTCAGGTCCGGCGTAATCAGTTTCTGCACATAGTCGCTCCAGTTGGCCGGCGTGGTGACCTGGCCGATGGTGATCTGGTCCAGCACCTTGTCGGCGCCATAGACTTCGCGCAGCTTGGCCAGCACGGCGGTCTTGCTGGCCTCGTCGGCCACGGTGCCGCTGGCGACAACCTGGCCTGGTACTTGCGCCTGCACCGCGAAGGCGGCGCACAGCAGGAGGAGGGGAAGGTAACGCATATCAGTTTCCGATAAAGGAAGTACGCAGCGAGTCGTGCGCAGATTTCAGGGAAAGTCCGGGATTGGCCAGGTAGGCCGACACCTTCTGGATCGCATAGTCTTCGTTGACCTGGTCCTCGACCCAGTCGACGTCGTCGAAGGCGATATGGTGGCCCTCGCCGACTTGCGGGTCCATGATGCCAAGCAGGGTTTGCGGCGAGGCGCCGCTGAAGCCCAGCACCAGCACCGGCTTGCTGTCCAGCCTTGTCACGAACAGCGACAGTTCGAAGTCGGCGCGCGCCAGGAATGGCGTCACCACGTGCATCCAGAACGCCGCCACCAGGTAGCGGTACATCGGGTCGTTGGGAAGCGGCAGCACCAGGCTCTTTTCCAGGCGGCTCGAGCTGCTCGCCATGACCGGCTGCAGCAGGATGCCCAGTGCCAGCAGCACCTGGCGCACGCTGCCGTGGAAGCCGGCCTGCGAAAGCATGCCATCCAGTCCGCCGACCGTCTGCAGTTCAAGGAAATCGGCGAATGCGGCATCGTAGGCGCTGGCGCGGGTGTCCAGTTCCACCGTATTGCCGTTCAATGCCTGCAGCGGCGCGGCCGCATCCTCCGCGGACAGCACGCCGCCGCTCAGGTTTTCCAGGCGGTTCCACAGGCGCGTCAGCACCAGCGGGCTGTTGGCGGCAAAGGCCGACGGTTCGTCGATGTCGATGCTGCCCGCCATCAGGAAGGGGAAGCGGCGGCTGGACTGGTCGCTGCTGGCCGCAATATGGCCGGCGATAGCCGCGCGGCGGCGCGGCCCGAACAGGGCAAAGTGCAGCGGCTGCACGGCGTCGTAAGTCAGCTTCCAGCGCGCGTCGGTGCTCAGCATGTCCATCGAGCGGGCCATCCAGTCGTCCATCATCTGCAGCACTTTCGGATCGCTGCCGCCTTTTACGAAGTCAGCGCGGCTCGGAATCTTGCCGAAGTAACCGATAGCAGCAGCACGGCTCATTGCGCACCTCCCGCGGCAGCAATAGCCGGCTCGCCGCCGGCGCCGGCCGGCGCCGGGCCGCCAACCACGGTGTCGGGCAGGCGCAGCTTGCGGAAGCCCTGGCTGGCCTGCGCCGGTGCTGCAACCGGCGCCGGCGCGGAAGGCAGCAGGCGCAGGTTGGCCGCCACGGTGACGCCGCCGTTGGTCCAGTTCAGCTCAAAGCTGCCGTCCGGACGACGCTTGCGCTGTGCCGCATCGATCATCTTCTTCAGGCCGAAGTGGCCGTTTTCTTCCAGGATCATCACTTTCTTGCCGTCCGGGGTGAAAGCGGAAATGCGCGCACCAGGAACACCTTGCGGGTTAGGCCATACCATCGGCACCCATGGCTGTTGCTGGCCTTTCCAGCGTACGGACTGGCCATCGATCTCGATGGTGTATTCGCTGACGCCGGTCACGGCCACGGTCTGCAGTTCAAAGCGGGTTTGCGCTTCTTCGCTGCTGGCGGCCTGGTTGGCAACGCCGTTGGCGCTGAGCGGGGCAATCCAGCCCGGGAAGGCGGTAGCGACGGCAGGCGACAGGGTAATACCCATATTGGCCCAGGTCTTGGCGCTCAGCGAGTCGCCGCGGCGCACCACCAGCGGGCCGATGGTCGTGTTGAAGAACTTCGCTACTGCGCCTTCAGGGCCGAACACCTGGCCGATTTCGGCGTTGCTGGCTTCCTGGCGGGATTCGGTCGCGAACGGGTACTTGGTCTGCAGGTCGCGGCGGAACGGCTCCAGCACCTGTGCCGCCCACACCTTGTTGATTTCGGCTTCGGTCGGCTGCACGATCACGGCGAAGGTTTGCATCAGCGGACGCACCAGCAATGGGCGGATGGCCTGCTTCTGCGGGTCGTTCATGCCGACCAGCATCTGCTCGTCGACGTATTTCAGTGCGTCGGCCAGTTCGGAGCCGCTGCCATCCAGCGTTTGCTGCATGAGCTGCTTGGCGCCAGGACCAGGATCGCCCTGGTTCTTGATCTGGTTGAAGCGCGCGCGCAGCTTGCCAAGGCTATCCATATAGCCGCGCATCAGCGACGCATTGTTGTCCTTCACCACCACCAGTTGCGCCACACCCGAGAATTCGCGGCCGACAGGACCGAGCGGCAGCGGTGCGCCTGGCTGGCCTTGCGGATTGGCCGGCAGGTTGATGTTCACCTGCGAAGGCTTCTGGCGCAGGATGGTTTCGCGGAACCAGTCGCCGATGCCGCGTTGGGCGCGCTGCAGGCCGCTGTCCAGCAGGGAAGGGTTGTCCCACGAGGTTTCCTGGTAGACGGTGGTCACCAGCTTGGAAATCGGCGAAGTCTGCGGATCGCCCAGCCTGTTCATCGCGGCCGCTGCCGCTTCAAAGCCGTTCAGGTCCTTGATTGCCACGCCTTGCAGGAACTTCTGCCATTCCTTGGCATAGTCGTTCTTGTACAGGTCGACCAGGGCTTTCTGGATCTGCTCAGGGCTGCCTTCCAGCGTCAGGTCGTCCTTGGCGGCGGTTTTCAGTACCCAGTCGGCGCTTTGCAGCTCGTGGTTGGCGGCTTCCTTGAAGGCGTCGCGCACATAGCCTTCCCATGCCGCACGGGTGTAGGCGCCGGAAATCGAATAGCTGCCCAGCACCAGTTCGCGGTCCTGGTCGCCGACGATGCGGGCCACGGTCATGGAAGGGAAGCGGGTCGCTGCACGGGCCTTGACGTCGGCGTACACGCGTTCGCGCGCCGGCATGCCGCGCACCACGCCGCGCAGGGTGTTGCGCGTCTGTTCGACCAGGGCCAGGCGGTTTTCGACGGTTGGCCAGGATGGATCGTTGACCTCGGACAGGTAGAAGGCGATCAGGCGTTCGGCGCTGCGGATCATCTGCTCGCGCGGCATGGCGCCGCGGTTCGATTCCAGCCAGACGCGCCAGAAGCGGGTCAGCTGGTCGTTCAGGTGGCTGGCTTCGGCGCGCGACTTATCGCCCAGCATCAGGTAGCTCTTGAGCGCGTTGTAGGCGTCTTCCACGTTTTCCGGGGAGGCGTCCTTGAACTGCTGCGGCGCCGTTTGCGCCACGGCCGGCGTCGCCGTGGCGGCCGCTGTGGCCGCGCCAGGCGCCGCTGCGGCGGCAGGCGTTGCAGCGGCATTGCGCGCCAGCGGCTGCAGGCGATCCGCGTTGGCATTGACTTCGCCGAGGAAGGTTTCCAGCGACTGGCCAACAGGCTTCAGCATCACTTCACGCACGCCGGCGAAGTATTCTTCGCGCAGCTTGCGTTCCAGGTAGGCGCCCTGGTACAGGCCCAGGCTGACCGACAGCGGACGGTTGTCGCGGAAGCGGTCCAGTTGTTCGATGCGGTCCTGCAGGATTTCCAGCGCTTCCAGGCGCGCCGCCAGGTCAGGGCGCTGCTTCTGCAGCTTGACTACCTTGTCCAGGTCGGCCTGCACATTGGCCACCAGGGTGCGGTTGCCCATGTAAGACCAGCTCCAGCCGCCCAGCAGCAGGCCGCTCAGCGCCACGGCGCCGAAGAAGGCGGCATAGCGCATGCGCACCTTGGCCGGGCTGGCGTACTGCGCCACCAGGTTCTTGTCCGCAAAGATCACGTTGCGGAACAGCTTGAGCAGGAAGTAGCCGTGCTGCTGCTCGCTGCTGTGGTGCTCTTCGCGCTGCAGGCTCAGGTCGAAACGCTGCGCCACGCGGTGCGAGGTGGCGGACACGCCTTCGCCTTCCTGCAGCGCGCTGGTGAAGTAGAAGCCGCGGAACACTGGCTTGAACTGGAACGGGTTTTCTTCAAACAGCGTAGCGATGAAGGTGCGCAGCGGCGCCTTGACCGAATTGAATTCGAGCGGGAAGGTGAACACGCCGGATGGCAGGCGCTCGCGCCATTGCAGGGCCATGTTGGCCAGGCTCATTTCCTTCAGGCCTTCGTACAGTTCGTCGAAGCGGGCGTCGAACTGTTGCAGCAGTTCGGCGTTAGGCTGGTTCTTGTTGTAAGGCAGGGTGGCGCCCCAGACACGATCGCGCTCGCCGATTTCGGAATCGTGGAAGAAATCGGTGAAGCCGTTGATCAGGTCTGCCTTGGTGAAGACGATGTAGACCGGCGCATGCACTTCCAGCTTTTCAGTCAGTTCCTGCACGCGCTGGCGCAGGTTCTTGGCCAGCTCGATGGCGAATTCCGGACGCTTGCCGGTCAGTTCGGCAATGCTGACGGCAATGATGATGCCGTTGATCGGCGCTTTCTTGCGGTATTTCTTCAGCAGGCCGAGGAAGCCGAACCACTCGGCGCGGTCTTCATCGTTGACCGCGTAGCGGCCGGCCGTGTCGAGCAGGATGCCGTCGGTGGTGAAGAACCAGTCGCAGTTACGGGTACCGCCCACGCCCTGCACGATGCGGCTGCCGGCCAGCGGGAACTGCAGGCCGGAGTTGGCGATTGCCGTGCTCTTGCCGGCGGCCGGGTTACCGATGATCATGTACCAGGGCAGTTCGTACAAGGCGGCGCTGCCGGAGCGCAGGCCAAGCTTGGAAGTCTTGATGGTCTGGATCGCATCGAGCATGCGCTTGCGCAGCGCTTCCGTTTCGTGGCGCGGTGCAGGATCGGCCTTGGCTGGCGTAGCAACGGCCTGCTGTTCCAGCATGCCGCCCAACTGGTTGGCGGCGCGGCGGGCGCGATAGCGCCGCCACGACCAGACCATTATGCCAAGCAGCAGGGCGGCCGCCAGCACGGCAAAGGCCAGGGTGTATGGCAATTCCAGCAGCACTGCCGCTACCAGCAGGAATGCCGCGAAGGCAAGCCAGCCGTAGATCAGGAAGGCGGTGCGCGAGGTCAGGGTTTCCCGGATTCTGTGCATCATTTTTCTACTCTTGCAAGGTTAGCTAAGGGATGGCGCTTTATTTGCCGGGGCCGGGAGCGGGCCGACCAGCAAGGCGTAACGTTGGGTTGGGTCGCTGTTGGACAGTGCGAGCGCAAAACTGTCGCTGTCCGTTGCCTGTTCGTGGGCCAGCGCAATGGCGGCCAGGGCGCCGACAGCGCCGGTGTGGCCGCAGGCGGAACCGACGCAGGCCAGCGAAGTGTTGGCGTCCAGGCCGGGCGCGGTGGCTTCGACGCACTGCATCAGGTCCGCCATCAGGGCGGCGCGGTGATCGGTATCGGCAGCGACGTATTCCGGCTTGGCGCCGTCAACCTGGCCCAGGACTTCTTCGGCAAGCTCGCGCAGCGTTGCTTCTTCCTTTGCATGCAGTGCCAGCAGGCGCAATTCGTCGCCGGCTTCTTTCGGCGATTGCAGCAGGATGCCGGCGGCGCCTTCTGCCGGCATGCGGCCATTCGGATTGCGCGGGCCATACAACTTGCCGTTGACAGCCAGGTGTTCGACGGCCTCGGCATCGATATCGGAGCCGCAGGCAAGCAGGATGTTCAGCGCGGGGGCATTGGCGGCGGCTGCCTGGCCAGACACCGCACGCAATGCTGCAAGGGGAGTCGCTGGTGCCGGCGGCACTGCTGTTGCCGAGGCATGTGCCGCGATAGCAGGCTGGCGCACTACCAGGCGTTCCTGTGGCCAGCCGGCTTCGATGATGGAGAATTCCAGCCAGCGGGTCGCCAGCACCTGCGTCGTGGCCGGCCAGTCCGGTGGCAGCATTGGAATCAATTGCAGCACGCCGTCGCTGCCAAGCGTGGTGGCGCGCGCTGCGAGGGTGACTGCAATGTCGCCGCCCAGCGCCATGGCGCGCAAATGCTGGGCCGAAGGCGAGCGAGGGGCCGGCTGCAGGCTGGCCAGCCATTCTTCCAGCGGTTCCAGGGCAATGTCCGCAATGCGGCCGGCCAGCAGGGGAAAACCCTGCAGGTCGGTCAGTTCAGGATCGAGGTCAAGGCGCGCTTCGCCTTCTGCCATGGCGGCTGCAAGTTCTGCCGGCGAATCGCCGTGCGCCATGCGCAGGGCGGTTCCGGCGACTGCGAATTGCGTCCATGGCGTGGCCGCATCCGGCGCATTTGCCGTGCCGTGCGCGTCCGCCGCGCCCTGGCCAGGTTGCGCCCCCGCGGCGGTCGGAGCCTGCCCGGCATCTGCGCGAGCGCTCGCGGTATCCGGGCTGGCAAAAGTTTTCCGCGCCAGTACGAAGCCCATGATCAGCGTCAGCGGCATGACCAGCATGGCCAGCGCCAGGTCGCCGCTGTCAGGCATGCGCGTTGTGGTGCGCCAGTACCAGACTGCCCCAATCCAGCAAAGACCGAATACCCCGACCACCAGCAAGCTGCGTTTCATCCAATTCTGCATGCCTGCCTCACACCGCGTCCGTCGTATTCTGCTGGCTCGCGATGAGCGTAGCGCCGCAGCTGGTCTTGTCGCCATGGCGCGCTACCGGCTTGCCGTCCACGACCAGGGTCTGGTCGCCACTGGTAATGGTGGTATCGCCATGCACCGGGCAGGAAACCTTGTGGCCCAGGCAGGCGATCGGCTTGCCGCCGCTATCGCTCTGTTGCGATGCTTCGACCACGGTGCCCTTATGTGTCGTCTTGTCGCCTAAAAGGATCAGTGCTCCTGGCATTTCTACTCCTATTTCTTTCTCACGCCGTCCACACGCAACTCGGTGTGGCCGAAATCCATCATCTTCCAGCGGCCGCCCCAGGTCAGGCCCAGGCTCTCCGCCACTTCACCAAACAACTGGTAACCGCGCATGGCCCAGGGGTCGCGCTCCGAGATCACCAGCTTGCCGTCGCGCAGGAAGGCGCAGTCGGCGGCCAGGCCATATTGGTGCCAGCTCTGGAAGGCCTTGGCATTGGTCACGCTGCTGCCTTGCGCTGCCAGCGCATCCTGGCGTTCCGGGCTGCGGTAACCTTCCAGGATGGCCATGTCATAGCCATGGCGCTCCTTCATGATGCGGAACGCCTGCAGCAAGCGCTGCGAGTATTCCTTGTCCAGCAAGGCCCAGTCGCGGCTTGCCGACACCAGCCCCGGACGCACGATTTCCACTTCCGGCGTCATGAACAGCATCGGAGGCAGGGGCGGCGGCGGCACCAGCTGTTCGCCCAGCAGCAGTTCCGATACCTGCTGGTTCGCTTCGCGCACCGGTGCATCGAAGCCGCCCACCATGGTGCGGCTGCTCGCCATCCACGCCACGCCTGCCGGCAGCAGCATGATGAACAGGGCCGCAATCGCAGCCCATTTGTGCTCGCGCAGGAAGTTGCCGCCCTGGCGCACGGCCATTGCCGATTCCGATCCCAGGGCGCCAGCCTGCTCGCCGCCGCGGCGGGCGATGTTCTGCACGCGGCGCTGGAAGCGGCTGCCCACCAGCTCCAGGCGGCGCGAGACATAGGCCCGCCCGGCAGGGAACAGGACCATCCAGCTCAGCGCGCAAGCCAGCAGGAAATACAGCACGACGGCGACGAACACCACAATTGACCTCTGGAATCTAAATTACTAATTTGATAACATCGCGGGCGCGTGTCGCCTTAGCAATAAATTATTGCGGGAAAGTATATCTTGAAGTTCTGCTAATCCGCTTTTCTTGGATTTCAATCGTGCGCGCCCCCAATTTCAGTGGTCTGCCCTAGCGTGCGCGCCCTTTTTCCAGAGATAAAGTATATTAATGATAACCTTTGCCAGGAGTAATCCATTGTCATCAAGCAACGAAACCCGGAAACCGGCAGGCCGTCCAAGCCTGCTTTCGGCTGAGCAGCAAAATGCTCTAGAGAATCAACCTGCAACGCCGGAGGCATTCGAGCCGCCGGCTGCGGAAGCGCCAGGCCGCAAACACCTGTGGATCGCCGGCGGCGTAAGCGTGCTGGTCGTCGGCGTCGCCCTGGCGTTCATGTCGTTCGGCGGTAGCGAACCGACTGTCGAAACAGTGGCTGCCGCACCGGCGCCGGTGGCTGCGCCTGCTGCAGCTCCCTCGGCCGACAGCGCAGTCGCCGCGCAGCCTGCGCAAGCGGCGGACAATTCGCCGCTCGCCGCGTTGACCGCGCCATCGCCGCAAGTCGCCGCGATCATCGACGAGTCGCCGCCGCCGGTCGCGGCCAAGCCGAAAGAATCCCTGAAACAGATGCTGGAAAGCGGTACTCCCGCCGCGTCCAAGCCTGCGGCGGCAAAGGCTGTTCGCAAGCCGGTCAAGGAAAAGCCAAGCAAGGAATCCGGCGGGCAGGAAGCGACGCCGCCGTCGGCCGAAGAGGAAAATGACATCCAGCTCCTCGCGGCGCTGGTTGCCCACGCCAAGTACGATACCTCGGCCAACGCCCGCCTATCCCTGCCGAAGGCGCTTGAACAGTGCAAGAAACAGGGCAAGCAGGACGCTGCCCGCTGCCGTCTTCGCGTCTGCGAGGGGCGCTGGAAGAAAAACGAATGCCGCGTCTACAGCCGCAGCAAGCTTGAGAAAACTGCGACGGGCGCATGACACGCCTGGTCGCGCCCACTGCTGCCTCGCGGCGGACTATTGGGAGGCTTTGCGTTTCTGGCCTTCCAGCCAACCTGCCGGTACTTTCGCAAGCAGCGGGTCATCCTTTTTCAGATTGGTCCATGTAGTACCACTGTCAGCTGAGTAGACCAGCTGGTTGGGATAGTCGTCGGAGATATCGAGGATCCCGGCCAGCCAGATTTGCTTACCGTCCACGACGTAGCTGCTGACCAACGACGACAAACCTTCCGGCAGTTTCGCCCTCGTCCATTTTCTGCCGTCGTTTGACGTCAAGAGCGTCTGCTCAATGGAGCCAGTGATCCACCAGCCGCCGTGCCTGGACTGCCCCAATTCCACTAGCAGATCCGGATCCCCAAGATTTGCTACCAGGCTTACGTTGCAGGTTTGCGGATCGATAGAACGCACGCGATACCTGGTCTGCCCGTCTCTTAAGAAGCTCGTGACCAGGGCCAGTACTTTCTCTTCCGATGCCGCGAACTTGATGTTTGCGACCTGCAGCGCTTTAAACGAAGAACGGTCCGTTGGAGCGCCAAGCCGTTTGTACGGTAACGTGCATCGGGTTTGATGATGACGAATTTCATATCCTTTCGTTGTAGGCGTCACAGCAAGATTGTTGGGGAACAGGACGCTGCCGGGTGCATCCTCCTTGTGCGGAGCGATGTGTTTTCCGGTTGCAGGTTCAATAGCGGTACTTCCCGCAAAAATGCGCCCGGACTCATCAAGCTGAAGGCGCGGCCAAGTATGCCCGCCCGGTAGCACTTCGATTCCAACCTGCGGCTTGCTGTGGATCTGGATATGACGCGCATCTTCTGAGAACGCGACATTTCCCACTTTGTAATGCATGGTAGCCATTTGCGCTTGTACGTCGATATTTACAAGGGCCGAAGCAAGCAAGACCGCGGTGTAATTGATACGTCCCATGTCAGTCATTTGCTTCGGTCAGCAATGAGACCACCAGGATGGAGATTGAATATCTGGCGCCGCGAACCAAACCTTTCGACGGCACTGTCATGGCGCCATCAAAGCCGCACGCCAACGCGGCAAAGCGGCGCCCGCCTGGAGTTTTCTTTGTCGGCTTCTCAATAGTCACCGAGGCACCCTGCAATGCCAGGAAGGGGAGTGGAAGTTCGAACACCTCCGCATGCACTTGCGTTTCCTGAGGTGCCGCTTGTTGGATCATGTCCTTCAGCTTATCCGGTGAGCCGCAATGCTGTTGCACCACCTGTGCAAACGATTCACCGTCGATCATCTCCAAAGAGAACTTCGGCAAAGCCGTATACCTGATCGTTTCGACCGCTGTTGACTGTGGCGCAATCGGCGCACTCCAGCCGAAAGCGACCTGGCTTTGCCAGTAATCGATACGGATGTTCTGTTGCTGTGGAAGTTTTTTGAGCTTCTTCCAATCGATCTCGTTCGAATAAATGGGCCCAATGCCGGCCTTGCGAAGCAGATGTGTGATGTCTTTCCCCAGGAAGTAGCCGCGCTGCTCTCTGGAGACCTGCACTGGTTTCCCATCGTGAAATGCCTTTAGTTCCGCAAAGGTCTTGTCTGAATTTTGCTCGCCCTCACCGAGGTAGCCGAACAGCGGAGTCGAGGCGTAAATGCCCGCGTACTGTGTTTGCTTTGAGCCGTTGCTCAGGGAGATCGCTACTTCAACATCGTGACCGGCTATTCGAAGTTGAACGTCCTCGACTGTTGATTCCCCCAGTTGGAATCCGAGCGTCAGCGGGACCCCGTTCTCGAACTCATATGCAAAGCTCGTGCTGGCAGTGCCGTAAGCCGTCAACATCAGCGCTATCGAAAATACACCACGGAGTGTCATCAAATTGACCGCCTGCGACTTTAATTTAGAGGCCGGACCTACCCACTGGCGGTAGCAGGCTGCAAAACAGACTCCATTGGACTTGTTCACTTGAACTCGGCATCACTTTTTCGCTGAGTATTTCTGGCCACGCTAATGCCACAGCCGAGAATTTTGGAGCAGTAGTTTCATCGTATGAAATTAGTCCGTCAAACCCTTCAGAGATGAGGCTGCTATGTGGCTTTTTGAGTTCGGCTTTCAATAACTTTAACGACTTCTTGTTCTTTCTAACTATTGCACTCTTTACGAGATCCTTGGAAATCCGGTCTGGCAGAGGCAAGATAACCAAGCTTGGGCGAAGACAGTTGCTTCTGGACTCTACTCGCGATTCAATGGTCCGCGCAATGTCTGCATTTCCAGATAGGTTGACCCAGATAACATATGGGCCTCCAGCCGCACCCGCTCGCGCATTTGAGATGAAAAGGAAGGCGAAGAAACTAAGAAGATAAAGGGGTCTCATCTCAAAAGCCAGCGAGGCTTGCCTGCCGACCATCCAAGTCATTGCGACGTCTGCTTGCAATCCATGACGCAGATCTGCTTGCCGTCAGGCCGTTTGTACATCAATGGTTTCACCGGGTCGGAGAATCGGGCGAAGCCAACTTCTTCCTGGCCAAACCATTCCACCTTGTTTTTTTCTTCGCGTTCAGCGTTGTATGCAAACTGGGGCGGAGGAGAGGTGTGCAGCATGCCGATCCCTGGCCAGCCCTGCGACAGGTTTGCCGAGCTATAGCAGCTTTCCTTGGACGTGGACGGACACATGGCCGGGAGGCTCGGTTCGAAGTAGTTCAGGAACTGCCAGGTAGCCTTGTCGCGCTTTGCCCCGTCAGCCGGTGCAAGGTAGATCGCATTGCCGACCTTGAAGACCCGGTCCCCGGTCCGCTTGCCGGTTTTTGCGCTCATCGCAAACCCGTCCTTGTCAAACGCGACCTTGAAGAAGACGTTTGGCAGCTCCTTCTGGGCGACAAGATAGGGGTTACGTTTTGCCTCGTCCAGGAGTTCATCGGTTTCTTCCCCAGGCATGCTTCCGCCTGCGCTGGCCAGCCAATATCGGATCGGCCAGTTAGTCTCTGGCTGGTACTGGGCGCCCGAGATGAAGTCACTGCGGCGTACCCAGCCCGCCTTGCCCTTGATATTGCATCTTACCCAGCCATCTTCGCTCTTGCCAAGGCAGGTGTCGGCAAAGCCGGTTGGCCCGACCGCGTAGTAGGCCAGGTCGTGAAACTCGGCGAGCGGCTTGTCGTCGTTTTTTGCCTTGTAGACTTTCAGGGTTCCGTTTTGCGGAAAAATTGGGGCCTTAAGGTCTGGACCGAACAGTGTATATGCCTGCGCAGCGGGCACCAGTCCGGCCAGTGCGAAGGTAAGGGCTAGTGCTTTAACGTCCATGTCCAAGTTCTTCATCAAATACGGTAATGTGCAGGTGGTTCCTGTGCAGGGTTTCATTGCCTGTCTTAAGCCTGTTTGGTGCTGGGCCAGCTTTATCCGCGGTGTTGTCTTCCATCTGCCATGGATCGAAAGTCTGCCGCACTTCAGTGTTGCCCCTTAGCTTGCTGGTGAAAGTTTTCAGGTCGCTATGCTCGTTGGCGGAGATCGCGTCCACGGCCTTCTTCGCGGCGTCGGGCTCTTCGACCTTGATCTTGTTCAGGCGCTCTTCTTCTTCCGGAGTTCGATTCTTCTTCTTGAGCAGGCCCGCCTTTTCCTTCATCAATGCGGAGTAGGTATTTTCCGCCGCTGTCGCAGAACGATTGTAATTGCGGTCGCTTCCGGCAACACGAATTCGGCCGACATCCAGGCCAACGCCAATGCGGTGCAGCACAGAGCCAAGCATTGGGCGCCAGCCGGAATTGATCTCCAGTTCCTGGGCGTCCAACTCGAATGCGGCCTGCATGAACGCCTGGTAGGTATTCGGGTGCACGCGCGGCATCGCTTCGCTCTTCGCGGATTCCATACCGGTGATGACCGTAACATTCTTCTTGCAGTTGTCGAACGCATGGCTTGGCCAGATGATCTTCATGGTCGAGCCGTTCGGTTTCAGAACGTCCAGGGTGATCTTGTTTTGTCCGGCCTGGGGCTCGCCTTTGTAGATGCTGATGACGGCCTTTTGTACCTCCGCACTGGCTTCCTTGGTCATTTCCGCTGCCTCTTCGGCAGTGTATTTGTGGCTGAAGTTCAGCCAGGTATTGCCATACATCGCTGCCTGATACGTCCTCTTCGTTCCGCTTTCGTCTTTCAACGCTGGTTCTTCCAACGCAGCGTCATAATCCTTGCCGTCGGTTTCGTTGATCTTGACGACGATATCGGTCAACCCATTTTCCGCCGTAACGCGGAAAAGCGGCTTGGAGCGATACTTTGCTTTTGCGTCGCTTCCGAGGAAGAGGGCGACTTCTTTGCCGAACGGGACCTTCTGCCTGATCTTGTTCGGATCACCAAGCAGTTGAACGCGCTGCCCCTCGTACAGGGCGCTGGCTTTGGTGCCGTTCATCACGGCGATGAAGTAAGGAAGGCCGCGCAGGTTCTTCTTGGAACCCTGGGTGGTATCGAACTGCCAGGTGACAAAGACACCGGGCTCTTTCACGATCTGGGATACCTTGTTCTCGGCTTTATCGACGGTCGAAGAAGCCTTGATCGCGCCTTGCTGCTTCACCTCCGTCACGGGAGCTGCAGGCGGCGGTGCATCCTGCTTTTTCTTGGCTTGGGATGCTGCGGCAGCGGGCGGAGCAGCCTTTTTCTCAGGGGCTTTTTCTTCCGCCTTGGGTTCAGTCTTCTTGGCCTCGGTCAAGCACTCGTCGGCATTCCCGAACGCGAATGCATACCAGGGCTTCGACCTGACAGTGGCCGCTTCTACCGTTTTCGCCGGTGCGGAGCTCCCTTTTGCTTTAGCACCGGTGCCTTTGAGGGATTGGCCAGGATCGGGGCGCGGCAGATTCAATGTGACCGACGAGCGCTTTTCAGTCACGGCGACGTCCGTTTTGCCATCTTTATCTGTTTTGCCTTTGATCTTCTTCTCTTCGCCGCTGCTGGTGAAGAAGCTCATGATGTAGCCGATACCGGACAAAGGCTTGCCGTCGACACCCTTCAGCGCAAATTGCTGGGCATGGGGAATCGGCTCGACTTTTCCTGCCTGCCATCCTTCGACCCGCTCAATGGCACCCATGAATTTGTCAAGCTCGGCTGGGGTCAAGTCGCCGATTGTGCGGTCACTCGCCAGGCCGGTGAATTTCTTCACAAGTTTGGTGTAGTGCTCCGGATCGTTGTTGTCGGTGGAGGGGGCATATTTTTCGAAAACCTTGTCCAGCCGCTTCTCCTTGTACACGGAGAGCAGGACGAACTTCAGCGCCGCCTTGCCGGTATCATGGTCCGGGAAGACGGCAAAGGGCCCGCCAACGCCGATGGCCAGTCCGCTCTTTTGCGCTTTGCTCAAGTTGCCCGGATTATTATTGCGCCAGGCGCGCGTGCCGCCTGAATGCAGGTATTCGCTGCCATCCTCGGCAACGTAGATCACTGATTTTTTTTCGCCGTCGCGCGCGGATACATACTTCGGAGTGGTCATCTAACTTACTTCCCCATGCGGTAAAGGCCAGCTTCCGTGTCAAGCGCCGTGTTCACGTCGCAATAGCTCGCCTGCGTTGTAACTTTGGCGGTTTCATGGAAGTAGAGCGGCGGCGTATCCAGGTCTTCCTCCAAATTTCTCTTGAGATCCATGACGGTGAAAGTAACGCGGCGCTTGTCCGCCCAGTTGCCGTCCCGTTGCGCATACACGACGCGCATCCGGTTTCCCGATTTGAAAGCGCGGAAACCCGTCATTGCGCAGTCTGCGCCAGATCGCAGCTGAAGAATCGGCTCGAAGCGGTCATTGATCTCGAAGGGAACATGCTGCGCCGGGCCTTTGGGGTTGTTGCGAAAGAAGGTCAAGGTGTCGATCGGGTGCGCATTATTCTTGTCGATGTGCGTGTACAGCATCGATAGCTCTTCGCCATCCAGGGAAATGGCCGTGATGTCGCGTTGAGGCTTAATTGCGGTTTGTGCATGCAACGGTGTATTGAAGGCCAGGAGCAGCACGCCCAGGCACTTAGCAATGTGTATGGTCTTCATCATCAGAATCTTCTTCGCAGACCCATTGCAGGTCTCGGTCAAAAATAATATAGGTTGCTTCACTATGCTCGGTGTCGACCAGTGAAGTCATGCCTTGTGCGTTCGTCTTGCCGCGGATCTCTTGCTGATCGGCGACGTAGATCGTATACGGCTCTTCTTTCAAGGGCAGGCCATCGGTATCCAGCAATTGGAACCGCTGCGCGAATTTCATGTCCTGCCGCGAGAACTTGGGAAGCTCCGCCTCGCCGCTGGCTGGCCCGCCCAGCTCTTTCATGCTGGCCTTGAATTCGATCTTGCCCGGCGCATTCAGCGTGATGTCGCCGCCTTCGATCCTGATCGCGGCGCCTTGGGTCGTCAGCAGTACGTGCTGTTTGGCCGCGACATTCACTTCGGCCTGGACACTGGCAACAGTGACCGCTTTATCTGCAGTGAGCATGGTCGCGGCTTCCTGGCTTTGGCTGCTGTATTTGCCGCTTGCCGCATGCAGGTGCAGGCCGGTTTCCTGGTTCGGCTTTTCCTTGGCGTTGGCTTTGCCGTAGGTGAACAGGCTGATGCCGCCGGCTGATGAATGCAGCAGGTTTGCCTGGGCGGCGAAATTGATGTCCTGGCTGGCCGTCACGCTGCTGGAGCCTTCGGACGCAAATAGCGCGTCTGCCGGAGTGGCCGCGACGACGCCTAAGGGACTGTCGATCTGCAGCAGCGGGGCGTCGAAGGCCGGTGCGCCACCGTCGGTGCGTGCCGCCAGCGTGTCGGCGGTGCGTTGCAGGCCTGCTGCGACAGGCAGATTTTCAGGCGCATCCTGCCTTGGCAAATCGGCCTTGTGGGTCTTGGCCTGCCCGGTCAGCGATACCTGCAGTTCCCTGGCGTTTTCCACCTGGTTCTGCGCGGGACGGGCATCCAGAACGTTGCCGCTGGCGCCGCGTGCCGCGTGCGTCGACAGCAGCATGCCCTGGCCCGAACGCAGGGCGAGCGCATGTTCGGTTTTCAATTCCGCGCCGAAGCCGACGGCATGCAGGCGCTGGTTGTCGCTTTGGTGGCGCAGGTGGCCGAGGTTCAGTTCTGCGGTGCCCTGGTGCGGCTTGGCGTGGCGCTGCAGCGCCACGCGCGATTGGCCGGGCGAATCGTCGAACACCAGCTGGCTGTAAGCGCCGGCGCCGGCCTGGCTGCTTTGCATGGCCTGGCTCTTCAGGCCGGACAACGACGCAGGGTGGGCATGGCCGCCGGATTCGCCAGGGAACCATGCAGGTGCGTTGCCGGTGGCAGCTCCGGTGCCGCTGGCGACCTTGTTGTGCTGGGCGTCAGCCTGGCCGTCACCGTTGTACAGGGCGCCAATAATGACGGGGCGGTCGATATCGCCTTCGAGAAAATCGACCAGCACTTCCTGGCCGACGCGCGGCAGGGTATTGCTGCCCCAGTTGGCGCCGGCGATCGGCGCCAGCGGCGTGGAAACGCGCACCCAGGTGCCGGCGCTGTCGTCGGCGGGAGCGCCGGTGTCGCCGGCCTGCAGCGAAGGCGCCAGCCGGCTATGGCTGTTGTCGCCGCGCTGCCAGTGGAACTGCACTTTGACGCGGTGGTCGCGGTCGGTGTGGATCGGGGCGCCTGAAGGGCCGACTACGATGGCCGTTTGCTGCCCTTGCACGGTCGGGCGTTTCCAGGGCGCGGTGCTGCGATAGGGCAGGGCAGCTTCGATGGCGTCGATGCGGTTGCGGTAAAGCGGACGTTCGGCAATCGCATTGCCGATTGCGTGGTGGCTTTCGGCCAGGTCGCTGTCGTTCAACAGCTGCAGCGCTGCCTGGCCCAGCTCGCGCTGGATATTCGAGCGCATTTGCGCCGCCAGGTTGTTGTGCATCAGGTGCAGCACGCGGATGACAATGAAGTCGCCGCTGTCGCCGGTCACCGGCTCGCCTTGCAGGGCGAAGCGGGTTGCCGGCGCCATGGTGCGCACCGTGCCGGCGCCAGTCATGTTCTTGCGCGCGACGTCGAGTGCCTGCAGGCGGCGTTCGGCCAGGCGCTGGCCGTGCTCGCGGCTGGTATAGGCGTAGGCGCCCGGCACGTCGCGCGCTGGCAGCGCGATGCCGCTGCCCTCGGCGCCTGCTGCATTGGCTGTGCGCTGGTCCAGCGTGCGGTAGTCCCAGCTTTGCAGGGCGACTTCATTGGTCAGCAGGCCGGCCTGCATGCGCCAGCGGTCCATGCTGTCCTCGCGCATCACTGCCCCCGGCTGCGTATAGCGCACTGCCGCTTGCGCGTTCGGCTGGAAGGCGCCGTTGTGGTCGGCGATCACCAGTACGTGGCCGTCGCTGCGGTGTTCAAAGTAATAGAACAGGCCTTCTTCCGCCATCAGGCGTTCGGCGAAGGCCCAGTCGCTTTCCTGGTATTGGGTGCACAGGCTGCGCTTTGGATAGACCGCGCGGTCGGCCAGTTCGAAGCGCCATTCGGGCACCAGCTTGCCCTGGCCCTGCCAGCTACCCAGCACTGCGTCGAGGACGTCGCAGACCGACAAGTCCTGGAAAACACGGCTGTCGCGGTTTTGCGCGAGGAAGGCAGTCCACGGCTCCAGCCGCACGGAATAGCGCGCCAGGCCGCCATTGGAGCCGCTCAGTTCAATCGCGGTGATATGGCCGTGGAAGGGGCGCAGCGCTTCCGGACCGGCGGCAGTCACCAGTTCCAGCAAGGCGGGTTGGCCAAGCAGGGACTTGAGCGGGATCGCGGCGTCGGTGGACAGCGTTGAAATGTCGAAGGCGAAAGGCTTGCCGATCGCCTCCTCGCCGCGCACGCATTCGACCAGTAGCTGTGCGGCGCCCTGCGGCGTGGTCAGTCGCAGCAGGCGAGTATCTTGAGTGAGGCGGTCCAGCATGAGATTGTGTTTTCGATAACCATACGGACCGCCATTACAGCTTAGAAGTTCTTTTGAAGCAAGAGAGATTCAATTGAATCGCTATACTTGCAAAATGGTAGTTACATGGGAGCGTGCGAAGTCGGCCAGTTCGCGCGGGTAAAAGATGTCGTCGCGGTAGGATATGTCGTCGATGCCGAGGATGACGCTGATGGCCGCCGCTTCGAAGGACCAGTAGCCGAAAAACTGGGAGCCCTTGCGGTTGGTGCCGAAGTAGGGCTCGTCCTCGCTCATGCCGTACCAGGCCTTCAAGTATTCGGCCATCATGGCCGGGCGCTTATCGGGCGCGGCTGGGAACATCGGCAGGGTTTGCGAGTAGGGTTTGCCGCGCGTGCATTTCTTCGGCGGCGCTTCGCGGCCCGGCAGCCATGGCGCGACCAGGTGCTCCAGCAGCGCGTCGCGGCGGCGGTTGCCGTAGTCGAGGATGGGCATGATGCGGGACAGCTTGTCCTGGTGGCCCAGCAGGATGGCGAAGCACACCAGCGACAGGCCGGTGTGGTAGTCATCGTCTTCCAGGTCCAGCCAGTGCTTGTAGCAGTCCTCGTCCCCGTCGTCCTCCGACGGAGTAGATGGCGTTAGGAAGCGCGCGTAGTTTTCCCAAAAGCTGAGAGCCAGCGGAAAAAAAGTATTGAGGTCCTCCAAAGCATGGCCTGCGCTATAGCTGTTGCGCATGTGGTTCACCGATTCCCGTGCCAGCCAGCTGGCGCCGTCGTAGTGGTCCGGATCGGCGCAGTCGTAGCACACCTTGTCGGTAAACAGCGCAAGGTTCTCTTCGTAGCTGCCATAGTGCATGCGGTTTGAGCGGCGATGCTGCTCGAAGTCGGCCGGGGACAGCTTTTTGTGTCTCCAGTATTCGGCCAGCTCGTCGATCGTTCCCGGCGGCGTCAATTCTGCATTTTCCTCGACGGCCGGTGCTGAATAGGCGGGCATCCTTCCGGCATTGGCCTGGCGCGCAAAGGCGGCCATGTCAGCCGGGTAGTAGGGCAGGTTGCGATAGCTCGTATCATCGATGCCGAGCACCAGGGTGATGGCGGCAGCTTCCCACGACCAGTAGCCGACGAACTGGTAACCCGATTTGTGCAGGTCATAGTAGTTCTCGCGGCGGCTCGCTTCGTACCATTCGGTGAGGTATTGGGCCATCAGTGCCGGCCGTTCGGATGGCAGCGCGGCAAAAATCGGGAGCGTTTTCGAATAGGGCAGGTTGCGGCGGCAGATGCCGGCAGCCGGATCGCGGCCTTCGACGCAGCAACTGAGCAGGCGCTCGACCAGCGCATCGCGCTTTTCATTGCGGTAGTCGATCAGCGGGACAAGGCGATGCAGCACGTCCTGCTTGCCGAGCAGGATGCCGAAGCAAACCATGGTCAGCGCCTGGTGGTATTCCGGACCGGCCAGCGCAACATGCGGCCACGGGGTTTCGCGATCGTTGCTGTCGTTGTAGGCCTGGTTGTAGTGGGCGTAGGTTTCCCAGTGTTCGACCGCACGGTCGTAGAAGTCCCGAAGCTGGGCGATGTCATGCCCGCCGCTATAGCAATTGACCAGGAATGCCGTGGCGTCTGTCGCCAGGCGCTTGGTGGTGTTCATCAGGTTATAGAGCGGGATCGCCGAGATCATCTCCGGCGCTTGCTGCAGGCGTTCCCTTACATGCTCGAACGTCTCGAGCTGGTCATGGAAGTTTTCTTCGTAGCCGTAATACCTAAGCAGGGGTTCGCGCAGGGACTGGTGAAAGTCGCTTTCTGACAGCGGGGCGTGCATGGGTGTTGCTCTTTCAGTAACGGTGCGGACCGCCATTACAGCTTAGAATTTCGCGAACGGCAAGAGTGATTCAATTGAATCGGGGGTGACGGGCGAAAAAAAGCGGGAAGAGCCCGAAAGCTGTTCCCGCTTTGTTGTATTGCTTAGACGCTCAGGCGTTCTTAGCCTTGCTTTTCGTCGTCGCCGGCAGTCGCTGGGTATGGACGGTTGACCCACAGGATCCAGTAGCGCGCCAGGTCGGCACGGCCGTCGGCGCCTTGCACCGATTCCAGGATCTTGATCGCTTCTTCCTTCTTGCCGGCCATGGCGTAGGAGTAGCCCAGGCGCAGCTTGGCGTCTTCCGCATTTTTCAGGCCGCCCTTGGCGATACCGTCCTGGATCAGCTGGATGCCCTTGTCGTACTGGCCCATGGTGACAAATGCGTAGCCCAGGTTGACCATGCCGGTGCCGTTCTTGGCTTTGCGCGCCGAAGATTCGGTGGAGGCGATGTTCTTCACGTCGTCAGCAGCTTGCTTGTCCAGTTCGGCCTTGAGTTTCTTGATCTTGGCGTTCTGGGTGACAGCACCGTTGGCGATGCCGGCATCCAGCGCGGCCTTGCCTTCGATGAACTGGCCTTCGAGCTGGTCGACTTCGGCCAGTTCCACGTAGTCCTGCTCTTCCATCTTGGTGGTGGCCATTTTCTGCAGGCGGATGATGTCAGCCGAGAAGCGGGTAGAGTAGTTTTCCTTGCCGCGGGTGCGGTACAGCATGTCCGACCAGTAGCGGTCACGCGGATGCCAGCGCACCAGGCCTTCCAGCGCGGTCAGGTAGGTGGCCTTGTCTTTCAGACGGTGCGATGCGTCGGCCAGCATGTGCAGCTCTTCGCGGGTCATTGGCTGGTTAGCCTTGATGCCGTCGTTCAGCTTCTTCAGCAGGTCGGCTTGCACGCCCTTGTAATCACCCGATTCGAAACGGATCGCCATGATCTGGCGCGCCACTTTCGGGTCGCCGCTCAATTCACCGTACTTCTGCAGGTTCTCGATGGTCTTGGGGTAGTTTTTCTGTTCCTGGTAATAGCCGGCCAGCGCCTGGGTGAACTTGGTCTGTTCGGCCTTGTCCAGGCGGCCGGAGCCCAGGATGTACTCCAGCATCTCGATCAGCTTCGGCTTGTCGCCCATGCCCAGGGCGGTGGCCAGGCGCATGCGGTTGATGATGTACTGTTCGTACGGGGTCTTGTTCGGCATTGCGTCGGCCTGGTCCAGCAAGGCTTTCACTTCGTCATACTTCTTGGCTTCCAGCAGCGGGCTCAGGACTTTACCGTCCAGGAACTTGACCATATCTTTGCGCACCGTCTCTTGTGGAGCAGCGGCAGCCTGTTTGTCTTGCGCGTGTGCGGTCTGGACCAGCGCCGGGACGGCGCCCAGGCCGATGGCTGCCAGCAGCAGGCCGATACGTGCGAAACGATGTTGGGTCATGGTAGGTGATCCTTCTTGTGGTTGAGGCAAACGTCTATTCTCCCATAATTTCGTCATGGGTCCGGATTTCTGAAGTAGCCAATTGTAACGATTTATTATGGCCGGCCGAAAGCCGCGCCATTTGGGCCAAACAGCATGCAGCGCTCCGGCGGCAGGAACAGCGTGGCCGGCGCACCAGGCGCCGGCACGGGCAAATCCTGCGCCAGTTTTACTGCCAGTGGCTCCGGCATGCCGGGCAAGGCCGCGTAAACAATTGATTGATCGCCAAGATACTCCACATGGCTGATCGCTACAGCGGCCGCATTGTAAGCCTCTTCCCGCAATTGCAGGTGTTCCGGACGCACGCCAAGCGTGACGCGGCTGCCGCGCTCGACGTCGCCAGGCAGGGCCGCGGCTTCGACGATGGCGCCGCCCGGCAGCAATACCGCGACGTGCGTCGCGCCGACGGCAATCACCTCGCCGGGAATGAAGTTCATGCGCGGCGCCCCAAGGAAGCCGGCCACGAACAGGTTGGCCGGGCTGTTATACAGTTCCTGTGGCGTGCCGGCCTGTTCGATCCTGCCCCCATTGAACACCACGATGCGCTGGCCCAGCGTCATGGCCTCCACCTGGTCGTGCGTGACATAGATGGTGGTGGTGCCCAGTTCCTTGTGCAGTCGGCCGATTTCCAGCCGCATTTGCACGCGCAGGCCGGCGTCCAGGTTGGACAGCGGTTCGTCGAAGAGGAATAGCTGCGGCTTGCGCACGATGGCGCGGCCAATGGCCACGCGCTGGCGCTGGCCGCCCGACAGTTCCTTGGGCTTGCGATTGAGCAGGTGGCCGATCTGCAGCGTGACGGCGGCGCGTTCCACCGCCGCCCGCAGCTCGGTAGCGGGCATGCCGGCCAGCTTCAGGCCGAATGCCATGTTCTCGTACACCGTCATGTGCGGGTACAGCGCATAGGACTGGAACACCATGGCCAGTCCGCGCTGGGCGGGAGGCACGTCGTTGGCGAAGCGGCCGCCGATGTGCAACTGGCCGCCGCTGATGTCCTCCAGCCCGGCGATCATGCGCAGCAGTGTCGATTTGCCGCAGCCGGACGGGCCGACAAACACGGTAAATTCACCGTCCGCGATTTCCAGGTCGATGCCCTGGATCACCGGGGCATTGTCGCCATAGCGCTTGGCGATATTGCGAAGCGAAACCGAGGCCATGAATCAGGCTGCCTCGGGCACGGCTTCGCCGCTGGATCGTTCGCGCGATTCCATCGGGATGAACTGCGACAGGATGGTGACCGGAATGGCAGCCACCAGCACCCACAGGAAGAAGTTCTTGTAGCCCAGGGCCATCTGGATATCGCCGCTGATCCAGCGGAACAGCACAAAGCCAAGCTGCATCACGCCGGTGGAGAAGGCGTAGTGCGCTGTGGTGTATTTGCCCGGCGCCACCACCTGCATCATGTACAGGATCACGCCGACGAAGCCGAAGCCGTAGCCGAACATTTCCACGCTGAGGGCGACGCCGATCAGCGTCAGGTCGGTTGGCAGCGCGTGCGACAGGTAATAGAACACCAGGTTGGGCAGGTTCACGGCCAGGATCAGGAACAGGATCGCGCGGCGCAGGCTGAGCCAGGACGTGAAATAGCCGCCGGCGATGGAGCCGATGATGAAGGCGATGGTGCCGCTGGTGCCGTACACGGCGCCCACTTCGGCCGTGCTCAGACCAAGGCCGCCGGCTTCGCGCGCCTCGCGCAGGAACAGCGGTCCAATGGTCTGCACCTGGGCTTCGCCGGCGCGGAACAGGATGATGAACAGGATCGAAATCCAGATGCCAGGCTTGCGGAAGTAATCGACGATTACTTCCTTCAGCGTGCGCGCCACGCCGGCCACGGTATGGTCGTCCATGCGTGCGTTAGGGCTGAGGGGCAAGGCCCAGAAGTTGTAAGCGCCCAGCGCGCACATGGTCAGGCCGAGGATGCCGAAGATGACGGTCCAGGCGGAAGTGACGCCTTGCGTCTTTTCCAGGTAGCCGGCCAGCATCAGCAAGCCGCCCTGCGCGAGGAAGCGGCCGGCGTTGAAGAAGGTGCCGGTCCAGCCGGCGTACTGCGCCTGCGCTTTTTTGTTCAAGCTGGCGATGTACAGGCCATCGCAGGAAATGTCGTGGGTGGCGGAGGCAATCGACACTAGGAACAGCACGCCGATGCTGGCGCTGAGCCAGAACGGAAATTGCAGCGCCAGCGCCACCAGGCCAAGGCACAAGCCGCCGAACAGCTGCAGGCTGACCACCACCAGCTTCTTGCTCGAGGCCAGTTCGAGGAAGGGGCTCCACAAGGGCTTGAAGATCCAGGCGCCGCCGAGGAAGGCCAGCCAGTGGCTGATCTCCGCGTTCGACATGTTCATGCTCTTCATCATCTGGCCGAAGACGAGGGCAATGGCGAAGTAGGGCAGGCCCTGCGCCAGGTACAGCGTGGGGATCCACTTCAGCGGGTTGTGGCGTGCGGCGTCCATCTTGTCTCCTTAAACCTTAAGCAAAGCCGGGAACCGGGCAACGGCCGGTGGCTTCCAGTTCGCCCGACAGCCAGGCGTTGACGGCTTCCAGCGCGGGCGCGGCAAAGCCATAGGTCATCAGGGCTGGCGACTGGATGTCCAGCGCCTGATAGGGATTCCACAGCGCCAGGTGCAGGTCCGGCTTCCAGTTGTTGCGGGCGTTGTCGCCGTAGCGCAGGCGGGAGGTGGAGGCCAGCACGGTGAAGCGGCCATCTTGCGGCAGCGCCGACCAGTCGAAGCTGCCGGCGTCGGCGAAGGTGACCAGGTCCACGTCGTACAGCTTGCCCAGCGAGGCGGCCACGGTGGCTGCCGGCACGCCGGCTTCGGACACGCCATCGCTGACCACGTCCTGGCGTACCACCAGGCGCAGCTTGCTGCCTGCGGCGGGGCGTCGCGGATTGCCGCGCGCGGTCAGGGCGCGGCGCCAGCCTTCGGCCATGATTACGCGGTCGGCGGCATCTTCCTTATAGGAGCGCTGCTGGCAAGGATAGGCTTGCGCCAGCGCGTTCAGTCGCGCCAGTCGTTCGTCGACAGCGGCCTGCGACAGCGAGCCATCGGCCAGCGCGGCTGCAATGGCGTCCAGCGTTTCGTTCTGGGTTTCAGTGGTGCCAAGCGCCATCACCATGTCGGCTCCGGCCAGCAGGGCGCGCACGGCGGCGTTGCCCACGCCGTAGCGGCCGGCGATGGCGTGCATGTCCATGCCGTCGGTAATGATGATGCCCTTGTAGTTCCACTGCTTGCGCAGGATGCCGTCCAGGATGGCGGGCGACATGGTGGCGGGATTGTCCGGATCGATGGCCGGGTAGACGATATGGGCGGTCATCATGGCAGGTGCCACCGGGGCGGCGGCACGGAATGGCGCCAGCTCCAGCGCATCCAGTTCGGGCAGCGCCTTGTCGACGGTTGGCAGGTCGCGGTGCGAATCGACGTGGGTGTCGCCGTGGCCGGGGAAGTGCTTGACGCAGCAGGCCACGCCTTCGGCGTGGCTGCCGGCCATCCAGGCCATGGCCAGCTCCACCGCGCGTTTCGGCTCGGCGCCGAAGGAGCGCTCGGCGATCACCGGATTGTTCGGGTTGTTGTTCAAGTCCAGCACTGGCGCGAAGTTCCAGTTGAAGCCGAGCGACTTGGCGGCGCGCGCCACGGCAGCGCCAGTGCGGTAGGCCAGGTCGGTATCGTCGGCGGCGCCAAGACCCATGGCGGCCGGCGGCGCCGGCACCCAGGTCGAGCGCACCACGGCGCCGCCTTCCTGGTCGATGGCGATCAGCGCGTTCGGGCCCATGGCGTCGCGCAGGTCGGCGGTCAGCTTGGCCAGTTGCACGGAGTCGGTCATGTTGCCGCGGAACAGGCACACGCCGCGGATGCCGTTGGCGCGGATGAAATCGGTCGTCGCCTGGTCCAGCACCGTGCCGGGGAAGCGGATCATGATCAGTTGTCCCGCGATTTTTCGTAGTTCTTGTGTGCTCATTTAACTGCTCCGTCCATGCCGCGCATGAAGTAACGTTGGGTGAAAAGGAATGCCGCCAGTGTCGGCACAATGGTGATGATGGTACCTGCCGCGATCACGCGCGTGCTGCTGCCGAAGGTGCCGCGCAAATAGAGCACGCCCACCGACAGCGGGAATTCGTCCGGCTTGCTCATGACGATCGAAGGCCAGATGTATTCATTCCAAGCCTCCACGGCGGTCAGGATGCCGACCGTGGCCAGCCAGGGAGCGATCAGCGGCAGCATGATCTTGGTGAAAATGGTCCATTCAGAGGCGCCGTCGACGCGGGCCGCATCGACCAGGTCTTGCGGCACTTCCTCGAAGGCCTGTTTCAGCAGCAGGATGGCGACGGCGTTGACCACGTTCGGCAGGATCACGCCGGAGTACGTATCGACCAGGCCCAGTTCCGTCACCGTGATGAAGTTGACCAGGAAGTTGACTTCGGACGGCAGCACCATGGTCGCGACAATCAGCCCGAACACCAATTTCTTGCCCTTGAAATGCAAGCGGGCCAAGGGATAGGCGGCCATGGAGCACAGCACCAGCTTCCACAGCACGGTAAAAGCCGTGATCAGGACCGAATTTTTCAGGAAGGCCCAGATCGGGATCACGCGGAAGACTTCCACGAAATTTTCCAGCGACGGCTGCTTGGGCCAGAACGTCGGCGGATACGAGAAAATATTCCCTTCGGTGGAAAGCGCCGTCACCAGCGTCCACCAGAACGGGAAGATGCACAGCAGCGCGATGGCAGCCAGCAGCAGGTATTGTGCGGTCTTTTTCATCGGTGCTTCGGCTTCAGGTAGCGCAGGCAAAGCAGGGCGATGCCGATGCAGATCAGGGAGACGATAAAGCTCGCGGCCAAGGCGCGCGGCAGCTTAAGGTGCTTCAGGCCCTGGTCGTAGGCGTAATACAGGGCTGTGAAGGTGGAGTTCATCGGGCCGCCCTGGGTCAGCACGTCGACCTCCTGGTAGGCTTTCAGTGCGCCCAGTACGGAGAGGATGGTGCAGACCATGATGGTAGGGCGCAGCATGGGCACGGTGATATGCCAGAAGCGCTGCCAGCGCGAGGCGCCGTCCAGGATGGCTGCCTCTTGCATTTCCTGAGGCACCGATTGCAGCGCGGCCAGGTACATCACCATATACCAGCCCAGGCCGCGCCACAGGGTAACGAACATGATCGCCGCCAGTGCGAAGGTATCGTCCTGCAGCCAGCCAATGTGCGTGCCGAGGATGTAGTTCAGCGCACCCTGCTCATGGAACATGAAGCCCCACATGATGCCGACCACGGAGACCGTCGTCACAACCGGCACGTAATACGCTGCGCGGAACAGCTTGATGCCCGGGAGCTGGTTGTTCACCATCACCGCCAGTGCAATGGCGCCCAGTTGCACGCAAGGGACGATCAGCAGGAACACCAGCGAGTTTTTCAGGCCGGTGACGAACATCTCGTTATTGAAGATATAGCGGAAGTTGTCGAAGCCGACCCAGTGCGTCTCCCGCACCAGCGAAAAATCGGTAAAGGCCAGCACCGACCCAAACAGTACCGGCCAGAAGGCAAACACCGCCAGCAGCAGCAAGGCCGGCGCCAGGAACAGCCAGGCCGCAACGGAACGTTTCATCGCGCCACCTCGAGCTTGCGATTCCATATCGCGACGGCAGCGTTGAGCGCTTGCTGGATATCAGCGCGGCCGGTGACGCCAGCTTCTACCGCCTTCACGAGCGCACGGCGCAGTTCGTCGTAGTCTTCGATGCCCGCCACGTACATGGTGCGCGAGTGCGGCATCGATACCGCGCCTGCGGCAACGGCTTTTTCTGATGCACCCGCATCCGGCGGTACGGCGGTAAAGAACGGATCATTGGCAGCTTGCGCCGAGGCGGGAAACACACTGGCCTGGCGCGCAAATTCGAGCTGGTTCGCATCGCTGGTGAGGAAGCGTGCGAACTTGCCGATGCCGGGCAGATCCGCCGCTGGCACCCGGGCCGGCACGCCGAAGTGGATCAGCCAGCCGCCATCGGCAATCCCGGTCGGTCCCAGCGGCGCCGGCGCGACATCGGTGATTGCATACACGTCGCGCGCATCGGCCTGGATGCGCTTCAGGGCCGTCGGCGGCGCCAGCAGCATGCCAAGGCGTCCGCTCTTGTAAGCCTCTACCGCCGGCGGGAAGTTATCTTCCGCGAACAGGCCGTCTTTCAGCAGCCCGCCAGCGCGATACGTCTCGGCCAGTTTGCGGACAAACGCGACGTGGGCAGGCGAATTGAAAACTGCCCGGCCGCCAGCAAGGACCGGCAAGCCTTGCTGCAGCATCAGCCCATCGACCTTGGACAGGGCAGGGCACAGGCCGGCCTTGCCGGTGCGCAGGGCAATCTGCCGTGCAAACGCCAGTTGTTCGTCCAGGTTGCGCGGCGCATGGGCAATGCCTGCCGCGCGGAAGATCTCCCGGTTGTAGGCGATCACCGCGACGTTGCTGTACATCGGGAAGCCGTAAGTCTTGCCGCCGAAGGAAAGATCCTTCAATGCGCTGGGCAGGTAGCGCGAACGCTCGGCGCCGAGCAGCGAATCGACAGGCGTCAGCAGTCCGTCGCGGGCGAATTCCTCTGCCCATGGCACGTTCAGGTTGACCAATGCCGGCGGCTTGCCGGCCACGATGCGCGTGACCAGCTTGGTCTGGATAATGTCCCATGGGAAGTCGACCCATTCCAGCTTGACGCCGGGATTGGCCGCTTCGTAGCGCTTCACCACGCCTTCGAAATAAGGCGTGAAACGCGGCTTCATGCTGAAGGTCCAGAACTCGATGTGCTGCACCGGCGCAGCCAGCGTGGCGCCGGCAACGGCCATCAATGCAGCAAGCAGGAGACTGTTCTTCATCGATGGCCGCGCGCGGGGATCAGTGGGTCTTGGTGACTTTGTTCAGGTGGCGCGGACGATCCGGGTCCAGGCCGCGCGCTGCCGACAGCTTGGCCGCCATCACATAGAACGCCTGGATGGCGACAATCGGATCAAGGTCGGGCGTGGCCGCAACCGGCAAGGTCAGGTCGCGGCTTGCTACGTCTTCCGGCGCCGCCAGCAGCACGCGCGCGCCACGGCCGCGCATTTCCTCCGCCAATGCCAGCAGGCCGGCCTGGGTCGGGCCGCGGGTGGCGAAGATCAGCAGCGGATAGCCTTCTTCGATCAGCGCCATCGGGCCGTGCTTGATTTCGGCGCCGGAGAAGGCTTCTGCCTGCAGTGCCGAGGTTTCCTTGAATTTCAGCGAGGCTTCCAGGGCGACCGGGAAGCTGATGCCGCGGCCAACCACCATGATGTTGCGTGCCGGGGCCAGTACTTCGATTGCCGGCGACCAGTCCACATTGCAGGCCGCGCGCAGTGCATCCGGCAGGGCAGCCAGGCCCTCCAGCAGTTCCGGATCGTTCTGCCAGTGCGCGACCATGCGTGCGCCGGCGACAAGGGAAGTGATGAAACTCTTGGTGGCTGCGACGCTCTGCTCTTTGTCGGCGCGCAGCGGCATGGCCCATTCGGCGCTGTGCGCCAGCGGCGAGTCGGCATCGTTGACCAGCGCCACGGTGGTGGCGCCCCCATCGCGGAAGTAGCGGATCGGTTCCACCACGTCCGGGCTCTGGCCCGATTGCGAGACGGACACCACCAGCGTATCGCGTGTGATCAGCGGCGATTTGTGCAGCGTTACCAGAGACATCGGCAGCGAAGCCACCACGCGCCCCAGGCGCGACATGATCAGGTACGCGATGTAGTTGCAGGCATGGTCCGAGCTGCCGCGTGCCACGGTCAGCGCGGAATTGAACGGAGTGCTCCTCAGTTTGCGGCCCAGTTCCGCGTAGCGGTCGGTGTCGTTCGCCAACTGCTGTTCCACGCAGTCGGCGGCAGACAGGGCTTCTTTAAGCATCATTGAGGTCACAACGTTCTCCTTCGATATAAACGGCTTTCAGTTTCAAGTCCCGGTCCATCACGACCAGGTCGGCATACGCGCCGCGTGCCAGGCGGCCGCGGTCCTGCAGGCCGAGGTAGTCGGCCGCATGGGTGGAAACTCGTTTGGAGGCGTCGGCCAGGTCGAGGCCCAGCCCGACCAGGTTGCGCAGGGCCTGGTCCAGCGTCAGCGTGGAACCGGCCAGGGTGCCGTCGGGCAGGCGCACGCCGCCCATGCACTTATGGACGATGTGGCGGCCCAGCATGTACTCGCCATCCGGCATGCCGGTGGCAGCCGTGGAATCGGTCACGCAATACAGGCGCGGGATGGCGCGCAGCGCGCCTTTGATTGCGCCTGGATGCACGTGCAGGAGATCGGGAATCAGTTCGGCGAATTCGGCGTGCGCCAGGGCGGCGCCGACCATGCCGGGCTCGCGGTGGTGCAGCCCGCTCATCGCGTTGAACAGATGGGTGAAGCCAGTAGCGCCATGGTCCAGCGCGGCCACGCCTTCTTCGTAAGAGCCCAGCGTGTGGCCGATCTGCACCCGCACGCCGTGGTTGGCCAGGTCGCGCACCAGTTCCAGGTGGCCGGAAATTTCCGGCGCCACGGTGATCACGCGCATCGGCGCCAGTTGTTCCAGGCGATGGACTTCTTCAATTGTGGCGGCGCGCGCAAAGTTCGGTTGCGCACCCAGCTTGCCGCTGTTGATGTACGGGCCTTCCAGGTGGGCGCCCAGCACGCGCGCCTCGCCCTTGCCGCGCTGGCGCACCGCCTTGCCGATGGCGGCCAGCGCCACGTCGATATCTTCCGGTGGCGCGGTCATGGTGGTGGCGAGCATGGAGGTGGTGCCGTGGCGCGCGTGGATGGCGGCAATCGCATGCACTGCGTCGCCGCCTTCCATCACGTCCTTGCCGGCGCCGCCATGCACGTGCAGGTCGATGAAGCCGGGCAGGATGTAGTCGTCGCCGTTCTGTTTCGGATCGGTGCTGCTGCCCGCGACGTCCTCGATCCGCTCGCCGAAGGAAATCGTTCCATTCAGCCAGCCGGACGGTGTCAGGATATTGCCTTTGATTGCCTCGTTCATCGACGCGACTCCGCTACAAATTCATAATAGTCACTCCGGCAGAAGGAGTGGGTAAGTTCTACCGCCGCGCCGCTCTCCAGGTAGCTCACACGCGTAATGTGCAGCATGGCGGTGCCGGGCGCGATATTGGCCAGGCGCGCCTGCTCGGCATTGGCGTTGATGGCGCGGATGTGCTGCAGCGCGCGCATCGGCACATTGCCGGTGGCCTCCAGGTAGCCGTACAGCGAACCGTTCACCGTGCCGGGATCGGGCATGTACATGGCGGGGATGGTCGAGGTCTCGATGGCCATCACCACGTCGTCGGCCGTGCGCAGGCGCTTCAGGCGCGCCACCGGCATATTTGGCGACAGTCCCAGCGACAGCAGTTCCAGCGGCGCCGCTACCCCGATCTCGCGCTGCAGCCAGCGCGAGCCGGCGGTAAAGCCGCGCTGGCGCAGCTCTTCCGAAAAACTGGTCAGGCGCGACAGCGGCTGCTCCAGCTTGGGCGTGATGTAAGTCCCGGAACCGCGGCGGCGCGTCAGCATGCCGCGCGCGCACAGCATGTCGATCGCCTTGCGTGCGGTCACCCGCGAGATATTGAGTATTTCCGACAGCACCCGTTCGGACGGCAGCGCCTCGTTGGCACGCCAGTCGCCGCTTGCTATGCCATCGGACAGCTTGTTTGCCAACTGCATGTACAGAGGGGTGTCGCTGTCGGCGTCAGGCCGGAAATCGCTCAACTGGGATAGCACGGGCTACTCCTTCAAATGTTGTTGGATCAGGCGCAGGCCACCGGCGGCCGAATCGCCCCTGGGTGGAACAATCCGCTGCAGCAGGGCAGGCGGCAGGTAGGTGCGCAGCGGCTCGCCGAGCCCGCCGCACAGGGCGATCGGCAGCGTGCCGCTCGGATCCAGGCCGTGCGCGATCAGCGCCACTTGCTGGCCTGCGGCGGCCAGGATGCTGTGCGCAGTGGCATCGCTTTCCGCATGCTGCAGGACGATGCGCGCCAGTTGCGCGAAGGCGGTCTGGTTTGCATTGGCCAGCCAGACCTGGATGCGGTCGCGGCTGCCGCCGCAGGCGTCGGCCACCGCCTGCGCGAAGGCGCTGCCCTCGACGCGGCCATCGACCACCTGCTGCACGTGGTTGATCGCCTTCATCCCGATCCACGCGCCGCCGGCTTCGTCGCCGGAAGGGAAGCCCCAGCCGCCCACTTCATGGCGCGAGCCGTCGGCATGCAGGATTTCGCCCACGCTGCCGGTACCCAGCGCGATGATGGCGCCCGGCCGGCCTTCATGCGCGCCAAGCACGGTGGTAAAGGCATCGGTTTCCAGCGCCACGGCGGCAAAGCCAGGATTGGCGGCCACGAAATTGGCGGCCCACTGCTTGTTATGCACGCCGGCCAGGCCCAGGCCAATGGCGATGTGCTGGCGCGCCGGTTGTGCCACGCCGGCTGCCTCGAAGGCGCGTGCCGCGGCTTCCTCCACCGCGGCCCAGGCATTCTTAATACCGTGCAGCAGGGCGGATGGACCGGCCTGGCCTTCGCCCAGCAACTGCCCGTCGGCACGGGCCAGGCGCACGCGTGTACCACTACCGCCGCCATCGACGCCTATCAGGAATTCGATCATTTTTTCAAGGGATGAAAAGAACTGTGGCGACTATATGAGGAGCACACCAGCTTGTCAACAGGTATTTAACTGGTATTGTTTAGGTCTTTGCCTAAACAGCGAAAATATTCTGCAAGTCATTGAATTATATGATGTTTGATTGGTGCTGGAATGGTATGCACTTTGGTATGGACTGTGGTGCCAAAGTTGCAATATGGACGAAAAAAAGCCCGGCACGCTGGCCGGGCATAGGGAGAATAGCTAATCGCTGCCGGCGCCTCAGGCGTCAGCAGCGATGTCGTCAATCATTCGGCGTGGGCGCCACGACGGTCGACCGTCACCACACGCTGTTTATCGGAAACCAGTTGCTGGCCTTGTGCGGCCACTTTGCCTTCCACGTTGACCGTGGCATTGCCCGGGCCGCGCACATTGACTTCGGCCTGCTTGGCCAGCATGTCGCGCGCATCCAGGCTGCCGGAACCGGTTACTTGCGCATTCAGGGAGCTGGTCCAGCCGCGCAGTTGCACGCCGCCTGGCCCGCTCATGGTGACTTTGACGTCCTTGCATTCCGGTTCGGCATGCAGGTCGCCCGAGCCGCGCACGTCGGCATCCAGCGAATCGCTGACCTTGCTCAGGTAGATATTGCCGGGGCCCTTGCTGCGCGCGATGGCCTTGGCCACCTTGAGCTGCTTGGCATCCAGGTCGCCCGAGCCGCTGACATCGGCGCTCAGGGTTTCGCTGCTGCCGGACAGGTTCATGCCGCCCGGGCCACTCAGGCTGACGCGGGTATTCTGGGTTTGCAGGCCGCGCGCTTCCAGGTCGCCTGAGCCGTGCACTTCGGCGTCGAACTTCTTGATCTGGCCGTTCAGGCAGGCGCTGCCCGGGCCATTCAGCATGGCGCTGACGTTTTCCACCTGCATGCTGCAGGCTTCCAGGTCACCGGAGCCGGAAATGTCGACGCGGATATCGCGGCTGCTGCCGCGCAGCTCGACCGAGCCGGGGCCGCTCATCGACGCGTTGATTTTGTTGGCGCGCACGTCGCCCGCTTCCAGGTCGCCCGACCCGGACAGGACCGCATTCAGGTCGCCGGTAATGGCCGGGGCGCTCACGTCGCCAGGACCGGTCATGACCAGGTTCACATTGGTGGCGCGCATGCGGTGCAGGTGCATGTCGCCGCTGCCGCTGGCCTTGACAATCAGCTCGGTCGCCGTGCCGGAGGCGCTGAAATCGCCGGGGCCGGTCGAGATCAGTTTCAGCTCGCTGCTGTCGACCCTTTCCAGCTCGACGTCGCCGCTGCCGCTGGAACTCAGGGCTTTCAGGCCGCTGGTGCTGATTTTCACGATAACGGGCTCGCGCTGCTTGCCGAAGCTGAACACCCAGTGGTTGCGGCGCAGCGGACGCACGTGCAGGGTATCGCCCTGGACCACGGTTTCCAGCTGCTCGACCTGGCGTTTCGGGCCGCTGACTTCCACGCCCGTTTCGCCCTGGGCATTGATCAGCACCTTGTAAGGGCCTTCCAGTTCAATCCGGGAAAAAGCAGTCACCGGGCGGTTTTCCCTGGTCGGGGTGAGGTCGGCCTTCTTTTCGCTGTCCGGAGGGCTGGCATGCAGGGCGGTGACGCCCAGCGCGATCAGGGAAACAGCGGCGCCGTAGGTGATCAGCTTATTCATTTTGATTGTCACTGTTCAGGATTGGTGATGCTGGAACGATATGCGAATCGGCGTCGCCGCCGGGCCGGAAAAAGACAGACGCGCAAAAACGGGGAACCAACTGCAATTTTCCGATACTGAAATGCACACGGTAGCGGGCAAAAAGTTGTGATTTCGCCTTGAAATGTCATAATGCTCGTCAGGAGAGACACTTATGATCAAGTACTTGGGGACCAAAAAGACCGACCAGGGTGGAACGGTATACGTGTTCCTGATCAATGGTTTGCAGAAGGAAGTCCGTGAGGGTTCCCTGAAGCAATATCCTGGCTGCTACGAAGCGTTGCCTCCATCGGCCAAGGCCAAGATCAGTGCCAACCGCGCCTGGTTTCAGAAGCTGTAAATGATGCGGCGCTTCTTCACGGCGGCGGGCCTGCTGGCCGCCAGTCTCGCGGCGCAGGCAGCGCCGCCTTCACACTTCGGCGATGTGCTCGGTAATGGCTTGCTGTGCCGCGACCAGACCTCCAACCGTTATTATTTCGACTATCTCAGCCAGTATTTCGGGCGCCCCTACAAGCGCGAAGGCGGGGCCTACTGGTTCCGGACCAATGACGCGACCCTGTGGGGTTTTCCCGTACTGGAGGTGATCATCAGCGACGAAAGCTACCCGTACAGCTTTGTCGGCGCCGTAACCGATACCACGCCTGAGGAGCTGGAAAAGGCCATCCTCCGCCAGGACGGCCAGGCCTATGCGAAAATCGACACTTCGCGCTATCCGGTGCGGGAGTCCAAGCCGGGTAGCCGCATCGTCTATTTCAACACGCGCTCCAAGATATACTGCGCCAAATTCAAGCAACTGCCGCCCGCGCTGCGCTAAGCGCCGACCATGTACACGCAATACTTCAACCTCAAACAGCAGCCGTTCTCGATTGCCCCCGACCCGCGTTACCTGTTCATGAGCGAACGGCACCGCGAGGCGCTGGCGCACCTCCTGTACGGCGTGGGAAGCGGCGGCGGCTTCGTGCTGCTGACCGGCGAAATCGGCGCCGGCAAGACCACGGTGTGCCGCTGTTTCATGGAGCAGATCCCGGCCGATTGCCGGCTCGCCTATATCTTCAATCCCAAGCTGACGGTGGAAGAACTGCTGCAGTCGGTGTGCGATGAATTCGGTGTGGCGCCGGAGGGGGCGAGCGTCAAATCGTATGTGGACGCGGTCAACAGCTACCTGCTGGAGTCGCACGCGGCCGGCCTGAATAATGTGCTGGTCATCGACGAGGCGCAAAACCTGTCGGCCGATGTGCTGGAGCAGTTGCGCCTCCTGACCAACCTGGAAACCAGCGAACGCAAGCTGCTGCAGATTATCCTGATCGGCCAGCCGGAACTGCGCCAAATGCTGGCGCGGCCGGAGCTCGAGCAACTGGCGCAGCGGGTGATTGCGCGCTACCACCTGGGGCCTTTGTCCGAGGCGGAGGTGGGCAGCTATATCCAGCACCGGCTGGCGGTGGCTGGCGCTGGCGCGGTGGAGCTGTTCCCGCGCGGGCTGCTGCGGCGCATCCACCAATTGAGCAAGGGCGTGCCGCGCAGGATCAACCTGCTGTGCGACCGGGCGCTGCTGGGCGCCTATGTCGAAAACCGCGCGCAGGTGAATGCCACCATATTGCGCCGGGCGGCGGAGGAAGTGTTTGCAGGCGAGGCCGCGCCGGTTCGCGTTCGGGCGTGGCGCGTAGCTGCCGCCGGCGTGCTGGCCGGGGCGGCGTTGACTGCTGCAGCAGCATGGCAGTTGATGCCGTCTGCGCGCGCGCCATCCACGCCCGCCACTGCAACCGCACCGAAGGCGATTGTCCCGGCGTCGCAAACTGCGGCCCCGGTTGCGAAAGTCGCTGCAGCACCGCCCGCAATCGCCGGTCCCGCGCAGGTGGCCGCCGCTGCGCCCCAATCCACCATGCCGGCCTGGCTCACAATGGACGCAGCCCTTGGCCAGCTCGCCGCCAAATGGGAGGTGGCGCTGGAGGAAGGTGAAGGCTGCGCCGAAGCCGCCAAACGCAACTTGCGCTGCATGCAAACCAAGGGCGGCCTGGAAGAAATCCGCAACCTGGACCGCCCAGTCATTATCAAGCTGCGCGACGGCGACTCCTTGCCGCGCAATGTCCTGCTGACCGCTCTCGACGACAAGAGCGCTACGCTGGTCGGCGCCCGTGGCAGCGAGAAGGTGGCACTGGAAGCGCTGGATGCCCGCTTCGACGGTACCTTCACCACCTTCTGGCGTGCGCCGCGTTCCTGGCGTGAAGAAGTCCGCGAAGGCGACAAGGGGCCGGACGTCGACTGGCTGGCGCGCCGCCTGGCACAAATGAACGGGGTCAAGAAACCGCGCGATAACCAGCCACTAGCTGGTGAAACTTTGCGATACTTGCGCGAGTTCCAGCTCGCCCAAGGCTTGAAGGCCGACGGCGTGGCGGGACCACGAACTTTCATCCGCCTGTCGCAGCCGGGCAGGGAGACCGAGCCGCACCTGCTGGCCGAGGCGGGTAAATAATATGTCCTATATTCTCGAAGCACTGAAAAAAGCGCAGGCCGAACGCCAGATTGGCAGCACCCCGACCATTCACGCACCCACGTTGGCCACCGCGCCGGCAGGGCAAGGCGCGTCCAGCAGGCGCACCCCGGTGATCGTCGCGATGGCGCTGATGGCCGCAGCCATCGCCGGCCTTGCGACCATGCTGGTGCGCCAGCAGCCAGCGGCGAGCCAGCAGCCAGCGGCAAGCGCGCAGCTCGCCGTCAGTCAGTCGCCCGCCGTCAGCCTGCCGCCCGCCGCGAGCTTGCCGACAGTCGCGAGCTTGCCGACAGTCGCCGCCCAGCCGCCAGCCAGCGCCGCGCCGGTTGCCGCCGCTCCGGCCGTGGGCCTAGCCGCCGCCAACAGCAGCGCCACACCCGTGGCCACCGCTTCCGGACCAGGCCGCGACGCCCACAGCGCACCAGCAGCTACCGCAGTTGCCGTTTCCGGCGCCACCCCGGCAGCGCCGGCCGCAGCGATCACCGCAGTCCCGGCGCCAGAACGCCCAGGAGAAGCGCCTCCAGCACAGCGAGCTATCGGCCAGCAAACGTCCAGCCAGCGCGCTGCCGACGCCCATGTCGCCGCAGCGCCATCCGCAGCCCGCGCCGCGGAGGCTCCCCAGTTGCCCGCCCAGAAGCAAGCCGGAAACGCGGCCCGCGGTGCAGACGTAACGCAGGCGGCCCCGGTCGCGGCTCCGCCCCAGGCGCCAGCGCCGGCAGAAGAACAAGTGCAATCCCTGCGCGAGCTGCCCGAACCGATCCAGCGCGCCATCCCCCAGATCACTCTTGGTGGCTACATGTATTCGAAAAATCCCGCCGATCGCCTGCTGCTGATCGACAAAGTGCTGCGCAGGGAAGGCGAGGAAGTCGCCCCCGGCCTGATCCTGGACAAACTCCAGCCCAAGCAAGCCATCTTCAGCTTCCGCGGCTACCGTTACCGGGTACCGCTATGAGCAGCAAGCAGAACGTGGTCGGCGTCACCGGCCCTTCGGGCAGTGGCAAGACCACCCTGATCGAATACCTGGTCACCGAGCTGGCCGCGCGCGGCTGGAAAGTCAACGTCATCAAGCATAGCCACCATGACTTCGAGCTCGAACCGCCAAGGAAAGACAGCGCCCGTTTCCGCCATGCCGGCGCCGCCGAGGTGATGATCGCCTCGCCTTATCGTTTCGCCATCATCCACGAACTGCGCGGAGCCGAAGAACCCGGCGCCGACGAGCAACTGGCCCGCCTGCAGCCCGCCGACCTGACCCTGGTCGAAGGCTTCCACGCATGGCAAATCGACAAGCTGGAAGTCTACCGCGCCATCGCCGGCCAGCCGCCGCGTTATCTCGACGACCATACGATTGTCGCGGTCGCCTCCGACCAGCCAGCCCCGGACGGCTTGCCGCCTCGCTTGCAATGGCTCGACCTGAATCGCCCCGACACCGTACTGGCCTGGCTCATCAAAAAAATCCCGCGCCAAGCCTAAAGTTCGCCAAATCCCATCCGTAAATCTGGATAGATACGAGTGGGAGGTTCAAATGGATGCAATGAGCATTGCAAAACTGGCAACGACAATGGCCGATACGAGCAATCGTACCGAGGTTGGCTACGCCGTGCTGAAACGAGCAATGGACGTGCAAGCCTCCAGCGCCCAGGCCCTGATCGAAGCGATTCCGCCCGCGACGCCTGCCGCCAACCTGCCGTCCCACCTCGGCCAGAACATCAACACCACCGCCTGAACGCCGGTCGCCAAGACCTCGCGCAGGCCGCAAGGAACCCGCCGCACCCGCACCGGTGCCAGCGGGTTTTTTTTATGGTCTAATCGCACACCCGCAAACCTACAGAGGAGACCCTGCATGAAAAACCGTCAAGCCCTGATCGCCGCCGCCCTGGCCACCGTCTGCGCCACCGCCAGCACCGTTGCTTCCGCAGCCCAGGACAAGCCAGCAGCGGAAAAAGAAAAATGCTACGGCATCGCCAAGGCTGGCCAGAACGACTGCGCCACCGGCACCCACGGCTGCTCCAACCAGGCCAAGACCGACAATATGGCTGGCGAGTGGAAATTCGTCGCCAAAGGCACCTGCGAAAAAGCCGGCGGCAAGACCACCGCGCCAGCCAAGTAAGCAATGACGCAACACGCCGTAGCGCGGGGAGCAGGCATTGGATTGCGGGCACCGCACTACCGCCAGTTCCTCGAGCAGCGGCCACGCGCCGCCTGGCTTGAGGTCCATACTGAAAACTACCTCGACCAGGCCGGCGGCGACTTCCACGTACTGCAGGAACTGAGGCGCGACTACGCGATCAGCCTGCACGGCGTAGGCCTGGGCCTTGGCTCGGCACGCGGCTTCAGCGCCGACCACCTCGCGCGTGTCGTAAGCCTCGCCCAGCGCATTGAGCCGGCGCTGGTCTCCGAGCACCTGTGCTGGGGCGCCGTCTTCGACCGCCACCTCAACGACCTCCTGCCGCTGGCGCTGAACCACGCCGCGCTTGACCTGCTGGCAGAGCGGGTAGGGCGCATGCAGGACGCGCTTGGACGCACCATCCTGCTCGAGAACGTTTCCAGCTTCGTGCGCTTCGCCGACGACGCAATGAGCGAAGCAGAATTCCTCGCCGCCCTGGCGCACAGCACCGGGTGCGGCCTGCTGCTGGACGTGAACAACCTGTACGTCAACCAGCTGAACCACGGTGAGGACGCCGTGGCAGCGCTGCGAGCGATCGCCCCCGGCACAGTCGGCGAAATCCACCTCGCCGGACACCTCGTCACCCCCGATGCTGTCGTCGACCACCACGGCGCGGTTGTCGCCGATCCCGTCTGGCGCCTGTATGAAGCAGCGCTAAGCCGCTTCGGCGCCGTGCCCACGCTGATCGAATGGGACACCGATATCCCGCCCCTTGAAATCCTGCTTGGCGAGGCCGCCAAAGCAGCTGCAATTGCCGCCAACTTCCCGTCTCCCGAGGAATTTGACTTGGCCGTCGGGAGCAGGAGCGGGCAATCCCTGCCGGTGGTCGGCTGCGACGCATTAGCCGCGCAACAGCAAGCATTTTCCGACGCCTTGTTCGCGCCGGCAGCCGAAGCCTCGCTACAGCTCAGGCACGGCGAACGCTTCGGTCTATACCGGGGCAACCTGGCTTCTACCTGGACCAAGGCCCTGGCTGCTGCCTATCCCGTTATTGCGCAACTGGTCGGTGAAGAATTCTTCGCTGCGCTGGCTCGCGAATACGGCCGCGCCCACCCTTCCGATAGCGGAGACCTGAACCGTTTCGGCGCCCGCTTCGAGCCCTTCCTGCGCTGCTTCGAGCACGTCAAGGACTTGCCCTACCTGCCCGACATGGCTCGCCTGGAATGGCAACTGCACCGCATCCATTACGCCCCGCACGAACCCGAGCTGCAAGCGCAGGACATCAACCCGCAAACTGTGGAAGAACAAAGCTTCCGCTGGCAGCCGACCGCCCAGCTTTTCGAGTCGGAATGGGCCGTCGTGCCACTCTGGCTGGCCCATCAGGGCATGCCATTCCCGCAGAAGATGGACGAGCCAAGCCGCGCGTTCCTCAGCCGCCCTGCATGGACAGCCCAGGTCACGCAGCTGCAAGCGCCGCAATACGCAGCGCTGCAGGCATTAAGGGAAGGGAAGACATTCGGCGACGCGCTCGACGCTGCCTTTGCACTGGATGAGAACTTCAACGTTGCCGCCAGCCTCCAGCAATGGCTGCAGCATCAAATCCTAACTAAACGCCCGCATTAACTTGTCTTCGCCGGACAAGTCCCGGTGCAGCAGGTTCGCGCGGTGGGTCGCCTCGATCATGCGCAGGAGCTGCGCATCCTCGCACCGTTCCAGCTCTTCATTTGCCGCAAGCAAGGCCTGGGCGAGCTTGGCGCGTGCCGACTGGTACAGCACGCTGGTGTAATGATCGGTATTCTTGAGCAGCTCTTCGGCATTCTCGATGACCTGGCGCAGGTCACCGATCAGTTGTTCCTGGGACTGCACTTGCTTCTCGTCGGGACCATCCATGGAGCTAACCCTCCGCGCGGATCAATCAGGCCGCACTGCCCTCGGCATGAACGTCGATCTGCACGTCGCCCAGGCGTACCTTCTGGCCCGCCCGGATCTTCGCCGTCTTGCGCAACTCCTGTTTGCCGTCGACCTTGACATCGCCGCTCGCCACGATCTGCTTGCCGGCGCCGCCGCTGTCGCATAGGCCAACTACCTTCAGGAGCTGGTTCAGCTCGATGTACTCGCCTGTCAATTCGAAATCTACTTTTTGCATTTTAATCCTCTTTCTGTTGGGTTGGCGCGGAGGTGTTGTATTCCCACCGAGCATTAACCCTTGCCGCCGGGCTTCGTCATCTCCAGCGGAGCAATCCACTCGTTGAACTGGCTTTCGTTCACAAAACCAAGGGCTAACGCCGCCTCTTTCAAGGTCGTGCCCTCGTACTGCGCCTTCTTCGCAATTTGCGCGGCGCGATCATAACCGATATGGGGAGCCAGCGCGGTAACCAGCATCAGCGACCGTTCCATCAGCTCTTCGATGCGGCCCAGGTTGGGTTCGATGCCATGGGCGCAGTGCTCGTCGAAGCTGCGCATGCCGTCCGCCAGCAGGCGGGCGCTTTGCAGGAAATTGTGGGCGATCAGCGGCTTGAACACGTTCAGCTCGAAATTGCCGGACGAGCCGCCGACGGTAATCGCCACATCGTTGCCGAACACCTGGCAGCACAGCATGGTCAGCGCTTCGCTCTGGGTTGGATTGACCTTGCCCGGCATGATCGAGCTGCCCGGCTCATTTTCCGGGATGCTGATTTCACCCAGCCCGGAGCGTGGGCCGGAAGCCATCCAGCGCACGTCGTTGGCCAGTTTCATCAGGGCGGTGGCCAGCGTCTTCAAGGCGCCATGGGCGGATACCAGGGCGTCATGCCCGGCCAGCGCGGCGAACTTGTTGTCGGCGGTGCGGAAGGGCAGCTTCAAGCGGCTCGCCAGCTCGGCAGCGATGCGCATTGCATACTCGGGATGCGAGTTCAGGCCGGTGCCGACCGCGGTGCCGCCGGCCGCCAGTTCCAGCACGGCGGGCAGGGTGGCTTCGATGGCTTTTTCGGCGTAGTCCAGCTGGGCCACATAGCCCGAAAATTCCTGTCCAAGGGTCAGCGGCGTGGCATCCTGCAGGTGGGTGCGGCCGATCTTGACGATGCCCTCGAATGCCTGCGCCTTTGCCTGCAATGTGGCTCGCAGCTGCCGCAGCGCCGGCAGGACGTTGGTCGCCACAGCCTGCGCTGCCGCCACGTGCATGGCGGTAGGGAAGATGTCGTTCGACGACTGGCCTTTATTGACGTCATCGTTCGGATGCAGCTTGCGGCCCTCGCCGCGCTCGCCGCCCATCAGCTCGGAGGCGCGGTTGGCCAGCACCTCGTTCATGTTCATGTTCGACTGGGTCCCCGAACCAGTCTGCCATACGGCCAGCGGGAATTCGCCCGGATGTTTGCCCTCCAGGACTTCATCGGCGGCCTGCATGATGGCGTTGGCCTTGGCGCTATCGAGCACCCCAAGGTCGACGTTTACTTTGGCGGCCGCACGCTTCACGCTGGCAAGCGCGGCGATCAGTTCGGCTGGCATGCGTTCGCTGGAAATGCGGAAGTGCTCGAGCGAGCGCTGGGTCTGGGCGCCCCACAACTGGCTGGCTGGAACTTCAATCGGGCCAAAGCTGTCACGCTCGGTTCTGCTGTTCATCTGGGGCTCCCTCGTTGGAAAGTGATGCTTGGATTCTAACGCCAATGCCACTCACTCTGCCGAGGCCTACAAAAAACGGATATTCTGCCGTTAATGAATACATCGAAGTAACAGGCCTGTCTTCCATGCTAAGCAAACGATTGACCACTCGCATCCTCGCTTTGCCGCTGCTCGCCGCCGCCCTGTGCGGTGCGCCGCGCGCGGCCGAACTGGGCGAGATCAAGGTCAATTCCCACATTGGCCAGCAGCTTTCGGCGGATATCGAACTGGTTGACCTGACAGCTGCCGACCTGGCCGACATCCAGGCCAGGCTGGCGAACCCGGATGTCTTCAAGGGCGCCAACGTAGCCATGCCGCCGGCGCTTGGCGGCCTGTACATTTCCATCGCAAAGCGCGACAACAAGCGCTTCCTGCACCTGACCACGCTGCAGCCGGTGAATGCAGAAGCCTTGCACCTGTTCCTTGAACTGAATAGTGGAGGGCGGCAGATCATCCGCGCCGCTTCGCTCTGGCTGACGCCTGAGCCGCCCGGTCAGCGGCCTGTGACCGTGGCCGCGATGCCGGCGGCAGAACCGGTTCCCCTGGCCGCTGCGGCTGCGAAGCCCGCTGCCCCCGCACCGGCTGCCGTCAGCCCGCCATCGCAGGCCAATAGCGAGGCAGGGCTGAACGAAGCGGCGCAACGCGCGTTTGCGCACCGCCAGCAGGTCGCCATGGCCAAGGCCAGGGAGCAAAGTGCAAATCCACCGCCGCAACCTGCACCGGCCGCTGCGCCAAAACCAGAGCCTGACCGGGCGCCCGGGCCGGCATCGTCCGCACGCAAGGTGACGCCAAAGCCTGCCGCCGCAGCCGCAACAGCGTCCGCTCCTGCAGTCACGCCAGCCCCGTCCGCTGCCGCCGCCCCGTCTTGCGCCCCGGCGAAGCAAGTGGAAGCCCAGCTCCGGCAATGCGAAGCGATGACAAGCAAGCTGGCGGATATAGAGGACAAAGTGCAGCGCCTTCAAATTGCCGCCGCGGCGCCGGCCGCAGCGGCCGCCACCAGCGCGCCGGCGCCTGCAGTCGCTGCGCCGAAAGCCGAAGCGCCCCCGGCCAAGCCAGGCGCTGCCCCCGCAAAACCTGGCGCCACCCCGGTCAAGCCCGGTGTCGCTGCTGACCTGGCGGCAAACCCGCGCAGCAGAATGATGATGATTGCCGGGGGCGTGCTTGCAGGGTTGGCGGCGCTTGGAGGTGCGATCTACTTTATACGTAAGCGCCAGGCAAAAGGACCATTAAAGATATGGCAATCATTCCGCAAGAAAGGGAATGCCGAGGATGAGGTGCCGACGCTGGAAGACGCGGTGGAGGTTGCTGCACACTAGTAACTTGCGTTGCGTCCGAGCTCTGGACAAGATTTTTTTACCTGCGTTATACTGGGCTCACACGGACCGGGTTCTGCCGCAGTCACCACCGATAGCGTGACGCGAACCGCAGAGCGACGTTGAAGAAACGACCCCTTCCGGAAGCAGTTCATAGCCGACTGAGGCGATATGAACGCCGGGTGCAACCGGCGCTGAGGCGACACCAGGAGATACCTGGTGCTCGCCCCTCCGAATTCCAGGCGCCCCCAGCGGGCGCCTTTTGTATTAAAGGGGACGTACCCCTTTTAATGGGTACGTCCCCTCTAAAACAAAAAAGCGCCCGGAGGCGCTTTTCTTTTGAGTTCGCTGGAATCAGCCGTGCAGGCGATTCTGCCAGGAGTCGGTAACGTCGCGGATGGCGCGGTCGTTGGCCATGATCTGCTTCAGCAGCTCGATCTTGCGCTTGCGGGCATCGCCCTGCAGGGGAGCGGCACCGCCCATCAGGGCTACCGAAGCCGCTGCGCACTGGTTTTCCATGCTGTCGAGCGAATCCCAGTCGCTGGCTTGCGCGGCGCCCACCATCTGGCTGGTCAAACCGGCAATTTTTTCGTAGGTAGCGAGAACTTGGGTCGAGGACATTTTGAGCCTTGGATTCTGTGCGCGGAGTACCGCATGTCAGGATTAACGTCAGGCTCGGAAGGAACTTTAGGGTCTTTTTGAAAAATATTTGAGAAAATTCCAAAAAAATGCCGTTGCGCCCCCATCCCAAGGGTCGCAACGGCAGACATTAAACGAAATTGCTTAGCTGATCAGCTCGTCCAGGCCGGCGCTCAGCTCGTCCAATGATGGCATTTGATCAATAAGAGCGTTTTCTTCCAGGCCGAGGCTCTCGGCTACCTCGGTAGGGTAGCAGGCGGCGATCTGTTCCGGAGACAGCTTGTTTTCGTCGATGCGGGCGCGCCAGGCAGCCAGGTGGATCACCGCAGCCAGCTCGTTTTCACCCGGGTTGGGAATGGCCGCAATGGTTTCCGCAAAGGTCGGCGGGAACTTCCAGCGGTTGGCCAGTTCGGCGCCGACGTCGGCATAGGTGTAGCCCAGCGCAGCCTTTTCGGTTTCCAGGCGGCGCTCATCCAGCGGGCCGGCTGCCTTGTCGAGCGCCAGCGCCTGCTCAGGCATGCCGGCATGGATCACCAGCTGGCCAATCGAATGCATCATTCCGATGGTGAAGGCGAGGTCGGTGTTTTGCTTGCAAGCCTTGGCGATGAACTTGGCGCCCACGGCGGTGCGCAGGCTATAGCGCCAGAACTGGCGCAGGTCCATGCCGGGCACGGTCTTGAAGCCGCTCACCAGGCCGGAACTGATCACCAGCGTGCGCACGGTGACGAAGCCCAGCATCAGGATCGCATCCTCAACGGTGCCGATCGAGCGCGACACATGGTAATAGGCGGAATTTGCCAGGCGCAGCAGCTTGGCGCTCAGTACCGGGTCGGCCGACAATTTCTTGGCAATTTCCTCGGTGGAGACGCTGGCCTTGTCGAAGCTGCTGATCAATTCGTCAACAACCTTCGGGGCGGTTGGCAACGCGGTTGGATTCTGGAACAGTGCTTCGAGCTTCATGAAAATCTCCTCTAAATTCGGCGTTGCTGTGGGTGAAACTATATAGCGATTCCAGAGGGGAGTGCAGCAAGTTTTTAACAATCGTTGGACGCACTGCACAGCATTCCCAGCTTTCTGCATTTGATCCCGAAAATTTGCAGTCTGTCGCAATTGGGCGGTGTCATGCAAGCGTAGCGGCTAGAGTGCAGCCTGGCTCATTCCGCCACTTATAACTAGATAGGGATACAAAAAATGCAAGCATCCACCCGCGTCACGCCGCTCAAGCTGGCCCTTACCCTGGCCTTCTGTGGAGCCACTTTGGGATTGGTCCCGGCGATTGCCCAGCAGGCAGCCCCGGCCCCAGCAGCGCAAACGCAAGACGCCGTCCCGCTGCCGGGCGACGATTTCTTTGGCCATGTGAACGCCGAATGGCTGGCCAAGACCCAGATCCCGGCCGACAAAGGCAGCTGGGGCGCCGGCTCTGCGCTGGGCGACGCGACCAACGAGCGTATCGTCAAGCTGATCGACGAAACCGCCGCCAAATCGCCCACCGGCGACACCCGCCGCGTGACGGACTTCTACCGCAGCTTCATGGATGAAGCGGCAATCGAAGCGCATGGCCTGAAATCGCTCAAGCCGGAACTGGAAAAAATCGACGCCATCAAGGACAAGGCGGCGCTGGTACGCGCCCTGGCCAGTTCCATCCGCGCCGACGTGGATCCGCTGAATTCCACCAATTTCTATACCGAGAACCTGTTCGGCATCTGGATCGCTCAGGGCCTGACCGACCCGAACCACTACACCCCGTACATCCTGCAGGGTGGCCTGGGCATGCCGGACCGCGCCTACTACCTGGACGACAACCAGCGCATGCACCAGCTGCGCACCGCCTACCAGGCACACATCGCCGCCATGCTGAAGCTGGCCGGCTACAGCGAACCGGAAACTCGCGCCGCCCGCGTCTATGAACTGGAGCGCAAGCTGGCCCAAGCCCACGGCAGCCGCGAAGATTCCGCCGACATCCAGAAGGCCAACAACACCTGGACCATGCGCGACTTCGCCGCCAAGGCGCCTGGCATGGACTGGCGCGCTTTCTTCCGCGCCGCCGGCCTGGGCAAGCAGAACAAGTTCATCGTCTACCACCCAAGCGCTATTATCGGCAGCGCAGCCCTGGTGAACGAGATGCCGCTGCAAGCCTGGAAAGACTTCCTGGCCTTCCACACTGTGAACCATTTCGGCGGCTTCCTGCCGAAAGCCTTCGTCGACCAGCGCTTTGAATTCTACGGCCGCACCATGAACGGCACGCCGCAACTGTCGCCACGCTGGAAGCGCGGCCTGAGCGCCGTCAACAACGCGGTACCGGATGCCGCAGGCAAGATGTACGTCGAGCGTTACTTCCCGGCCGAAGCCAAGGCACGCCTGCAAACTATGGTGTCCAATATCGTCGACTCCTTCCGCAAGCGCGTCGATGCACTGGACTGGATGGCGCCAGCCACCAAGAAAGAAGCACAGGAAAAACTGCGCACCCTGTATGTAGGCGTGGGCTATCCGGACAAATGGACTTCCTACGAAGGCCTGGAAATCAAGCCTGACGATGCGATGGGCAACGCCCTGCGCGCCGAGCAGTTCCACTACAAGCAGCAGCTGGCAAAACTGGGCAAGAAGGTTGATCCAACCGAATGGTGCATGCCGCCGCACGTAGTGAACGCCGTGAACATGCCGATGCAGAATGCGCTGAACTTCCCGGCCGCCATCCTGCAGCCGCCATTCTTCGACATGAAGGCCAGCGATGCGCTGAACTACGGCGCGATCGGCGCCGTGATCGGCCATGAGATCAGCCACAGCTTCGACGACCAGGGCGCGCAGTTCGACTCCAAGGGGCGCCTGCGCGACTGGTGGACCAAGGAAGACGGCGAGCACTTCAAGCAGGCAGCAGCCAAGCTGGTGGCGCAGTACGACGCCTATGAAGCCTTCCCGGACCTGAAGTTGAACGGCACCCTGACCCTGAGCGAAAACCTGGCCGACCTGGCCGGCCTGGCTGCGGCGCTGGATGCGTACCACGTTTCGCTGGGCGGCAAAGCCACCCCGGCGCAGGACCGTGACTTCTTCAACGGCTACGCCGCGAGCTGGGCCAACAAGGCTCGCGATGCCTCGCTGCGCAACCAGGTCATGACCGACGGCCACTCGCCGGCCAAGTGGCGCACCTACACCGTGCGCAACCTGGATGCCTGGTACCAGGCCTACGACGTGAAGCCGGGCCAGAAGCTGTACCTGGCGCCGGAACAGCGCGTGCGCGTCTGGTAAAGTAGGGGGATGGACGACATCGAGCAGATCACCCGCCGCACGCTGGAACATTACGAGCGCAACGCGCAAGCCTTCCTCGAAGGCACGCGCGACCACGACGTAAGCCAGAACATTGCGGCGCTGCTCGATGCGATTGAGGGAACGCCCCCGTTCCGCATCCTTGACCTCGGTTGCGGCCCTGGCCGCGACCTGCGCACTTTCAAGTCGCTGGGGCATGAGCCGGTCGGCCTGGACGGCTCGGCCCATTTCGTGGAAATGGCGCAGAACTGGAGCGGCTGTACAGTCCTGCATCAGGACTTTGTCGCGCTGGACCTGCCGCCTGCATCGTTCGACGGCATCTTCGCCAACGCTTCCCTGTTCCACGTTCCCAGTGCCGTGCTGCCCGACGTGCTGCTACGCCTGCACGCGGCGTTAAAGCCGCGTGGAGTCCTGTTCAGCTCCAACCCGCGGGGCCACAACGAGGAAGGATGGAATGGCCCGCGCTACGGCTGTTACTACGATTTCGAGACCTGGTCCGAGGTAGTCACTGCAGCCGGTTTCGAGCCCATCACACACTATTACCGTCCGGCAGGCTTGCCTCGCGAACAGCAACCATGGCTGGCTTCAGTCTGGCGTAAAGGTTAGTTCTGTTAGCTTGCGTACAGTGGGTCTCGATGCCTGTTCGTATCATTTGCTCGTCGCACTTTTTTAATGAGGAGCGCATCATGAACAAGGACCAAGTGAAGGGCAAGGCGAAGGAAATCGGTGGCAAGATCCAGGAAGAAGCAGGGGAACTGGTCGGCAGCTCGAAACAGCAAGTGAAGGGCGTTGCCAACCAGGTGGAAGGCAAGTTGCAAAAGCAGCGCGGCGACCTGCGTGAAGCCATCGACGACGCCACGGACGAGCTGATCGACCGCGGCAACCGCCAATAATCTAGTCTCCAAGAGCCGGCACGCCGGCTCTTTTTCTATCTAAAGCTGATTGGGCGTAGGCTTCCAGGCTAATCGGCCGCAAGGCTGTCGCCTTTTTCTTCACTGAGTCCTTGTCTTTGGCCCGGCTACTTTCGGCCGCATTCATCAAACGAAGCGATCCACTCGGCCTTAACCCCAGCCTGCACTGTTGCGCGGTCCGATTGGTTGAGCTTTTCGAAGTCTGTGACGCGCGCGGTGCGCTTGGCAACACATGTACAGAGCGCTACCTGGTCTTCCCGGCTGAGGCTCTGGAGCTTGGCGTTCGTTTCTGCACCTGCCAGGCAGTGCGGAATGCCATCGGCAATGATCAGCTTTTCCTGTTGGGCTCGCACGCATTCCTTCCTGGACATCGAGATTATGCTTTGGACAAGCTCAAGATCGGTTGGGCTTGGCTTTTCAATGTTGCTGAACTGCGTGATACGCAATCTGGCGTCCATCGAAGTTTGGGAGCAGTTGCAAATCGACGCGAGACTGTCTGGATCCCAACCGCTTTTCGTCGTATCGGCCTTTATGCAGCTCGACCGTACTGCGGTGGTGATTTGCTGAATAACGCTATCGGGCAGCACTCCTGCATGCGCCATGGACATGGCGAACAGCCCGCATAAGAAGAACAAACGCATCATTGCCTATCGTGATTGTTAAATCGGCAATTGTAGATGAGTTTGTTCAACATTGCGAGCCGAGCCGGGATCGCGAAATTACTCTTCCCCGTCCGGTACGCCCAACGGGAACATGTGCCGGTATGGCTTGGCCTCGGCCCAGCAGCGGACGAACGATGGTCGTTCGCGCAGGCGGCGCAGGTAGGCCATTACGTGCTCGTGTTTTCCGGGGATAGGGTGCGACCAGTGTGCGTAAAGGAGGAAGGGGGCCGCGGCGCAGTCGGCCATGCTGAATTCATCGCCGGCGGCCCAGGTGCGGTGCGCCATCACTTTGTCCAGCCAGGCGTATGCCGTTTCCAGTTTGCGCCGGGCTTCGGCCACGCCATGCGGGTCGTGCTCGCCGTCGGGGCGCAGCACGTCGGCCACCAGCTTTTGCTGCGGCGTGGCGATGTGGTTGTCGAAGAAGCGATCCATCATGCGCACTTCCAGCGCGGCCTTGGGATCCGTCGGCAGCAGCTTCACCGGACCCGGATAGTAAAGCTGCAGGTGCTCGATGACGATGCTGGCTTCCACCACCATGCGCTCGCCATCCAGCAGGATCGGGAACTTCGCGATTGGCCACATTTCGCCGAATTGCTGGCAATTGGCGGTGTGGTCCGGCGACAGCATGCGGTACTCGAATGGCGTGCCGTTCTCATACAGCGCAATCAGCGCTTTCATCGAATAGGAAGAAAGGGGATGGTAGAAAAGTTGCAGGGACATTGGTGCCTCCGTCGGTGGTGGTTGATCGTACCACTACGACGGATGAGACTTTCCTAAATCGACAGCCTAGCGTGGCAGGATCGGCATCGGTTTGACGCGCAGCAAAGAAAAAGCCCGCCGGCTTGCGCGGGCGGGCTTCAGGGCAGGGTGCTTGGCCCGGGGCTTAGTTCGATTCCGGCTTCAGGTGCTTGCGGAAGAAGGCGTCGATGTAGGTTTGCACGTGGCGCTTGGCCAGGCGGTTAGAGACGCCGTGCTTGGCGCCTGGGTAGGTCATCAACTCGAACTGCACGCCGCGGTTCACCAGTGCGTCGATCATCTTGGTGGTGTTGGTGAACAGGACGTTGTCGTCCGCCATGCCGTGGATCAGCAGCAGCTTCGACTTCAGGCCATCGACGTGATAGAACACGTTCGATTGCTTGTAGCCTTCCACGTTGTCGGACGGACGGTCCATGAACTGCTCGGTGTAGTGGGTGTCGTACAGGCCCCAGTCGGTCACCGGTGCGCCGGACACGCCAGCCGCGATCTTGTCCGAGCCTTGCGACAGCAGGCGCAGGGTCATGAAGCCGCCGTAGCTCCAGCCGTACACGCCGATGCGCTTGGCATCCACGTAGGATTGCTGGCCCAGCCAGTCGATGCCGGTCAGCTGGTCTTCCACTTCCACCTTGCCCAGGTTGCGGTAGATGGCGTCAGTGAACACGCGCTCGCGGCGCGAGGAACCGCGGTTATCCAGGCGGAATACCACATAGCCTTGCTGCGCCATGTACTGGTCGAACTGAGCACCGTCCCACTTGCGGGTCACGTGCTGCGAGTGCGGGCCGCCGTAGGTGGACAGGTAGACCGGGTACTTCTTGCTGGCGTCGAACTTGTACGGCTTGATCATCGAGTAGTAAAGGGTCTGGCCATCCTTCGCCTTCATATTGCCGAATTCGACCGGCAACTGGTCCGATTTGTACTTGAAGTAGGGATGCGACTCGTTGACTTCATTCTTTTCCAGCCAGCTCACCAGCGCACCGTCAGGACGGCGGATCGCCACTTGCGGCGGGGTGGCGGGATCGGACCAGGTATCCACGAACACTTCGCCATGTTTGGAGAAGGAGGCATCATGCCAGCCGTCGGCCTGGGTGATGCGCTTTGGCTTGTCAGCAGTCGAACCGTCCAGTTTCAGCTCGTAGACTTGCTTGTCGTAGACCGCATCCTTGTTGGAGGAGACGAATACCTTGCCGGCCTTCTCGTCCACCGCCAGCACATCGTCGAAGCCCCACTCGCCCTTGGAGATGGCGTGTTTCAGCTTGCCATCCATGCCGTAGAAGTACAGGTGGTTGCGGCCAGTGCGTTCGGACGACCAGATGAAGCCCTTGCCGCTTTCCAGGAAGCGCAGGTCGTCATTGATGGTGGTCCAGGTTTTCGAAGTTTCGGTCAGCACCGGGCGCTGCGCCAGCGTGCCTGCGTCGACGGCGATCAATTCCAGGGTTTTCTGGTCGCGCGACTGGCGCTGGAAGAACAGCGACTTGGAGTCCTTGCTCCAGTCGGCACGCACCAGGTAGATGTCCTTGTTGGCGCCCAGGTCCACGTCGCGGATCTCGCCGCCGGCCGGCGACACGATCTTTAGGCCCACGATGGCGTTCTTGTCGCCGGCGGCAGGGTAGCGCTGCTCCACGACGTCGGTGCGGTCGGCATAGATTTCGAAGCGGCGCGCCACCGGCACTTGCGCTTCATCGTACCAGCGGAAGGCAATCGCGGAATCGTCCGGCGCCCAGTAGTAGCCGGTGAACTGGTGCATCTCTTCCTGCGCCACGAATTCGGCCTCGCCGTTGTGCACGGTGCCCTTGCCGTCGGTGGTCAACTGGCGCTCCTTGCCGGTAGCCAGGTCGATCACGAACAGGTTCTGGTTGCGCACGAAGGAAACGTATTTGCCCTTCGGCGAAATCTTTGGATCGATCACGCTGCCCGATGCCACCAGGCGTGCGCTGTCTGGCTTGGACAGGTCGACCAGGTACAGGTTGCCGGCCAGCGGCACCAGCAGCTGCTTGCCATCCGGCGACCAGTTGTAGGAAATGATGCCTTTCAGCGCGGCGGTACGGGCACGTTCGCGCAGTGCTTTTTCAGCGTCGGACAGGTTTTCGACCGGGACCAGGGCCTTGGAATCGACCAGGCGCCGCGTGGTCTTGTCCTTCATGTTGTATTCCCACAGGTCCATCTGGTACTGGTCGTCCGCGCGGGCGCGCAGGAAGGTGACGCGGGCGCCGTCCGGCGACACTTTGAGGGCGCGCACGCCGGGGCCGGACAGGGCCGGGTCGGCGTACAGGCGCTCCAGTGTCAGGCGTTCAGCGGAAGCGGTACCGGCAGCCAGCAGGGCTGCCAGGGTGAGGATAAGGCGCATTGTTTGTCCCGGAATGGTTTACTTACGAATCGCAAGACAATACCAGAACACGCCCCCGCTGATATTCGGAATGATATGGCCTATGCCGTTTTTCCTTCGGCTACTCGGGAATTCGACAGTGTGCGCAGGTAGGCCGTGAGCAAAATGGCAGCAATCGTCAGGCCGAGCACCAGCCCGATCCAGAAGCCGGCAGCCGCCATCTCCTTCCACAAGCCCAGCAGGCAGCCGACCGGCAGCGCAAACACCCAGAACGCCAGCAGTTGGATCAGCATCGGCCCGCGCGTCACCTTGTAGCCGCGAATGGCGCAAGCCGCCGCCACCTGCGTCGCATCGGACAACTGGAACAGCGCGGCAAACAGCAGCAGGGTGACGCAAGTCTGCTGCACGGCCACATCGCTGGTGTAGGCGGCCGCAATCTCATTGCGGAAGACGGCAATAAACACTGCCGACACCACGGCAAACGCCAGCGCCATCCCCAGCCCGACCCACGAAGCCGAACGCGCGCGATACGCATCGCCTTCGCCCAGCGCCTGGCCCACGCGCGTCACCATGCCGATGCCAAGGCTGAGCGGCACCATGAACACCAGCGAAGAAAAGTTCAACGCAATCTGGTGCGCCGACTGTTCGATCACGCCGAAGCGCGCCACCAGCAGGGCTACCGCGCCGAAGGCGCTGACTTCGGCAAAATAGGTCACGCCGATTGGCAGGCCAAGCCGCAGCATGCTGCGGATTTCCGGCCAGTGCGGCCCCTCCCAATGGGTGAAAGGATAGGTGGCGCGATAGGCGCGCGAAATGCGCATCCACGCCAGCATCGCGCCCAGCATCAGCCACATGCAGATTCCGGTCGACACCGCGCAGCCCACGCCGCCCATGGCCGGCAGGCCCCAGTGGCCGAAGATCAGCAGCCAGTTCACGAAAACGTTGAAGGCCAGCCCGATCAGGGCAATCACCATCACCGGCTTGGTCTGGTTGATGCTGGCGCTGTAGCCGTACAACGCCCGGTAGCAGGCGAACGGCGGCAGGCCGATGCTGATGATGTGCACGAACAGCGAAGCGCGCCGGTTCACTTCCGGCGCCAGTTGCAGGTGGTCGAACAAGAGGGTGCAGAGGTTGGCCATTACCATGGCCACCAGGCCGACGCCCAGGCCTTTCCATAAGCCCTGGCGCACCAGGTGGGGAATGCGCTGGTAGCTGCCGGCGCCCACTTCATGCGCCACCAGCGTGTTCATCGCCATCATGGTGCCCATCACGGTCACCAGCACGATGGACCAGATCGCGGCGCCGGTCGAAACGGCGGCCAGCTCGGAGGCCTGGGTGTGGCCGGTCATTGCCACGTCCGCTACCGCCATGCCGACGGTGGCAAGTTGCCCAATCAATACCGGCCAGGCCAATTTCCATAATGCTGTTGCTTCGCTGCGTAAATTGGTGGTCGAAATTGTTGTTGGCATGTGTTGCACAGTAGGAATTTGTTACAAGGTAGGGTAGTCTAACGCCCTTTGCGCCGCGTTAGAGCGCTTAGGATGCCTGAATATCGGAGATTTATTAATGAAGAATACCTTGACCGCCGCTTTCCTGCTGGCCGCTTCCCTTCTTGGCCAGGCCGCTTCGGCCGGTGAACTGCAACTCTTCTCGCGTGAGGATTTCCGCGGCCAGCGCGTAGTGATTGCCGACGGCGCTGCCAATAACTTCCGCGACTTCGACTTCAATGACCGCGCTTCGAGCCTGGTGGTGCGTTCGGGCACCTGGGAACTGTGCGAGCACGTGAACTTCCAGGGCCAGTGCGCCGTGTTCGAACGCGGCGAATATCCCAACCTGCGCCAGTTCAACAACAACTTCTCGTCCGCCCGCGAGATCGAGCGCCGTCGTGATCGCGGCCAGGGTTGGGGCTGGGGCCGCGATAACCGCGATGACCGCGACGACCGCTGGCGCGAAGAGCGCCGCGAGGAACGCCGCGAATATCGTGAAGAGCCACGCGGCCCTGCGGTGGAACTGTTCAATGACAACGGCTTCCGCGGCCGCGTCGTGCAAATCAATGACGACCTGGGCTCCCTGCGCAATGTCCATTTCAACGACAATGCCAACTCGATGGTCGTCAATTACGGGACCTGGGAAGCGTGCGAGCACGCCGACTTCGGTGGCCAGTGCCGCACCTTTGGCCCGGGCCGTTACCCCGACCTGAGGGACTTCAGCGACCGCATCTCGTCGATCCGCCGCGTACGCTGACCGGCATCTGCCTCCCCCCAAAAAGCACGCTCCGCAGCGTGCTTTTTTTTCGCAACACCAGATTTGAAGCGGCCTCCCAGGCTGTGCTAGCATTGCAAAATAGTACTTTTCGTTTCCGTATGGAAACTATAATAGTGACTATTAGACAAATCAAGCAATGCTAACAACCGAGGGTAGAATGAAGTTCAACAAATTGATTTTGACGAGTGCCGTGAGCATGGCGTTGGCCGCCTGCGGCGGCGGGGGCAGCAGTTCCAGCAGCGAGGCGCCGCCTGCGCAGACGGCCCCAGTGTCGGTGGTGTTTAACGGTACGGCAGCGGTCGGCGCGCCACTGGAGGGCAGCGTAACGGTCAAGGACGCCAAAGGCGCCACCAAGGTCGCCCAGATCGGCAGCAACGGTGCGTACTCGGTCGACGTGACCGGCATGACCGGCCCCTTCGTGTTCCGCGCTTCCGGCTCGGCCAATGGCCAGGTCTACACCGTGCACTCGGTCGCCACCAGCGCCGACGCCGCCGGCAAGATCAATATCACCCAACTTACCGACCTGATCGCTGCCAACGTGGGCGGCCAGCTCTCGGCCGACTACTTCGACCAGTTCGATAAGAATGCGGCCACCGCCACCGCGGCCACCATCGATGCCGAAGCTGCCAAGCTCAAGGAAAAGCTGCAGCCTATCCTGACCGCGCTGGGCGTCGATGCCAACGCCGACTTGCTGCGTACCCCATTCACTCCGCTGGCTAGCCCGCTCGATAAAGCGCTGGACGCCATCCATGTGACGGTCGATACCAACACCGCCGTGGCCACCATCAGCACCACCGCCAACACTTCCGTCATCACCGACGACCTCAAACAGAAAGCAGCAGCGGAAACCAGCCCGACGAAACTGGCGGCGGACAATATCAGCACCGCGACCACCGATGCACCGCTGGTAAAGAAGGCGCTGACCGACTTTATCGCCAAGTTCGCGAATGGCCAGCCGACGGTAGATGCGCTGCTCCCGCTTGCCACCACCGGTTTCCTCAACGATGACATGAGTGCCCAGGACTTCTTCCGCTACCTGGTGAGCGAGCCTGCATTGGTAGGCGCGACCTTCAGCGATATCGAAATCCACCAGATCGATTACAGCGATCCGGCCAAGATCACGGCCCGCGTGTCGTTCACCGTGAAGACCAAGAGTGGCCAGGTCATGGACCGCCTGGAAAACTGGAAGATTCGCAAGAGCCCAACCGACGGCGTGTGGCGCGTGCACGGCAACCAGCGCGCGCTGGAACTGGAAGCATTTGCCAGCATGAGCAAAACTGTCAGCGCCAGCGGCACCTGTTACCGCACCGGCATCAACTTCAGTATCGTTGACCGTAACCTGGCCAACAACACGACCGCTGGCGTGGTCGACCACATCGTCATCACCGGTCCCGGAATGCCGCAGGCAGGCCTGCGCTACAACGCAAAAGGCTGGGGCGAAAGGTGGGCCAACACCGTCAACGCGTCGGATACCTATGTGATGAGCACCGACTGCGGCGGCATTTCGCCAATGGGCGACGATGGCGTGGCGCGCCTGCCGGACAATGCGGTATATGTGCTGACTGCGTACGACGCGTCCAATGTCAAGCTCTCCTTCGCGTCCGGCAGCAGCGATGGCACCTACGCACTGAAAGTGCAGCGCCGTCCGCTGACCCTGACTGAAACCAAGGCCAGCACTGCCTTCCCAACGCTGTCGGAGCCAAGCCTGGCAGCGCTGTCCAGCTACAGTACCCGCGACCTCACGCTTGCAGTCTCCAGTGTCAACCCGGGCACTGTGACCTGGCTCTCCATCAGTGAGGAAACGTCGAATGGCCACTCGGGCCTGGAATCGACCGAATCGCCGACTGCGGCAGGCACCTTCAGCACCACCTTCAAGCTTCCGGCGCTGCTGACGGGCGAGACCGTCAAGGCACGTACCGTGTGGATCGAGTCAGCGGACAGCTACCGCCGCTACATGCAGACTGTGTATAAGCGCTAACCTGCAGTAACGCCAGGGTCGGGGGCACTGCGCCGCTGATCCTGGCACAGCGTGACAACGTCACGAATCGATTGAATTTGTCTGAAGGTAATTAAGCAAACGGCGCATTGCCTGCTTATAGAGCTGATACGCCTGCTCCCGCTCGGTGCCGCTTGACTTGAGCAACTGGGAGGCATGAATTTCTACTTTGAGGCGCAAGTGCCGGAGTTGTTCATCCTGCGCTTCGACGCGCATGATGCACTGACTCGCTGTGTTACGGCTGAGCAAAGACTGGTCCATGTTTGCCTCATCTGGCTTCGATCTCAGCTTTAGCGTACGCTGACCAAGAGTACATAGCAAACAGATTGTCAGACTTTCGCGACGCGTGTTGCGTGGACGCTCAACGGGCTTGTTTTCTTCGGTCAACCTGGGCATCCGCGCCAGGAACGTGAACCCGAATTTTCGCTGCTGGCCGACCGAACACTTCTTCCGCCAGTGGTGCATGGACCCCATAGAACAATGCGGAACGCAAACCCGCCTGCGTGCCAAAGGCTGCTCGCGTGAGCAACGCAATGGACAGCCGTTCAGCGGTGATAGTGTCGTGGCGCCGTGTCATGACATTTATGCTACAGCCGACCTCAAGAACAGGTCGCCAGATTGGAATAAACGCGCGCATACTGTCGGTAACAAAAGCACCTGCCATTTGACAAGAGGCTGTTATGTCACCGGAACGGCCAAATCACAACAAGAGCGCATTGGCCGATGACGCCATTGCCATTGCAAACAGCCAGTCTCGACTCGCCGCCGTTGAATTCCTGTTCGAGCGCGGCTGCACGCCCGACGTGATTGCCCACATCCTTGCGGCCTATATGGAAGCTCAATCCCCCGAGCCGGTTACGCTCGCCTGACAGGGCCCGGCAAAACAGTTGTTTTTCGACCCATCGCATTGTGAATTCCCAAGCAGGTGTTCGTTCGTGTGCATATACTTTCTATCGGCAAGGAGGTGCACATGTCCACTAATCCAAACGAGCGTCATCGGCGGCAAGATCACGAAATGGCGAAGATGGTTCAATGCGGCCTGTCGCTGTTGTATCTGGCTGGTGTGGCTGAAGCCTGCCAGTACATGGTTCGCGCAGGGATTTCCGGTCCGATCATTGAACGCATCGTTTCGGCACGAAACGTACGTGGGGCCAAGACTCCTGTTCGCGTGCAAGTGAGCAGGAGTTCATAACGCGCTTTTTTCTTCACAATGTTTGTTGCTATTTTGAAAATATGAACATACACTGGGCGCTCACCAACAATTGAGTCGCCGTCGTAGCGTATGAAGATTTTTTCATTGAAGTGTGTGAATTGCGGTGCAGCGCTTGAAGTAAAACAGGACATTGACGAATTCGCTTGCGGTTATTGCGGTGTGCAGCAGCACGTCGAACGTGGCGGTGGGATTGTTTCGTTAAGGCGATTGGAAGAAGCCCTGGACGACGTAAAGCTGGGCACAAATCGGGCTGCATCTGAGCTTGCCCTTTCGCGTTTGCACGCCGACGTGAACGCAATCTGCGCCAGGCGCGATAGCGAGATCAAGGCTTTGCGCACGGCCGATGAGAAGAGCAATGTACTGATAGGATGGGGAATCATTATTGGCGTAGGTCTTGCCATCTATTCGTATGGCTGGTGGTCGATTCCCGTCATCATTGGCGGACTGGTCTTCGGATCGTTCTTCATCAAGTCCGTCACGAAAGAGATAAGGATGATCGAGGCAAGGGCTGCGGCGAGGATAGAACCGTTGAAAGAGCAGATTGCCCGCCATCAGTCGATTGTTGATTCGTACGATTTCGGCACGCAGGGCAAACCGTAAGCCGAAAGGACGGGCGTGAAGCCACGCGGCACTTCATTTCTACGCGGTAGGATAGGCTGCGCCGTTAGGGAAGCAGCCACGAGCAACTTCACCAAATGCCTTCCAATGCCAAACCAAGCGCCGCGCCAGCCATGGGTTCCCATTCATTCTTTCTGGACTAACAGTTCCACGGCCGAAGAACCGTTTGTGCATTCTGTATGAGTGAATCTCGTCAATCTTCGGATGGGAACGTGCCGTAGCATGCTCGTAAAACACGAAGTAGGCCGGATTCTCCAAACTTATTAACTGAATCTGGAGCAAAAACTCGCTGTCGACATAAGCTCCGTTTTTCTTCTTTTTTCTGTATGTATCAGAGTAGGTTGCTCTCCCATGCCACCCGCGCTTGAAACGGCGTGAAATACCTCCTTCACTAGTGCACTCACCAATCTTAATAAACGGGGTAAGCTCCTTTTTGAATCGATAGAAATAGACGCCAATTGAAGTATCTACACCTGCCGATTTCAAGCAATTAAGGACATAGTTGTTCGGAACGGAGAGCACATCGTCCGGGCTGGTAAGCAGGACACAAACTACACGTTCTTTGCCCGTGCCGCGTCCAGATGCTGCTTTGTACTCTTGAAATGCCATTCGAAGCGGTACGGAATTCATGAACTTCTTTCGCTAGGTTGAGTGTTTTACCGGGTTGCAAAAACCTCGCTACCAGGCGCGCCCAGCTTGCCGCCTTTTTCCTTTTTACAAAGAAGGCATCCTGCCCCATACCACGGCCCTTCCTTGCATTTTCGGGAATCGCCGTCGCGTCGGCAGACCAACGGCGTTGCGAGCTTTGCTTGAAGACGCTTTTCGAGTTCCACAAGCTCTTTTCGAAAGAGTCTGTCGGCCTGATCCAGTTTGTGATCTTCGATTGCTTGCTTAACCGCCGCTTCCCATTCTGACGTGCCCGGCTTAAGGTTCTTTTCCCCATGCTTCTGAGTGAAGTCATCAACCGCTTCGTTGATTTTACGAAGAAGGTCTGGCGGCAAGTTGTCGGACATGATTTACATGATTTGGTTGTTGGATAAACGGAAAACAATACTCTTAGTTTCCAAATTGAGCAATTGCTTGGGCGCTGGCGATCTTCGCGTACGATCTGACTTCGAATCGCGAATTCCGCTAGACTGGCAAAGACGCCATTTCGGGAGCGCGCGACGTGGAATACAAGGACTACTACGCCACGCTGGGAGTCGCCAAGACTGCCAGCGAAGACGAGATCAAGAAGGCCTACCGCAAGCTGGTCCGCAAGTACCATCCGGACGTCAGCAAGGAAGCCGATGCCGATGCCCGCACCAAGGAGCTGAACGAAGCGTACGGCGTGCTCGGCGATGCCGAAAAGCGTGCTGCCTACGATTCGCTGGGCAGCGGCCAGTACCGCGCTGGCCAGGAATTCCATCCGCCACCCGACTGGGGCGCCGGTTTCGGAGGCGGCAGCGCCGAAGACTTCTTTGCCGACCTGTTCGCCCACGTGGGAGGGCAGCGCGGCCAACGCCAGGGTTTCCGCATGCGCGGCGAGGACATCCACGCCGTCCTCGAAATTGGCCTGCACGACGCCTACAACGGCGCCCAGCGAGATATCTCGCTGGACCGCCAGCGCACGCTCAAGGTGAATATCCCGAAAGGTGTGACAGCCGGCCAGCAACTGCGCTTGAGCGGGCAGGGCCAGCCGGGGATGAACGGCGCCGAAGCGGGCGACCTATACCTCGAAATCGCCTTCCAGGCCGATGACCGCTATCGCGCCGAGGGGCGCGACGTATATGAGAAAGTGCCGATTCCGCCATGGCTGGCAGCACTGGGCGGCGAGCGTGAAGTCAGCACGCCGTCTGGCCGCGTGACTGTAACCGTGCCGCCCAATTCCCAGGGGGGGCGCAAGCTGCGCCTGAAAGGGCGCGGCATTCCCGCCGCCAATAGCTCCGGCGCTGCGGGCGACCTCTACTTGATACTGGAAATCTTTGCCCCGCCGGCCGATACGCCCGAGCGGCGCGCGCTATACGAACAGATGCAACGCGAAATAGGAGGATGAGCGATGCCAAAGGAAGAGATTGTGGAAGGCGTGCCGCTGGAACACCAGGCGCTGACGCTGGACGAACTGGCGCGCGCTTGCGCCGTCGAGCCGGAATGGGTTGTGCATCACGTGCAGCGCGGCATCCTGGTCGGCCGGGAAGGTGTCAGTATCGAAACCCTGCAATTCACCAGCGTGGACTTGGGGAGGGCGCGTCGCCTGGCCCAGCTTGAACGGGATTTCGATGCGGACGAAGATTTGGCGGCGCTGGTAGTGGATTTGTGCGACGAAGTCCGCCGCCTGAAATCGCGCCTGCGCGCCGCCGGAATGGCTTAGCCGTTTAGCCGCTTAGCGTTGCTGGTCACGGCCGCCGCGATTGCCGCGGTTGCCGGTATTGCCTTCTTCCTCATCCATCAAGTCATCGCGGCTGCCCTGGCGCTGGCCTTGGCCGACGTCGCTCTGCTTGCTGCCGCGTCCCTGGTCGGATTGCTGGTTGCCACCGGTCAGGTTTTCGCGTTGACCTTGTTGGCGATTACCGCCGCCTTGGCCGGCTTGCCCAGCCTGGTTGCGCCAATCGTCCGATTGCTCAGTGTCCTTGCGTGGTGCCATGATCGCTCTCCTTTGTGGTTGAAGCAGAACCATGCTAGGCCGATGCAGTTGTCAAGCCTGTAGGTGCACACGCCGCTGGCCTGTAGGAATGTTTAGAAAGCGTCCGGCGGCAGCGTATGGTCGATCTCGACGAATTTTTGGCGCAGCCATTTGCCGGCCGGGCCCAGTTCATCGTCACCGCGATGGATCACAAACAGCGGGTAATCAATTCCGCCGCCTTCCTGGCTATGCAGGTGCACCAGGCGTCCTTCGGCCAGGTCGCGCATGACCATGTGCTCGGGCATGTTGCCCCAGCCGAGTCCACCCAACAGCAGTGCATGCTTGGAGCCGAGGTCGCCCAGACGCCAGTCGCGCAGGCCCAGCACGCCGAAATCGCGGCCTTCGGTCAGGGGGCTGCGGTCGGTCACGACCAGTTGCAGATGCTCGCGCAGCACTGAGGTCGGGATCGGCGCCGCTTCGCGCGCCAATGGATGCAGGGGCGAGCAGACCGGCACCATTTTCACGAAGCCCGCCGCATGGCGTTCGATATTGACCGGCGCCGTTGCGGTCATGCCGGCCACGCCCAACTGGCAGCGGCGATCGGCCACCATCTGCGCCACAGCGCCCAGGGCTTCCGTATGCAGGCGCAGCGAAACGGTCGGGAACTCGCGCTGGAATTGCTCGAGCGCGCGCACCAGCACGCAAGCCGGGAACATCACATCGACCACGATGCTCAGTTCGGCCTCCAGGCCCATGCCGAGCGCCTTGGCGCGCGAACGCATGCCGTCGACTTTGCTGGTCACCGCGCGGGCGTCGGCCAGCAGGGTCTTGCCGGCCTCGGTCAGGGTCGGCTTGCGCGTGCTGCGGTCGAGCAGGGCGATATTCAATTGCTCCTCGAGGTTGGCAATGGTGTAGCTGATGACCGATTGGGTGCGGTGCAAGGCACGCGCCGCGTGGGCGAAGCCGCCATGATCGATGACCGCGATGAAAACACGCAACTGGTCGAGGGTGGGAAGGCCGGGATCTCGCATATCAAGAAAATCGATAATTTCTATCGTTATAAAACCTATTTCATCGATAATAAACCCGTTCTAAGATGGCCGCAATCACCAACTTTCTTGGAGCAAGTTCATGGCAAACGTTCTCTACATCAACAGCAGTGTTCGTAACGCTGGTTCCCTGTCCCGCCAACTGTCGGCTGAATTCATCGCCAAGTGGAAGGCTGCCAACCCGGCCGACACCGTGGTCGAGCGCGACCTGGCGGCCAACCCTGTGCCGCACCTGACCGAGCAAATGATGGGCGCCTTCTTCACCCCGGCCGAAGCGCGCAATGCCGAGCAGGCGCATACCGTGAAGGTATCCGACACCCTGGTTGACGAACTGATTGCCGCGGACGTGATCGTCATCGGCGCCCCGATGTACAACTTCTCCGTACCATCGTCGCTGAAAGCCTGGATCGACCACGTAGCCCGCGTCGGCCGCACCTTCCAGTACACCGCCAACGGCCCGGAAGGCCTGCTGAAAGACAAGAAGGTGTATGTGTTCACCGCCAGCGGCGGCGTCTATAGCGAAGGCGCAGCAGTGGCCTACGACCACCTGACCACCTTCCTGCGCACCGTTCTCGGCTTCATCGGCCTGACCGACGTGCAATTCATCCGCGCCGAAGGTGTAGCGATGGGCGAGCAAGCCGTCGCCGACACCCTGGCCAAAGCCCAGAAATCGATCGACCAGCTGATCGCCGCCTAATACAGCCCAGCCCGTGTCAACCTTGGGGTCAGGCTCTTTGGTTGACACGGCCTCGGCCGCTACATAGCTGGGCTCGTGTCAACTTGGGCGCCTGACCCCAAGGTTGACACGGGCTCGGCCATTCAGTCTCCCCGTAGTGGACTTGGCAGCACCGGCCCGCCGGCCGTGCTGCCTTTTTTGTCATTTGCTATCATTGCAAAATGGAACGCCACTATCACTTGCTTATCATCGATCCGCAGAACGATTTCTGCGATTTGCCACCACCTGCCGCGCCGGCTTTGCCGGTTCCGGGCGCCCACCAGGACATGCTGCGGCTCGCCAGCCTGATCGAACAGGGCGGCGCCGGACTTTCGGCCATCACCATCACGCTGGATTCGCACCATCGCTATGACGTGGCGCATCCGACCTTCTGGCGCACTGCCGATGGTGCGGCGCCGGGGCCGTTCACCCAGATTTCCGCTGCCGACGTGCGGGCCGGCCGCTTCGTGCCGCGCGATGCTGGCGCCTTGCCGCGCGTGCTGTCTTATCTCGATGCGCTGGAATCCGCCGGCCGTTATCAGTTGATGGTGTGGCCGGTCCACTGCGAAATCGGCAGCTGGGGCCACAATGTCCACGATGCGGTGCGCGCTGCCTACAATGCCTGGGAAGAGGGCCGCCATGCCGTGGTGGCCAAGGTCGGCAAGGGTTCCAATCCGTGGACCGAGCACTATTCCGCCGTGATGGCCGAGGTGCCCGACCCAAGCGACCCGGCCTCGCAACTGAATCGCGAACTGATCGCCAGCCTGTCCCATGCCGATGCCATCTACATCACCGGCGAAGCGGGCAGTCATTGCGTGAAGGCGACCACCGAACACATTGCGGACCATATCGATCCGCGCAAGCTGGTGCTGGTCACCGACTGCATGAGCCCTGTGACCGGCTTTGAAGCCCAATACCTCGAATTCGCGCAAGCGATGCAGCGCCGCGGCGCGCGCCTTGCCACGTCGGCTGAAGTGCTCTCGGAACTGCTGGCCAACGCGGAGAACAAACAATGATCCCTGTCGTCCGCAGCCTGCTTGAAACAGACCTGTACAAATTCACCATGTGGCAGGCCTTGCTCCATAGCCATCCAAGCGCGCATGCCGAATATGAATTCGTGTGCCGCAACCAGACCGCCTTCCCGCTGTCCGAGCTGAAGGAAGAAGTGGAGGCGCAGCTTGACCACCTGTGCAGCATGTCCTTCACCGAGGACGAGCTGAATTACCTGCGCTCCCTGCGCTACATCAAGAGCGACTTCGTTGATTTCCTCACGGTGTTCCGCTTCCAGCGCAAGTTCATCGAGGTGCGCGCGGATGGCGATACCCTGGTGATCCATGCCGAGGGGCCGCAAGTCCACATCATGGCGTACGAGATTTTCGTGCTCTACATCGTCAATGAGCTGTACTTCCGCCGCGTCGGCACGCCGGCCGCGTTGGAGGAAGGGCGCAAGCGCCTCGGCGAAAAGATTGCCCAGTTAAAGGCTTTCGGCACCAATGCTGCGCTGCGTCATCCCTTCGAGTTTTCCGACTTTGGCCTGCGCCGCCGCTTTTCGGCCGCATGGCACGATGAAGTCGTCGAGCGCCTGGCACGCGAGGTGCCGGAGTGCTTCAAAGGCACCTCCAACGTCTATATCGCGAAAAAGTTTGGCCTGATCCCGATCGGCACCATGGCCCACGAGTACATGCAGTCCTTCCAGGCCTTCGGCGTGCGGCTGCGCGAGTTCCAGAAAGCTTCGCTCGAGGCTTGGGTGCAGGAGTACCGGGGCGACCTCGGTATCGCGCTGACCGACGTGGTGGGCATGGATGCCTTCCTCAACGACTTCGACCTGTACTTTGCGAAGCTGTTCGACGGCTTGCGGCACGATTCGGGCGATCCGATCGTGTGGGGGGAGAAGGCTATCGCGCACTATCAGGCCTTGCGCATTGACTCCAACACCAAGCGCCTGGTGTTCTCGGACGGCCTGGACTTCGAAACGGCGTTCCGCCTGTACCGCCAGTTCGCCGACCGCATCATGGTGGGCTTCGGCATCGGCACCTGGCTGACCAACGATGTCGGCATCAAGCCGTTGAACATCGTGATGAAGCTGATTCGCCTGAACGGCCAATCGGTCGCCAAGCTGTCCGACTCGCCGGGCAAGACCCTGTGCAAGGACGAGACTTTCCTCGCCTACCTGCGGCAAGTGTTCAACCATCAAGCCTCCTGAGGATGGAAGCGCAGGCGGTAGTCGCCCGGCGTTACGCCGAGGCGGCGCACGAAAGCCCGCCTTAGGCTGTTCTGGTCGTGGAAGCCGCTGCGTGCCGCCACCCGCTTGAGCGGGCTGGCGGTTTCCTCCAGCATGCGGCGCGCCGCGTCGAGCCGCGCGGCTTCGACGAAGTCGCCCGGGGTTTCACCTGTATCGCTCTTGAACGCGCGTGAGAAATTGCGCACGCTCATGCCGGCTTGCGCGGCCAGTTGGTCCACCGTCAATTCTTCTTCCAGGTTTTCCAGCACCCATTCCTGCACTTGCCGGATCGGGTCACGCTGCGCCGACTGGGCTGCGAGGTGGGCGCTGAATTGCGCCTGGCCGCCGGGGCGCTTGATGAACATCACCAGCTCGCGCGCCACGGCCAGGGCGACGTTGCGGCCAAGGTCTTCTTCCACCAGGGCCAGCGCCAGGTCCATGCCGGCTGTAACGCCTGCCGAGGTGTAGAGATTCCCGTCGCGTAGATAGATCTGGTCATGTTCGACCTGCACCTGGTCGAAGCGCCGTGCCAGCGAGGCCGAAATATTCCAGTGGGTGGTGACGCGCCGGCCGTCCAGCAGGCCGGCATGGGCCAGCAGCCAGGCGCCGGAGCACACGGAGCCCAGACGGCGCACCACCGCCGCCTGCCGCTGCAGCCACTGCGCCAGGCGCGGGTTGCCGGCGACGGCCTGCACTTCGTGGCTGCCGGTGACGAGCAGGGTGTCCACCGCGTGATCCAGCGTGTCGATGGTGGCCGTCGGCTGGAACAGCATGCCGTTGTCGGCGCGGACCGGGCCTTCTTCCAGCGCGACCAGGTCGAACTGGTAAGTGCCGGGCTTGCGGGACTGCCGGGCCGCTTCATGGAAGACATCCATCGGCCCGGCCACGTCGAGCATTTGTACCCCAGGAAAAACAAGTAAAGCGATACGCATGATTAGCCTGCCAGGAGTTTGCCGGTGTACAGCGAATATAAAGTACGCACCAGCAGCACGGCAATCGTCGCGGTCAGGAAGGCGAGCAGCACGCCGGCCAGCACCACCACGCCAGCGCTATCGGCCACGGCGGCATATTTGATCGCAGCGTTCACCAGCGCAGCGATCGGAAAGCTGATAGCCCACCAGGCCGGGCCGAAAGGCACCGAACGGCGGAACACGCGCGGAGCCAGCACCAGGAACATGAACAGGCCAAAGTAGAACAGCATGGCGGCGAACATGTCGACGTGGTGCGTGACGTTGACGTAGGCCAGGAAGCCAACTTCGAACGGCGCGATCATCACCATCAGCGATGGCAGCATGCCGGTCGGCAGCGGGTCGCCGTGCACCAGGCGGCTGAAGATCATCACGTAGAAGACGATGGCGATGGCCGTGCCGATCCCAAGTGCGATCATGTTCATTTCATGGCCCCAGGCGCCGCCGGTGACGGCGATATCGAGCGAAGCCACGCCGGGAATCAGCCAGGCCGGCACCACATTGGCCGGCGTCATATTCCCTTGCAGGACGCGCGACACCACCACATAACCCAGCACCAGCGTGGCGACCGAACCGACAGTCCACACCAGTTTCTGGAGCTGCCCGCTCCAGGGCGCCACAACGCTGGAAAGCAGCAGCACTGCGATGGCGATCGTGCCGAAAAAGTTGCCCGCCACCGGGTGCGAGAATTCGGCCTTCACAGCGTCGGGGAATGCAGCCAGTTTCGAAAGGTAGCCCACGGCCAGCACCGCAAACACCAGCAGCGACAGGATGCCGACGCCATCGGCGACCAGCGTGCTGCTGCCAAACAGGTGGGCGGCACCGCGCCAGGCCAGGGCCAGGCCGGCGATGCCCATGACGGAGCCAAACAGATTGACGGGGAGGTTTTTGACCGAGGCGCTGCTGGTGGGCAGGGCGGGGGCGGTAGTGGTTTGCATGATTTTCATCCGATGGATTTGCGATGAATCCATTATCGGACGGCAAGCTTTTGGCCGATAGTGTGCATATGCATCATTTTCGGCCAACCCTGCGCCACCCTCGGCCAAGGCGCCGTCTGGACCGGCATCGGCGCGGTTGGCACGGCCGCGATGGGCGTGCTGTTCATGGGTGATTCGTCATCGCCCGCGCGCCTGGCGTGCATGGCCGCCATTGTCGGCGGCGTGGCGGGCTTGAAGCTGGTGTCGAACTAGGCTTCCTGCGCGCCGAAGCGGGACATGATACGGTCGGCTTGCTCGCGCTGGGCATCGTCGTCGACGTCGACAGACAGTAGGGCGGCCGGGCGATCCGGCTTGTCGGTATTGTCGACATCGTCCGGCGTAAGCGAATCCATGATGTTCTGTACGGCTGACGCGGTGGTGCTCAGTGGGCGTGCTTCATGAAGGTTCAGTTGTACGGCCGAATTGGCAAAGCCCTCGGCCAGCAGGGCGCTGCGTGCGCCTTCGGCATCCGCGATCTGGCGGAAATTTCGGTAAATGGTGCTTGGCATGATAAGTCTCCTGTTTGGCGGGATTGTCGCGTAAGGCGCCGCAACGTGGCGCGCGCTTACTTGGCCTTTGCCTTGCGTGACGACCAGTGCAAATGGACGATCTGCCAGCCATCGCCATGCTGTTCCAGCACGGCGGTTTCGAGCCCGAAAAGGTGGACATCGGCATCCTGGTAGCTGCCGGTCGTTTCCGTTTCGCGCATCACGATCGCGGTCGCGCCATCGCGCCGTTCTTCGTGGCGCAGCACGCGTGATTTGGTCGTACGCAGGAAGGCGATGTCGCTGTCGAGATGGTGCGCGGCATATTCGTCGCGGCTATTTTCGGTATAGCCGGATTCGAATATCTTTACCTTGGGGCTGAGCAGCGACAGCGCCACATCGCGCTTGCCTTCTGCCAGCGCACGCTGGAAAGCGTCCATGGTTTCCGCCGGCGTGGCGGCCAATGCAGGCAGGCTGGCCGCGGCCAGCAGCAGGCAGGCGAGGATTCGCATCAGAACCCAGCGACGACGTTGGTGGTGTGTTCGACGCGAGGCGTGTTGGCGAAGTACTGGCCGACCATGCCGCGCCATGCCTGGAAATCTTCGCTGCCGCGGAAATCGACGGTGTGGTTTTCCAGCGTTTCCCACACGATGACCAGCATATAGGTGTTGGCGCGCTCGATCACGCGCTCCAGCCGCATCGACTTGCAGCCTTTGGCGCGCTGGAACAGCAGCACGGCTTTCTGCACCGCTGCTTCAAACTCGGCACCCTGGCCATCCTTGATCTCAAATTCCGCCAGCTCGTAAATCATCGGGACATTCCTTTCGCAAAGTAATGCCCCGATTGTGCCTGAGTTGGATCAGAAGCGGTAGCGGGCCGTCACGCGGAAATTGCGTGGTGCGCCCGGCAGGTTAAGCAGCTTGCTTGACCCGTGGCCGGAAACGATGTATTCGCGGTCGAACAGGTTGTTCACGTTCAGCTGCACGTCGTAGGACGTGGTGCGGTAAGCCAGCATGGCGTCGACCACGGTGTAGCCGGGCAGCGTAGTGGTGTTACCCGGATTGGCAAAGCGATCGCCCTGGTAGTTCACGCCGGCGCCGGTGAACCAGCCGCCGCCCAGCGCCTTGTTCAACCAGATGTTGGCGCTGCGCTTGGGCGTCAGCGTCGGTTGTTTGCCTTGCACATTCTGGCCGTCATCGCGGGCGATGGACTTGATGATTTCCGCGTCCAGCAGCGCCAGGCCGGAAGCCACTTGCCAACCCTGGCCCAGCTCACCGGTAAAGGTCAGCTCCAGGCCATCGGTACGCTGGGTGCCGACCGGCATGACGGTGTTGGTAACCGGATCGGTCGCCTTGATGCCAGTGCGCTGCAGGCGGAACAGCGATGCGCCAACAGTCGCCTGGCCATCGAACAGGTCGACCTTGGCGCCTACTTCCTTGTTGGTGGTTTCTTCCGGTTCGATGGTGGCGTTGTTTGCTGCCAGTGCGAAGGTTTCACCCGAAGGCTGGAAGGACTTGCTGAACGAAGCGTAGTAGGAGACCGTGCCGCTTGGCTGGTACACCAGGCCGGCGCGCGGGCTCCAGGCGCGGTCGGTGCGTTCCAGGTTCTTCTGGCCAACACGGCGCTCGCGCGTCTCCTGGCTGAAATCGTCGTAGCGCACGCCTGCCAGCAGTTTCCACTGCGGCGTCAGCGTCGCCAGGTCCTGCACGTAGACGCTCTTGTTCTTCATGATGCCCAGGTTGTCGGTGCCTGGAGCCACGCTGGCCTCCAGTTGCAGCACCGGCAGCACCGGCTTGAACAGGTTGACCGTGGCTACATTGGTCTTGGAGCGGTTGACCTGGTCCTTGTCCTGCTTGCCGATTTCAATGCCGTACAGGAGCTGGTGCTGCATGCCGAAGAATTCTGCGCGCTGGGTCAACTCGGTCTGGTTGAAATAGCCGTCTTCTTCGCGGCGCACGTTGCCGTGGGTGAGGGAAGCGGTTTGCGCTGCCTCATTGACGCTGCCCACTAGGGTGTTGTTGCGGTTCAGCGAGTAATCGTAGCGGCGGAAGGCATTGTGCAGCGACCAGTTGGCGTTGAGGCGGTGATCCAGCACCACGGCCAGCGATTTCACGCGCGCCTGGCTGAAGTCCGTGTCGCGCGCATTGGCGGCGCCGAAGTAGGTGCCGGGATCCACGTCGACCGGAAGGCCTTTGTAGGATGGGATGCCGAAGTCGGTCAGGCGGCGGTCGGACAGGTATTCGCCCTGCACCAGCAGCGAGGTATCGGCGCTCAGCTTCCACAGGAGGGAAGGCGACAGCGCCTCGCGCTTGAGGAATTGCTGGTCGCGGTAGCTGTCCGAATCTTCCTTGGCGCCGGTGACGCGGAAGGCTACGCCGCTGTCACTCAGGTTGCGCGCCACGTCGAACTCGCCGCGCTTCTTGCTCCAGCTGCCGAAGGTCACGCTGGCTTCGGTGCGGTCGACGCCCGGCTTCTTGGTGATGCGGTTGATCATGCCACCCGAAGAACCGCGGCCGTACAGCACCGAGGCCGGGCCCTTGATGACTTCAATCTGCTCGATATTGGACAGGTCGCGGAAGTACAGCGCGTCGTCGCGCATGCCATCGATGAACTGGTCGGCAATCGCGGTAAAGCCGCGGATAGTCACCTGGTCGCGCTGGCCGTCGCCGTGCGACAGGCCTACGCCAGGGATGCCCTTTACCGCGTCTTCCATCGAGCTCACGCCTTTGTCGCGCAGCAGTTCCTGCGGCACCACGTTCACCGTTTGCGGAATGTCGCGCAGCGGCGCGTCGATCTTGGTGGCGCTGGTGGCGGTACTCGGGTTGTAAGCGGCGTCACGGGCTGCAGTAACGGTGACGGAGGGGAGGGTGGCGTCTTCTGCGAATGCGGCGAAATGCGGCAAGGCCAGCGCAATGGCAAGCGCCAGCGGGGATTTGTTCAACGACATGCTATTTCCTAAGTGGCTGCGTAATGAGAATTGTTATCATTCTCAATTATGCGCCACCCAGGAAAATTGTTCAACAGTAAATCTTGTACTGGTTTAAGAAATCAGCGTTCGCTGCGCCGGACGGTATCGGGCCCGGTTTCCCGCTGTTCGCCTTGCCGGTATTGCGGGCCGGTCTGGAAACCGTGCTCGCGTTCGCCTTCGTCGACACAGCCCGACAGAAGGTCGTCGGTACGGCCAGCCGATTCCGCCGATTGCTGGTTGCCTTCCTGTGATTGGGATAGATTGCGGCGGCCAGTGCAACCGGCGCCCATGGTCGCAATGCTGCTGGTGCCATTGTGGGTCTGCTGCTCCAGGCTGCGTCCCTTGTTGAGTGTGGACATGATTGCCTCCTTGTAGCTAGGGCCAAAGTTCATTGTAGGCCTGTGGGGAGGAATTGCCTAATTCTCGGTGTACTTGCGGAGCAGCAGGTTGAAGCGCTTGTTCCCCTCGGTGCCCATCCAGTTCCAGAGGGTATCGACCTCATGGCGATGGGCCTCGTAAAAGGCGGAATTGGTCGCGATCCAGTTAAAGGATTTGAGCACGGGCTTATCCAGCCTGACCAGTTGGCCCTTGTAGCGGTCGGCCACATACTTGTCGAGGTCGGTCGCAGTGAGCATCGGGACGACGAAGGCATCGATGCGGCCAAGCTGGAGTTTCTCAAAATTGCTCGGAACGGTAGGGGCGCCCTGGTCGACGATGGCGCCGGCCTTCTCCAGCCGCACCGCGTAGGACGAGCCAAACATCACGCCTACCCGTTTGCCGCGCACCATTTCCATCGGATCGAGGTCGCGCGGGTAGCCATCTTTGGCGCGCACGAAGGCGGCCACGACCAGGGTGGTGGCGCGCTTGGTATCGGGCTTGCCTTGCGCATCGCGCGGGATCACGATGCCCGGTTGACCATCGGCCGTGATGTCGACAGGGACGAAGTCCACCGCGCCACTGATGAGCGAGCTGCGCAAGCGCATCACTGGCAGCCGCACCAGTTCGATCGCACAGCCGCCGCTGGCGGCGAACTCGCGGATCCAATCAACGTTGGCGCCGGGAGGATCGGGCACAGTGGGGCCATTGCCCAGCCAATATGGCGGACGGTGCTGATCGGGGTAGGCGTAACGGATCGTGCCGCAGGCGGCAAGCACGGGATTGGCAGCGAGTGCGAGGAGGGCAGCCGAAATGAAAGCTATGCGTTTCATACTGCTACTATTCTAAGCCAACAGTACAGCGGCAGGCTGGGCAGAGTAGAATCGTAGGGAAGGAGGCGACTATGGAAACCACAATGCGCCCGATCCATCCGGGCGAAGTCCTGCTGGAAGAATTCATGGACCCGATGGGCCTGACCGCGAGCACGCTGGCTGGCGTGCTGCACCTTGAACCCGGCTATCTGACAGGCATCGTGCGGCAGGAGCGCAGCATCTCGCCCGCCACCGCGCAGCAACTGGCCAGCTATTTCGACACTACGCCTGAGTTCTGGCTCAACCTGCAAACCACCTACGACACGCGCAGGGCCTTGATGAAAGGACGGCGTGCGCTAAAACGCACGCTGCATTGAATCGCCGCGGCGATCGCTGGAGTGCCAGGGCAGGGAAGCCACTGAACGCACTTGTGTCGGAAAGCGCTCGGCGAATGAGCGGATCAGCATGTGTTCCACGCCGCATAGGGCGAGATAGGTATAAGCCGAACCCTGGTCGAAAGCCAGGGCTGTGCGCACTGCCATGTCGAATCGTTCAGCAGTGCCGGTGTCGCTGCGTCGTTCCTGGTGACTTCGTTTTTCCACGCTGCCTCCTTCGAGCCAGCATACAGGCTAAGGCGCGCTGGGAAGGTTGGTCTGTGCGTCAGTCCACATCGTGCAGCCAATAACCCTTCATCAGATTTGCTCCGAGAAACCACGCCCTTCAGAGGCTGTCGGAAAAGCCCCGTGCCGATAGAATGCAGCTAAGGATTAAACATTTGCACGCCTCTATGAGCTCGACCCGAAACGTGCCATCGCCCGATAGTCCACAGTTGATCTGTTCAGCGGCGTGCCAGACATTGGATCTGGCGTAGTGCTGCATACGGCCAGGGGCAGCGGCCGTCGTTTTATCAGTGGCGATCGGGAGTGAAAGGAGCCGGCCGCAAAGCGGTCGTTCTCCTTGAGATTAGCGAAATACTGTATAAAGTTACAGTATGATTCTCGTCTACCGCTTCCGTGTGAAATCGAAAAGCGGGCTGCTTGATCAGCAAGCCCGTAAGGTGAATTTCGTCTGGAACTACTGCAATGACCGGCAGAAAGATGCCTTGCGGTTTGAGCGCCCTTGGCTGACCGGCTTTGACTTGAACAAGCTGACTACCGGCAGCAGCAAAGAATTGGAGCTGCACTCCGGTGTGATCAATGCCGTATGCGAGCAATTTGCCAAATCGCGTGCCCAACACCGCCGGCCGTATTTGCGCTACCGCGGCCGAAAGTCTTTGGGCTGGGTTCCGCTCAAAGGACGCGACCTGCATCGGGAAGGGAATGCGTTTCGCTTTGCTGGTAATACTTTCCGTGTGTTTTACTCGCGCCCGCTTCCTGAAGGGAAGATCAAGGATGGCACCTGCTTTGCGCAGGACAGTCGGGGCAATTGGTTCCTCAATATTGTGATCGAGGTTGCCGAACCGCCGGTCCGGCCACTGGACCACGGTGTCGGTATCGATCTTGGCTTGAAGGATCTCGCTACCCCGTCCGAGGGAGAAAAGATTCCGGCGCGGGGCTTCTACCGTGAGGCTGAAGCGGCGCTGGCGGTAGCGCAGCGAGCCCACAAGCGGCGCCGCGTCAAAGCCATCCAGGCGCGCACGGCGCGGCGCCGTCTGGACTTCTTGCATAACAGGTCGGCGGAGCTTGCTCGCGCTTTCGACCATATCGCTGTTGGCAATGTCAATGCCAGTGGACTCGCCCAAACCAGCCTGGCGAAGTCTGTGCTTGATGCAGGCTGGTCGTCCTTTCGCAAGATGCTGGCGTACAAGGCCATGAGGCATGGCGCGCAGTACGTGGAAGTGGACGAACGCTTTACCACCCAGACCTGCTCGAATTGCGGCGCACTGCCCGATTCGAGGCCGAGAGGTATCGCAGGCCTTGGAATAAGAGAGTGGGAATGCAGCGAATGCGGTGTGGTACATGATCGTGATCGTAATGCTGCGTTAAACATTCTCCGTCGCGGACGTGCGACGCTGGAAGCAGGAATCCCCGTCCTTTAGGGCGGGGGGGACGTCAAGCCGGGATCAAGTTTGACTGCGGCGATGCCGACTAGCAGGCCTATGGCGCTTGCGATGAGTGCAGGTGTGGCCGACGTTTGCCAAAAAGCGATGACAGGTAACCCAAAAGAGCCAGCAGCGGCAAGTATGGTCGCTATCGACAAAAAGAATGGCTTGCGTTGCGGCGAAGGAGCGTTGTGGACCGTTTTCGCTTCTCTCTCCTCCATGCAAATGATTGCTTCTTCAAGGAGCTTTGCCTCGTTCTCCGAAATGCTGACATTGGAGCGATTCGTCGCGAATCGGTCACGTAGCTTCATCAGGATGTATTGCCGATTCTCAGTATCGTTCTCGGTCATGTTTAAGCTCCCTCTTGTGCGAAATAGCCTAAAGTTAGTACTCCAATGACCAGGAGGCTTGCGAAGACCTTGAGCGGCAGTCGAGGTTGCCAGCCTGAAGCTTGCCCGCGTTGATTCATTGCAGCCAGCAATAGCATTAGGCAAAATCCTGGATCAATCATACACCCCCATGCTAGGAGTGAACGTTCGGCCCATTTTGGTATCGCTGGTCTGCAGGCAGGATACGCGTGAGTCAATCGCATCGATTGAGCTTGCTCAATGGGCGACGGCTTCAAGCCAGGTCGCCCGCGTCCACGTAAGCCCACGCAACAGTTCCGGATGCCAGCGTGACGCTATGTCGACGATACGCGGCAACTTCATACTGGTCCGCTTGCTGCAGTTCCTCAGGCGTGACCAGGAGTACTGAGCCGGTGACTGAATCCATCTCGTTGCGGCTGCGCGAAATAATCGGATGGTGCGTCTTGCCGCTCGTCGCAACTACGGCAGGATCATCGATCTCCAGCAGCCCGAGCTTATACCCGTTCAACTTGTCCGCCATGCCTTCAAGCTTGCGCCCAAACGTCGCAAGCTGAACGCCTTCCTGTTGCAGCGTCCCATAAGAAAACAGCTTCTCAAACTTCTCCATCTCGCCTCCGATGCGAACATTGAATTGTTTTAATGATAATGTAACGCGGCTGTCAACCATTCAAACACCCATACCGGAGCAAAGAATGCGACAAGATATCCAGCCACGTTTCCGATCATTCCTGCGTGTGTTCAGCGGCTTGCTGCTGATGGCTTCCGCAGGCTTCGCAGCCGCAGAACCATGCCGCAAGATCAGTACTGAAGCCGAGCTTTCCAGCTACACCCAAACACAGGGAACCCTGGCCACAGTAGCCAGGGACATCTGCTATGCCGAGGGCACAACGTGGGAAGAGAAATCGCCAGCCGGCGCTTACGACGTTACGCTGGACCAGCGCTTCGACTTCTACCGTCCCGCTTCACTGCCAGCGTCGCAAAGGCTGCCCTTGATCATCTGGGCGCATCCGAACGGCATGACCGATAACCTGCCGCAGCAGGGCGATCTTTATCCAAAGCTGGTAACGCCCGCGCTGGCGCTGGGCTTCGCGTTTATGTCGGTCGAATTCCGCCATCCGGTGGCGAGCCAACGGTATGGTCAGCCGCCCAATCTCGATATACCCAACACGGACATCGCCCGCGCAGTGCAATGGGCGCGGCACCGCTCCGGCATGCTCGGCATTGATGCCACGAATATTTTCATCGTCGGCCAATCACGCGGCACGCTCGGATTGATGAATGCATTGTCGAAGAACCTGGCCGATGACCCGAGCCCGTTCCCATACCAGACCAAGTCTTCGCGTGTCAGGGCCGTATATGCGGTGCAGGCGCAAACCAGCTACGTGAAAGACGAGGTCAAGGAGACCTTTATCCACCCGGACAGTTGGCTGGCATTCGATGAGCTCTACGCAAACTTCCACCAGCCGGGTAGTGCGATCAACGAAATCACTACCGACGATCCGCCTATCGCGATGCGCTACGAGCGCATGCCGACCGACCAGTCGCTGCAAACAGTCGTGCCCCTGCACCTGCCAGCGCAAAACGGAAGCTGCGCTTATCCGGAGGGATGCTTCGACTTCCATCATCCGAACTTCGGCCTGAAACTGCACTTGGCATTCAAGGCGCTTACTCCAACCCAGCCAGCTTCGAAGTTCGAGATTGCCTACAACGTGCCGACGCAATACCTCTACGTTGAGCAAGCTACCAGCCGGCCCTATGCCTGCTTCTTCGCTAGAAACCTGACACCGGAAGGGCGTACGAATTTAAGTCCTTACGCAGTTGAGGCATGCGGGCTGTAACGGCCAACTTCAATGGCTTGACGCGGTACCGCGCACGATAGACAGCCAGATTTGCTCACATAAAAGATTTCATAGCTATAATTATATTGTTGTGAAAGTTTTAATTTTCCGCGCTTCACTTCCGTGAAATAGTTTTAAATTTGGTCTATCAAGCGATAGCAGCAAGTGGATTTCCGACTTCATTCAATCTGACTACTGGGCAGATCCCGGATACCGAGCAGAAAGACCAAGTAATGTTGTCTACCGCTATTAAGGGCAGGTGCGCAGCCGTTTTGTTGGCGGTGATTTGCGCCAGTGCGGGCGCACAAGAAAGCAAGCGCCCGCCACAATTCTTGCAAGATCCTGTATTAGGCCTGCGGCTCCCTATCGCCGGCATCAAGCTGGATCCTGTGCCTGAAGATGTACGCGCGCAGTGCGAGCAGATGGCTGACGCTGAGACCTGGAGCACGCGCCAATGGGTTTTCGGTGAAACAGAATATTCCTCAGCGACGTATTACCTCGTCAACGGGTATTCGAAGCGTCGCCATCCAAAGCCGAACCAGCGTCGGTATCTCCAATCCGTTAACGGCGGCGTTTATAAAGTTTCGGGCACCGAGTGTAATGGTGACCCGGCAAGGGAAACTTTTGAAGTGCGCGATCCGCAGCAAATTCCTCGGGAAGTACTACAACAACTCGCTCAGGATCTGGTAACTCGCCTGGCACGTGCAACTGGCGGTGCGCAGCGTTTGCGTGCTGAAATTAAGAAGCAGCGCATCGACTTTGATCACTTGTCGCCCGAGATTCAAGAAGCGTTTAAGCCCTACTTTGAAGGTGCACATTAGGTTAAGAGACCGGGTTTTGCTTGGCCAGTGGAGGGGCTCGCACCCTGCCGTTTTCGTGACCGGCTTCAATTCTCATCGATTCAGCGCTAACGAACATTAAAAAGGGCCCCAAGCTTGCGCTTGGAGTCCAATTCTTTTGTTCGGTGGCGGTGACGGCGGGAATCGAACCTGCGATACGTCACGAATTCATGCGGATTTTGGGAGGTATGTCGTCATTCTATTGTCATTAGTTCGATTGGGTGACTAGACGGGGCACTTTCCGTTATTGACGGGTCTCATTCAATCAGGTTGAGGATTGCAGAGGACTTGATGAAATAGGAGGCGCCTGAGTGGGCGCCAAACTTCCCCTCTAAGGGCCCCGCATTAATGCCGATCAGCCGGCCCTCACGATGGCCCATGACGGTGAATCCTGGTCCGCTAGGAAAACCCTTCTCTGTGGCATAAACGGGGCTTCCGGACGATCCACCTGCGAAAAAGCTTCATAGGCGATCCTCCTGCCTTGAGGAATTTTTTTATCCGAAAAGTTCGAGCGAGGAATTGGCTAAATCGCGAAGAGCCATGCTATATTGATGTGCTGAAGAGACGCCCTGGAAATATGGGCACCGCCTAAAACAAGGGAAATAGAATGCCAATTCCTACCGGTGTCAGTCGCCGCATTCAGCAATGTCTTGAACGCTACCAGTTTGGCGACTATGAGGGGGCTTTAGTCAACCTCTTCCCAGCGATTGATAAGACAGCTAAAAGACGTCGAGAAAAAGATGGCGTTGGTAGTCGAATCAAGGCGTTCCTTCATGATGAGGAGCTTCTCATTTCTGCTATTGGGACTGGAAACATAATCCGCGATTGTGTATTTGATGGCCTAACGTTTCACGATGCCATATACAGATTCGGTCGCACTTCAATTGCCCATGAAGGTGAGCTAGATCCACGCCTTACCTTCAACAAGAACAGCGGTCTAAAAATCGGTCAAGAATGGAATTTGCCATCGACCTACATTCTTGGAATGTCGGTTGCCGTAGTTATTGCTCCTGAAAACAGCGGCGAGCGAACTGAAGGAGATATGGAATTTAATATTTTCGGCAAGACCTTTGCATTGAACGACATATGGGGAAACCCTACGCCAGTGCAAGCTCATATTTGTGAGATATTTCAGGACCCCAATCTTTTCTAATTGGGGGATATTCGGTAATCCCTCCATTTCGGCAAATCGGTATCGCTCTCTTGCAATTGTTGCAATATTTTTCACATTCACCCACAACCCTTCCGATGCACTACTGATGCGGCATACCGGCAAATCAATGGAATGCCTCGATACTTACCATGACACAAGTGAACCCTGATCAAGAATTAGACTTCGACTTTGCTCGCCACGAACAAGCCGCAGTGTCAGAGTACCTGCGTGTAGTTGGGTTCTACACCGACCTTGCAACTTCAGTGAAACGAATTGCCGAAGAAATCTTAAAACGTCGAGAAATCCGAGTTCACTCAATTGAAGCGCGCGCGAAGGATCCTTCAAGCTTCGGTAAGAAGGCTTCAAAGCCGTCCAAAGACGACCCCAATCGCCCAATGTATGCAAATCCTGTTGAGCAAATTACTGATAAGGCGGCCATAAGGATAATTACATTTTTTCCTCGCACTATCGAGGAAATTAATGATGTTTTACATTCGGAATTTTCGATCATCGAGCACTTTGATAAGGGTGAAAGCCTAATTGAAGAAGAGAAATTCGGATATCAAAGCGTGCATTATCTAGTTAGACTTGCCCCGGTAAGAACGTCGCTTCCTGAGTATGAAAGGTTTAAAGGTGCCGTTGTGGAGGTACAGGTGCGTACTATTCTGCAGCACGCCTGGGCAGAGATAGAACATGACATACAATACAAATCTTCGGCGACCATTCCAAAAGATGTTAAGCGACGGTTCATGTCATTGGCTGGCCTCTTAGAGATAGCTGATCGCGAGTTTCAAGCCGTTCAGGATGCAGATCGAGATATCACGGAAAGAGCGGAAGCACTGATCTCAGTTGGTCAATTTAAAGCTGTCGAGATTACATCCGCATCACTCAAGGCTTACCTAGATAAAAAATTAGGACCAGATGGCCGGATGAAAGAATGGTCATACGATTGGACTGCACGACTTTTGCTGACATTGGGATTTTCTTCGTTGGATCAAGTTGATGAGTGCATTAGTCCTTATTCAGATGCGGAACTTTCTAGACTTATAGATGGGTGGAGGCAGGGACAGCTAAGCCGCTTCGAGTATATGTTGCTGGCTGGCATGGGCAATCAGTTTTTGGCCCGTCATCCATGGCGCGAGCTGGAGTGGTTCTCGCCACGTCGTGAAGCTATTTTAGAGATGCTGGCAGCTAACAAAATTCGAACGGGTTGGTATGACCCTATTTCAGCTGAGCATACTGAGCGGAAGGCGGGACCAGCTGAAGACTCCACTCAAACTGATATTGCGATGGGAGCGAAATGAAAGCTTTTGCGATTGTTTCGCGCCTTTCAGAGTGGAAATGGCACGTTGCAACCGTAGGTGGCTTTGAACTGAGTAAGCCGCTGACGCGGTTCGAAATCACCAAATAGACAATTTGCAGAATACGTAAGTCAGTATGAATGGGCGCAGACTTAATGTGGATCAATACGAGGTTGCAGTGCTTTCGTAGTGGCGGAATCTAACGCTGGCTGATGACACTTAACGGCTGAGCTCGCCGTGCGCCGCTGACGCGGCGCGAAACCGCTGCGCGATTTCGAGAATGGGCGAATCGAAGAGCCGTCCGCTTGCAAGCGGACGTCGTTCCGCTGGCGGGCCGCATGCGTCCCGAAACCCCAGCTCCACCCCGCGCCCGTACCGGACGCGGATTCAATTCCCGCCAACTCTGCGCTAACGAACAAAAAATTAGGGCCCCAAGCTTGCGCTTGGAGCCCAATTTTTTGTTCGGTGGTGGAGACGGCGGGAATCGAACCCGCGTCCGCAAGCACTCTACAGACAGTTCTACATACTTAGCACTATCATTTAATTTAACCTGTACGGCACGGATGTGCACGTTCCGGACAAGCGATTCACCTTAGATTTAGAGCTACTCGAAGTGAACCCTCGTAGCTCGATCCCTTCTAAATGACCCAACACGGCCTTGCGGCCACACCCGAAGGGCGAGGTGTTGTCGGGCAGGTCAGCGATTAAGCTGCCAGTGCGTACGAGTTATCGTTTGCAGTTAGTTTGTTTCTGGATGTATTTACGAGGTGACCAGCCCTCGGTATGCCCTGTTCTGCTTTGCAACCCACGTCGAAACCAGGTCGTCCCCACAGAAGGAACCTCTATTTTACATGAATCTTTTCGCGAGCGTTACTCTTCCAGCGAAACCAGCGGGCGAGCGTCGTCGGGCAGGCGTTTGTGGTGGATCTCGCCGCCGGGCGCGAAGGTGAATTCGACCAGGTGGCGGCGCGAAACCGGCACGATGGCGGATTTGAGGTCGTGGAAGCTGTCGGCTTCCTTGAAGCCGAGGTCGACGGTCAGGCTCTCAAGCTGGTAAGTCTCGACCAGTTGCTCGACGCGGTTGCGGCGGTTGTTGGTTTCGATAGTGCCGTGGTGGGCGGGCTTTTCGCCTTCGAAGTAGCGGATCAGGGCGCCTTCCATCACTTCCACATGGGAGCGGGTGGAGGCTTCGCCCAGAGGATCCTGCACCGCAGTTTCGACTTTCACATCCATGCGCTTGATCAGCAGGAAGGTGTCGAGCGTGCCGTCGTTTTCTTCCATGATGCGGTTGACGGCAGGGTAGCGGCCTTTGGCCAGGCGGGCTTGCTGGTCGCGCGTGATGCCGATGTATTCAACCGTGCTTTCGTACTTCAGGTCGTTCGGGAATTTCTGCAGCAGGTCGTGCGCGGAATAACATTCCGTCAGCGCGCCCCAGTTCAGCGTGATGTACTTGTCATGCAGGGTGACGATCGGCTTCTTGAAGGTGGCTTCGAACGGAACTTCCAGTTCCAGCGTGATCGATTCCTTGCGGTTGTCGACGCCGGCCAGCAGCGGCACGGTCAGCTTCAGGCCGAAGAAGCCCCAGCTGGTGCCTTTCTTGATGTCGAAGCGCAGGCGAGGGCGGGAAATGACGAAGAACAGCAGCTGCTTTTCCATCGTCGCGTCGAGCGCGAACTGCATGCGGCGCTGGTAGCGGCCGATCGGGTCGCGGAAGTCGGGCACCAGCGGGTCGTTGATCAGCAGGTCGTACCAGTAGAAACGGCTTTCGGCAACGGAGGCGTCCCAAACCTGGGGCGCACTGCTGCGTGGTGGGAGCGCCGCCTCGATGTTGTCGTCCCCGTCCATAAATTCTCCGATGCCCTTTTTCTGTATTCGTTGCTGACTATAGTATAGAAACTTATTGCTGTTGGGCAAGTTATAACGTAGTTTCTACGCTGCTAACGGTGTCGGGGATGGTACGGTTGCGCGGATCAGGGCGAGCAAGTCGGCTGGCGAGGCCAGCAAATGGTCTGCGCCCCAGGCGGCCGGCTCGACCGCTCCGCAATAACCCCATTGGCAGGCCACGGTGCGCATGCCGGCGGCGTGGCCTGCCTGGATGTCGCGCAGGTCGTCGCCGACGTACCAGCATTCTTCCGGCGCCAGGCCGAGGCGGGCGGCGGCTTCCAGCAGCGGGGCAGGGTGGGGCTTGGCGTGCGGGGTGGTGTCGCCGGAAATTACGCAGCTTGCCAGCGCCAGGCCGATTTGCGGCACCAGTGGGTCGGTAAAGCGCGCAGGCTTGTTGGTGACGATGCCCCAGCGCAGGCCGGCGTCGGCAATGCCGGTCAGCAGTTCGTGGATGCCGTCGAACAGGGTACTGTGGACGGCCATTGCGGCTTCGTAATTGGTGAAAAAGCCATCGCGCAGTTCTTCAAAGCCTTCATCCTGCGGCTTCAGGCCGAAGGACACGCCGATCATGCCGCGTGCGCCGTGCGATGCCTGCGGGCGCAGGATCTCGTATGGCGTTGGTTCCAGTCCGCGCACGGTGCGCAGCAGGTTGATCGCGGCGGCCAGGTCGGGCGCGGTGTCGGCCAGGGTGCCATCCAGGTCGAACAGGATGGCGCGCGGGGCTGGGAACAGGCTCATAATGGGGAAGGGCTTTCGAAGCAGGCGGCGCGCAGGCCGCCTGGCTTTATTCAGGGCGGGTGCAAGCCACCAGGTAATTAACGCTGGTGTCGTTGTTCAGGGAGTAGACCTTGGTGAGCGGATTGTAGCCCATGCCTTTCAAGGCATCTACTTGCAGTCCAGCAGTGCGCACATATTGCGACAGTTCTGCGGGAGTGATGAACTTTTCATAATCATGCGTGCCCTTGGGGAGCATGCGCAGCAGGTATTCGGCGCCGATCACCGCGAACAGGTAAGCCTTCGGGTTGCGGTTCAGCGTGGAGAAGAAGACGTGGCCGCCTGGCTTGACCAGGGTGGCCGCTGCGCGCACGATCGCGCCCGGGTCAGGGACGTGTTCCAGCATTTCCATGCAGGTGACCACGTCGTATTGGGCGGCTTCCTGCGCAGCCATTTCCTCGGCGGCGATCAGCTTGTATCGTACCGGCACGCCGGATTCCAGGCTGTGCAGGTCGGCAACTTTCAGGGCCTTTTCGGACAGGTCGATGCCGGTGACCTTGGCGCCTTTGCGGGCCATGGATTCGGACAGGATGCCCCCGCCGCAGCCGATATCGATCACGTTTTTCCCGGCCAGCGGGGCGCGGGCATTGATCCATTCCAGGCGCAGCGGATTGATTTCGTGCAGGGGTTTGAATTCGGACGTGGGATCCCACCAGTGATGGGCCAGTTCGCTGAATTTTTGCAGTTCTAATGGGTCGGCGTTCATAGGCGGGATCATAGCAGAGGGGGCATTAAAACGGGGCACAGCGGAAAAAGGGGACGTACTCCTTTTTTGCAAAAAAATGTGTTACGTCCCCTTTTTCAAAAAAAAGCCCCGCTCAGGGCGGGGCTGCAATAGCGCTGATGCGCCGGGAATTACTTCTTGGTGCCAACAACCTCGATTTCCACGCGGCGGTTCTGGGCGCGGCCTTCGGCGGTCTTGTTGTCCGCCACTGGCTGCTTCTCGCCCTTGCCTTCGGTGTACACGCGGTTGGCTTCCACGCCTTTGCTCAGCAGGTACGCTTTCACGGCTTCAGCGCGGCGCAGCGACAGCTTGTCGTTGTACTGGTCGGTGCCCATGGAGTCGGTGTGGCCGACGCCGATGATCACTTCCAGGTTGATGCCGTTCAGCTTGCTGACCATGTCGTCCAGCTTCTCTTTCGCTTCTGGCTTCAGCACGGCCTTGTCGTAGTCGAAGAACGCGTCGGCGGCGAAGGAAACTTTCTCAGCGGTCGGCACTGCGGCTGGGGCAGCTGGGGCTGGGGTTGGCGGTACTGCAACTGGTGGCTGCTCTGGGGCTGGTGGTGGAGGTGGCAGCACGCACTTGCCATCCTTCAGCTCTTCCGGTGGGGTGCAAAGCGGCAGGTCGCAACCTGGCACGGCGTCAGCCGGGGTCCAGTAGCCGGTGCGCCAGCACAGGCCGAACGGGTTGCGGGCGATGACGCCGCGGGCATCTTGCACATAGGCGCTCTTTGGCGTTGCCGCCTTGATGTCCTGGGTTACTGGTGCGAACGGAGGAGCGGTTGGCTTGTCTTGAGCTAGCACAGGGCCGGCCAGAACGGAAGACGCAGCGAACACGGTGGCGAGGATTTTCTTCATATTGGTCTTTTCCTTAATCGGGGGTAAAGCTAATCAAAACTAGTTTTTTCATTAGTTTCTCGACCATTTTGCCATATTTCGCAAAACTGCATCAAAAGTGGAGGAAAAGGCCAGTTTCGCGTATTTGACCAAAATGTTGTTTTGTTGCAACGCAGCGGTCATAATAAGGTGCATTTGTGTCAACCCGATGACTTTCGTCCGGCAGCCTTGACGCCATGCTAAAATCGCAGGCTTGTACGCCTAGACACTAGATCGACCCGCCAATGGATCAATTCGCAAAAGAAACAATCCCAATTTCCCTCGAAGAAGAGATGCGCAAGAGCTACCTCGATTACGCCATGAGCGTGATCGTTGGCCGAGCTCTGCCGGACGCTC
>Ga0102587_1000145_pt1 | contig 96651 bp, 88 predicted proteins | sample AraplaF_Col_mTSA_FD_76853 | JGI IMG/M metagenome (GOLD analysis project Ga0102587, IMG submission 76853) | Arabidopsis root microbial communities from the University of North Carolina, USA - plate scrape MF_Col_mTSA (SPADES assembly) (version 2) | ecosystem: Host-associated > Plants > Roots >...
TAGCACCTCTAAGTAGATGAGCTACTTCACGCCCACCCGGCCCACGCGCTTGAGGTCTCCCGCGCCGGCGATGCCGTGCACCACCACGCAGAACACCAGCACCGGGATGATCATCTTGATCAGCTTGATGAAACCGTCACCGAGCGGCTTGAGCTTGACGGCGTACTCGGGAGCCAGCAGCCCCGCGAGCACGCCGAGCACCAGCGCGATGACCACCTGACCGAAAAGCGACTTGGCGAAGCGGGGCATGGGGGTGTCTCCTGTCTGTCTACCTGCTGTTTGTCTTGCCTGGTTTTGCATGCAAGCAATGCCATTTCTTGCATGCAAGAAATGTAGGCAAGGTAGCAAGGAGGGCGTCAGAGGGTATTCCCGGGCACGGGACAGGCTGGCAGACGGGGACATGGCCGGCAGCCGCGCCCGTTGTTGAACGCCAGGTCAGGCGGCGGGGGGCGGTGCCGCTTCTTCGGCTGCCTCGCGCGGCAGCTCGTACAGAAAATATGGCGGCTCGCCCCGCCGGCTGCGCAGCAACAGCGGCCTCGCCACGTTGTAGACCGGCACGTCGTTGATGGTGCGCGCCTGCAGCGTGCCGCGGTGCGCGTGGCCGTGGAACACGGCATCCATCGGATAGCGCAGCAGCGGCTCTTCGAGCCGGCTGCTGCCGAGAAAAGGAAAGATCTCCACCGGCTCGCCCTGCACCGTGCCGACGATGGGCGAGTAATGCAGCAGCGCGATGCGGCGCCGGGTGCGCAACTTGGCGAGCGCCGACTCGAGCTTCATCGCTTCGTTCAGTGCTTCCTGCACGAAGAGCTTGATCGCCGGCTCGCCCCAGGCGCCGAGCGAGCCGCGCCCGAAGCCGCCGCCGAAGCCCTTGACTCCGGCGATGCCCACTCCCTCGATCTCGCAGATGGAACCGTCGAGCACGCGCACGCCGGCCTGGGCCAGCACCTCGACCACCTGCCCTGGTGTGCCGGATTCGAAATCGTGGTTGCCCAGCACGGCGACGATGGGAACGGACACGCCGCTCAGTTCCGCGGCGAGGATCCTGCCTTCCTCCGCGGTGCCATAGTCGGTGAGGTCGCCGCACAGAAGCAGCGCGTCGGCCTCGTCGGCGGCCTGCGCGAAGAAGCCGTGCAGCGAGCCTGCAGAGTCGCGATGGACATGGAGATCGCCCACCGCGGCGAAGCGGACGTGAGAAGAAGACTTGGGATGAGCCATGGCGATGCCAGCCTGCGCCAGCACGCGATGGATGCTCATCGGCCCCATCCCGCTGCGCCTGTAGGTGCCCGCCGACGTTCGATGGGGCCGTTCGCGCCGGGCCCGGGTTCGCTCGCGGTACCTACGCTGCCCGACATGGATCATCCGGCCGTTGCAGTTGCCGCGGCAGCAGTTGCTGCTCCCGCTCTCGCGCCTTCGCTCGAGGACGAGGTCGATCCCCGCGTGGCCGACTTCTACCGGCGGACCTTGCGCGCGCTTGCCAGCGCCGGAATTCCTTTTCTGGTGGGCGGCACTTTCGCCCAGGCCTGCTACACGGGCATCCGCCGCCCGACCAAGGATCTGGACCTCTTCATCCGGCGCGAGGACTACGAGCGCATCGCGCAGCTATTGCTGCAGAAGTACGGCTGGCGCGCCGAGATGCGCCACCCGCACTGGCTGGCCAAGGTGCACGACGGCCGCGAGTTCATCGATCTGATCTTCAATTCGGGCAACGGCCTGTTCCCGGTGGACGAGCGCTGGTTCAGGGGCAACTGCAGTGCCGAGGTCCTGGGCGTGCCGGTGCTCGTGGCCAATGCCGAGGACTGCGTGCTGTCCAAGGCTTTCATCATGGAGCGCGAGCGCTTCGACGGAGGCGACATCGCCCACCTGATGCTCGCGTGCGCGGAGCGCCTCGACTGGGCCGGCCTGCTGGAGCGCTTCGGCGTGCACTGGCGGGTGCTGATGGCCCACGTGACGCTGTTCGGCTACATCTATCCCGGCGAGCGCCACCGCATTCCCGCATGGCTGGTCGCCCGCCTGATCGGCCGCCTCGCCGACGAGATGCGCGAGGCGCCGCATCCGGAAGACCACGTCTGCGCCGGCACCTTGCTCTCGCGCGAGCAGTACCTGCCCGACGTGCTCCAGATGGGCTACGTAGACATGCGCCTCACCCCGGCCAGCGGCATGACGCAGGAGGACGTGGCGGCGTGGACCGAGGACATCCAGGCGAAGAAACCGAAGGACGAGGCGAAGGACGAGGCGAAGGACGGGGCGAAGGACGGGGGCGAATGACGCCGCTCAGGCGTCGACGTCGATCAGCGCCAGCCCCGTTTCGCGGTCGCAGGTCTTGCGCAGGTAGCCTGGCGATTCGACAAGCAGTACCTCCAGCGTGGGCTGCACCGTGGCCTGCAGCACGTGGCCGCCGATGGTGCTGCCGCCGCGCCGCCCCAGCACCGCATGCGCGTGCACCTTGGGCCGGTTGCCATCCAGTGCGATGTCGCCGTTGAGCGAAAGCACCTCGACCTGTTCATCGACCGGAATGCGCTCGTAGTCCTTGCGCTCCCAGTCGAAATACCCGAGCTCGGCGGACCGCAGCGCGCCGATGGCGCTGAAGCGGCTGGCGGTCAGTGCGTGCTCTTTCGCGAATCTTTCGAGGATGGGGATGACGTCGTCGCCCTTTTCGAACACGAGGGCGATGGTCCGCTCGGGCTGCTTGTTGAGAATCTTGAACTTCATCTGCGGGAGCTCCTGTGGAAGTGACTTGCTTCACCGCCTGCAATCCTCGGTGGACTCCTTGCATGGGCGGTCCGCGCGTGAGCGCGGGGGAGGGCCGGCGCGGGGCTTGGTGCGATCGCGCTCGCCCGGTACGGCATCCGCGGGCGGCTTCTCGATCAGGCCCTGGTCTCTGTGCGGCGGAGCGGGCTTCACCAGCCGCGGATCGCCATTGCCGGGCGGCTTCACGATGATTGCCGGGTCTGCGCCGGGCTGAGCTTCGCCGGTGCCGGCCGGCGGCCGCTGCCCTGCCGCGGGCTGCGCGGCGGCCGGTCCGGCGCACAGCATCAGGGCGGCGGCCACCACCATGGACTTCGTTGTCAGGGAAGTCATCGAAGCCAGCCTGGAACCGGACTGCGGCACTCAGGCCGGCACCGGCTGCGAAATGCCGCAGAGCGCTTCGGTGGCCGGCTTGGTCTTGCGCTCCTTCACCGCCACGTCGGCGAGCGCGAGGATGCCGACGAGCCGCTTGTCCCGGTCGACGATCGGAAGGCGCCTGATCTGGTGCTCGGCCATGATCTGCGCCGCGTGGTCGACCGCGTCGTCCTCGTAGGCCCAGCGGATGCCGTCGGACATCACGTCGCGCACCTTGGTGTTGCCGTCATGGCCCTCGGCCACGCCGCGGATGGCGATGTCGCGGTCGGAGATCGCGCCGACCATGCGGTCGTTCTCGCCCACCGGCATCATCCCGAAGTCGCCGTCGCGCATGCGCTTCGCGGCTTCGGCGATGGTCGCATCGGGGCTGATGACCTCGACGTCGCGGGTCATCACATCGTTGATCTTTCGCATCTGGAAATCCTTTTCTGAAATGGGCAGCCATGGCTCGCCGCCGGCAAGCTGGCTGCTGGAGAAACCGGGCTATCTGCCCCGGGGAGTTCCGGGAGCCGGTTCGCCCGGCGCGCTCGGCGCAGTGGGCGTGGCAGGCAGTTCCACCGGAACCTCGAAGCGCTTCTGGAGCACGTGGAAGTAGGCGAGCGCGCCCAACAGCGCGATCACCGCCGCCACGATGCCCCACGCGAAGACGCGGCGTTCTTCGCGTTCGGCACCCCGCGGCCGCTGTTCTTCCTTCATGCCCGGCGGAACTGCTGTCGCTGCGCTGCGGGCGCTACTTCTTCATGGCCTTGACTTCGGCCTTGCCCTTGTCCTCGTCGGCCTTGGCCTGCTTCATGCACGCGGACTTGGCGTCGCCCTTCTGGTCGTCGCACTTTTCCTTGGCGATGCTGTAGGCCACCTCGACCTTGGCCTCGGCCACCTTGCGGGCGCCGCTGTCGCTGGGCCTGACCTTCTGGTCGAGTTCGGCCTTGGCGATCTTTTCCTTGCCCTTGGCTTCTTCCACGCAGACGTCCTTTGCGTTGTCCTTCATGGCATCGCAGGTTGCGCGGTCGGCCTTGTAGTCGGCTGCGATCTTGTCGCGGCCGGCCTTGAGTTCGGCGACCGCCGGATCGGCCGCGGGTGCCGTCGGTGCGTTCATCTGCGCATGGGCCGAAAGCGCCGTGAGGCAGGATGCGGCAATGCAGCTGTAGATGAGTTTGTTCATGTCCATCTCCTTGGAACGCCGGCGCTCGTTGCACACAGGATGGAACCGGGAAAAGGATCGGAAAAGGATCGGATAGCTGGTTCACCCGGTTCGGGTTGTCCGGCGCATGAAATCCAGACTAGAAAGCACCAAGGATGCGTCGATAGGACGCTGGGCGATGCGCCCGTCAGTGCATGCTGACGCGCGATGCGGTGACGGACTGTTCTCACGCCGATGCGCTGCGCCTTCCGACCGGCTGCGCTTGTGCGCCGTTCAACATCCGGGCAGAGGAAAAACCCGGGACCAGGAAAGGACCCCCATGCAGATGCTCCGGATTTCGAGTGAGCGGCGCGCCCGCCTGCTGGCGGATGGCCTCCTGGCCATCAACGCCAGGAGCCAGGAAGTGCTCCACGGCCTCACCTTCGAGGAATCGCAGTTCCTGATCGACTTCGACGACGACGCTGGGGCAGCGGACGATGATCCGTCGCAGGAGCGGCGCAGCGAACTCTCGCTGCGGCACGAGCAGGCGCGGCTGCGGATCGCGACAGCCGACGACGAAAGCAGCGCCGACGAGGAACAGCGGCCGAGAGCGGCGACGAAGTTCTAGTTCTGGACGTGCAGGGGGCGCTCATGCGCCGGACCCGACCCGCACGTGGATCTCGGGGAACTTGTCGTCGTAGAACGCGAGCCTCGCCTTCAGGCCCTGGTGCTCATCGTACGGGTCTTCGTAGCTCCACACCGCGTCCTCCAGCCGTCTCTCGCCGAGAGTCAGGCTGTAGTAGTGCGCCGTTCCCTTGAACGGGCACTTGGTGGTGGTCTGCGAACGCGCCAGCTTCTCCATCCGCACGTCGGAGCGCGGGAAGTAGTAGCGGGCGGGAGCGTGGTCTTCGTCCACCCTCACGACATTGTTGGACGTGGCGATGACCACGCCTTCGGCCTCGACTTCCACGGGTTGCTGCAGCCGCGTTTCACGGACCTGGTGGCCGGGATGTTTCCGGTGACCGGGGGATTTGCTCATTTGCTGTTCCTGTCTGGTGCCTGGCCGTTCGGCGCGACGACCGGCGCGGCGGGTTTGTCGGGAAGGGACGCATCGCTGTTCGCGCCGCCCCTGGCCTTGTCAGCGTCGGCCTGCGCCGCGCAGGCGGATCGCTCTGCCGCGCTCCTGAGGTCGTCGCACTTCTTGATGGCCGCCCGGCGGATGGCCTCCTGCCTTGCTGCCTCGGCAGGCTTGTTCGCGTTGCCGTCGCCCTTGGGCTTGGTCGCATCGATTTCCGCCGGCACTGGAAGCGGCGCCTGCTGCGCCGTTGCGTGAACCGCAGCCAGGCAGGCTGCGGCGAGGACGATGAGTTTCTTCAGGTCTGGTCCGGACATGGCGGCCTCCAGAAAGAAAACCAATCTGTGCCTCTGGCGTGTGCACTCATGTCGGACGAATTCACTTCGCGCCGAGCGATTCGGGAGCAGCGAGTGCGTCAGGAGCCGTTCATGTTTGGACGGATCCGTCAGTAACGTTACCGAATATCCGGCCGCCGCGACCTCGCCCTTCGCGCCCGCATCGCGGTGCATCGGCGTCGCGATTTCCGCGCTTCCCTCTGACGCCCAGTGCCGGCTTCGGCCTTGCCTAACGGCTGCGCCACCTCGTCGCCGCGTGACCCTCATGCCGTGGCGATGTAGGACTTTCGCCCGACCGTGCTGTGGCCCAAATGTGAACTTTGCACACTCTGTTTCGCTCCGATGCAGCCAAAAACGGGGGTTCCGCCTTACCTTGATATTGCACTGCAGCAAGCACGCGGACGGCGGAAATACCCGGGATGTTCGCGAACGCGGTGCCTGAGTCTCTTCAACCAGTGGACGCGCGCCGGAGTTCCGACCCTTGCGCACGTTCGTCGCCAAGGGGTGGTCATGCGTGTTTCGAAACTCCGTTCAGTTCTTCCTTCCCGGCGCCCGAGGGGCGCGGCCCGTGCGGCGGTGCGTCCGCCTTCCGGTCCGCGCGGCCGGTTTCGGCAGCGCGGCGCCTTCGTGCCCAAGCTCGCGGCTTATGGCCTGCTGGCGTTCGTGCTTTGGCTGATGGTCTCGACGCTGGTGCAGCCGTTGCTGTCCTCCCAGGCCACCCGGGCGGTGCTGCAGGCGCCCGTGGGGCTCATCACCTCGCCGATCAACGGCGTGGTCACGCAGATGGTGGTGCATGCGCGCGACACGGTCGAGCCGGGCACCGTGGTGGCAACGGTGCGCAACCCGACCATCAACCAGGAGATCCTCACCACGCTGAGTTCGCAGCGCCTCGCGCTGCAGAGCCAGCTCGCGCAGCTGGGCAACCACTTCAAGGCCGACAGCCAGGAGCTGAAGTTCGTCGGGCACGAGGCCAACGTGCACCGCGAGGCTTCGCTGGCGCAGGCTTGGGACTCATGGCAGATCGCGCAGCGCCAGCGCGACGTCGCGCACAGCGTGGTCGAGGAGCAGGAGAACAAGGTCCGGGTCAACAAGGCGCTGCTCGAACAGGGCGCGATCAGCGAGCAGGTGATGAACGCGGCCGAGGCGCAGCTGAACACGGCGCGCGCCAATGCGTCGGTGGCCGAGCAGGCCTTCGCCGGCCAGGCGCAGACGGTGGCCAGCGCGGGGCAGGGCGCCTTCGTGGGCACCGGCGGCAACAGCATCTTCCAGACGCTGGAGAGCCGGCGCGAGGTGCTGCGCAACAGCGTGAATCGCGCAAAGCAGGACGGCACGGCCATCCTCTCGCAGCTCAAGCAGGTGACGGCATTGGAGAACGAGGAGCGCCAGCGGGTGGAGAAGCTCTCGGCCTATGAAGTCAAGGCGAGCCAGCCGGGCCAGGTCCATACCGTGCTGGCGCCCGAAGGCGCCTACGTCACCGCCGGGGCTTCGCTGGTGCGCGTCACCGACTGCCGGCGTCTGGGCGTGGTGGCGGTGTTTCCCGCGCGGGTGGCGAAGCGGCTGAGCATCGGCTCGATGCTCGACGTGAAGCTCGACCAGAACGGCCCAGCAATGCCGGCGCGCGTGCAGCAGCTGCTGCCGGTGGCGTCCGATGCGCTGCAGAGCACCTACAGCGTGCCCTTCCCCTTCGCCGAACAGGGCTCCATCTACGCCGTCGCGGACTTCGAGGGCAACGCGGCGCAGAAGGCCACCGAGGGAAGCAGCCTGTGCGCTCCTGGCAAGGTGGTCGCGGCGAGCCTGCGCTCCTGAGCCGGGATCGAGGGGACGAGCCATGCGAGCGATCCCGATGCTGCGTGCCCTGGCGCTTTGCATGGTTGCCTTGCCCGCGGCAGCCTTTGCCCAGCAGCCCGCAGCGACATCGACTCAGCAGCGCCTCGCGCAGCAAAGCTGCGAGGGCCTGCGCCAGGCGGTCAAGGACGCACAGAAGAGCACCACCAGCGGCCCGCTCTTCCTTGCGAGCTACCGCGTTGCCGGCAACGACCGCGGCTCTGCGCCGCTGGAGCCGGCGCTGGCGAACGCGGCCTACACCTACGACAACGCACTGGCCGGCATCGCGCTGCTCGCATGCGGCGACGCGGCTTCCGCCAGGCGCATCGGCGACGCCGTCGTGCGCGCCATCGAACGCGACCCCAACGCCGCCGACGGCCGCGTGCGCAACGCCTACCGCGCAGGCCCGATGACCGAGGACAAGGCCGCGCTGCCCGGCCGCTGGGACGAGGGCCGCAAGCAGTGGATCGCCGACGCCTACCAGGTGAGCACCGCCACCGGCAACGTGGCCTGGGCCGCGCTGCTGCTGCTGAACCTGTCGCAGGCCGAGCCGACGCCGGCCTATTCGGCGGGCGCGCGCAGGCTGCTCGGCTGGATCGAGCAGCGCACGCGCGCGAAGAACGACCCCGACGGCTACAACGGCGGCTGGTACGGCTGGGACAACGCGCAGCGTGCGCAGACCTGGAAGTCGACCGAGCACAACATCGACATCGCGGTGGCCGCCGCGTGGGCTGCGCGATCGGGTGAGGCGGGTGGGCAGGGCGAGGCCATGCGCCGCCAGGCGCGCACCGCGCTCGATTTCGTCGGCCGCATGTGGAACCCGTCGGAGCAGCGCTTCAACATCGGGACCAAGGAAGACGGCGCGACCATCTCCACCGAAAGCTCGGGCCTGGACGCGCAGCTCTGGCCGCTGCTGGCGGCGACCGACCGCTCCTGCGCCTGGACGGGCGCGCTCGACTGGGCGCAGAAGCACCACAGCTCCGGCGAGGGCTACGGTTTCTCGCGCGATCCCGACGGCATCTGGACCGAAGGCAGCGCGCAGTTCGCCGCGACGCTGGTGGCCCGCAAGGGCTCGGCGCCCGAGGCGCTGTGGCGGCTGCTCGCATCGCAGCGCGCGGACAACGGCCTGTACTACGCCACGCCCAGCGCGCGCATCTCCACGGGGCTGGCCATCGGGCCCGATTCGCCAGGCGCCGACTTCTTCTACTACCACTGGCCGCACCTGGGCGCCACCGCGTGGATCGCGCTGGCCGCCAACGGCTTCAACCCATTCACCGGCAAGACCGCCGCAGCAGGAGCCATTCCATCATGTCCCACCTGATCGCCACGCCGGAGTTCCAGCTCAACGCCCTCGTGGCGGGGCTCGCGCTGCTCCTGATGACGTGGGGCCGTGTCGAGCGCACGGGCCACCGCGCCGTGTTCGGGGCGCTGACCGCGCTGCTGCTCATGCGCTATGCCGTATGGCGCGTGACGGCCACCATGCCGCCCTCGGACCTCGGCTTCGAGACCCTGTTTGCCTGGGTGTTCCTGTTCTTCGAGATGACGGCCGTGGTCTACACGCTGATGTCCATCCACATGCTGGTGCGGCGCCGCGACAACCGGCGGCTCGCCGATCTGGGCGAGGCCGCGCTGCGCGCGCGCGGCGCGGATGTGCCGGCGCTGGACGTGTTCATCTGCACGTACAACGAGGAACTGGCCGTGCTCGAGAAGACCATCATCGCCGCGCAGGCCATCGACTACCCGCGCCTGCAGGTCTGGGTGCTCGACGACACCCGGCGCGACTGGCTGCGCGACTACTGCGCGCGCAGGGGCGTGAACTACGCGCGCCGGCCCGACAACAGCCACGCCAAGGCGGGCAACCTCAACAACGGCCTGCGGCTGTCTGCGCAGACGACCAACGCGCCCTTCATCCTGGTGCTCGACGCCGACTTCGCGCCTCGCCGCCAGATCGCCTGGCGCATGCTCGGGCTCTTCGACGACCCGAAGGTCGGGCTGGTGCAGACGCCGCAGTTCTATTACAACGCCGACCCCATCCAGCACAACCTGCGCGCCACCGACAGCTGGGTCGACGAGCAGCGCGTGTTCTTCGACGTGCTGCAGCCCGCGAAGGATGCGGTCGACTCCGCCTTCTGCGTGGGTACTTCGTTCATCGTGCGCCGCGACCTGATCACGGCCGCGGGCGGCTTCCCGGTGGGCAGCGTGTGCGAGGACATCCACACCACCTACCTGCTGCTGCGCCGCGGCCATGTCACGCGTTGGCTGGGCGAGCGGCTGTCGAACGGGCTGTCCGCCGAGAGCATCGTCGACTACATCAACCAGCGCAGCCGCTGGTGCCTGGGCACGGTGCAGCTCGCGCTGCTGCCGAATGGGCCGCTGCGCGGCAAGGGATACAGCCTTTCGGCGCGGCTGCACTTCCTGCACGGGTTGCTGCACTGGCTGGGCAAGCCCTTCATGGCGCTGATCATGCTGGCGCCCGCGCTGTACTGGTATGCCGACGTGTCGGCCTTCCATGCGACGCCGCAGGCCTTCGCCGCCTACGGGCTGCCGCCGCTCATGATGTTCTGGGCGTACAGCTACTGGATCAGCCAGCGGCGCTGCCTGCCGGTGTTCAGCGAGGTGAGCCAGCTCGTCGCGGCCATGGCCGTCACGGGCACGCTGCTCGCCGCGATGCTCAAGCCCTTCGGCCATCCGTTCAAGGTGACTGCCAAGGGGCTGGACCGATCGAAGACGGTGGTGCACTGGAAACTGGTCGCCGTGTTCGGCGGGCTGCTCGTCGCGCTGCAGCTGGGCGGTGCGACGGCCATCATGACCGGGCCGGCGCTCGCGCCGGGCGACCAGCTCAACCTGGTGTGGACCGGCATCGCGCTCGTCCTGTGCCTCGGCGCGCTCATCGCCTGCGTGGACCTGCCGAGGCCCGATGGCGAGGAGCGATTCCCGTGGCGCGTCGCGACGCGGGTGCGAACGGCGGCGGGCGAGGGCGAGTCGCGCTTCGTCAACATCGCCGCGGACGGCGCCCTGATCGAAGGCGGCGCGCTGCTCAAGCGCCTGCGCGTGGGCCAGCCGCTGGAGGTCTTTGTCGACCCGGTGGGCTGGCTGCCGGCCTTCATCGACCGCCGCAAGCGCGCCAGCGCGGAGTTGCGCTTCGCCGCCACCGAGGCGCAGCGCGAGCAGCTGGTGAGCCATGTCTTCAACGTGCCGCCGAGCCACGTCGCGGTGCAGGTGCGGCCCTGGGGCGCGGCCTCGGCGCTGCTTGCGAGCGCGGGCTTCGGCTCGCCGGGAGCCGGCGTCGTGCGCATGTTCCTGCGGCTTTCGCTCCTCGTGCTGGCGGTGTGCGTGCTGCTGGTGACGAGCGGCTGCAACCTCACGCCGCCGCTCAAGCAGCCCGACCTGACGGTGCCGTCGAGCTGGCCCGCCGGCGCCACCGTGCCCTCGGCGGAGCCCGCCGACTGGCGCGGCTTCGTGCAGGACGACGAGCTGCGAGGCCTGATCGACACCGCCCTGCGCCAGAACCGCGACCTGCGCGTGTATGCGGCGCGTGCGCGCGAAGCGCGAGCGGTCTACGCGGGAAGCCGCGCCTCGCTGTTCCCGGAGCTGGGGCTGTCCGGCAACGCGCAGCGCGCGAAGACCACGCCGCAGGGCTCGCTCAGCCCGGTGGGCAACATTCCGTCGGACGGGCGGGTGTCGAACAGCTTCGATGTCCAGGCCGGCGTGATGTCTTACGAGCTCGACTTCTTCGGCCGCCAGCAGAGCACGGCGCAGCAAAGCGGCTCCCTGGCCGAGGCCGGCGACAAGGACTACGCGGCGGCCCGCATGAACCTGGTGGGCGAGGTGGCCAACGCGTACCTCACGCTGCGGGCCGATCGTGCGCTGCTCGCGCTGGCCGACACCAACGCGGCTTCGCTCTCGGCCAACGCGGACATGATCGGCCGCGCCAAGGCCGTGGGCGGCGCCGCGCAGCTCGACGTGTACCGCGCGCAGTCGCTGCTGCAGAACGCCCGCGTGCGGCAGGAGGAATACCGCATGCGCGTCGCGCAGGACCTGCAGGGGCTGAACGTGCTGGTGGGCCAGCCCGTGCCGCCGGACACCGGCTCCGCGCGGCCCTGGCCCGAGCGCTCCACCCAGTCGGTGGCGGCGGGGCTGCCCTCCAGCCTGCTGCAGCGCCGGCCCGACCTGCTGGCCGCCCGCGCCCGCGTCGAGGCCGCCAACTCGGGCATCGGCGCCGCCAAGGCGGCCATGCTGCCGACCATCTCGCTGACCGCGCTGGCGGGCGGCGTCAGCAACGAGTTCTCGACGCTGCTGAGCAGCGGCAACAGGAGCTGGGCCGGCGTGCTGGGCGTGTCGCTGCCGCTGTTCGACTGGGGGCGCCGCTCGGCCAACGTCACGAGCAACGAAGAGAAGCTCGCGGCCGCGATGGCCTCGTACGAATCGGCCGCGCAGGTGGCCTTCCGCGAGACCGCCAACGCCCTGATCGCCGGCGACCACCTGCGCCCGCAGCTGGAAGCGCAGCAGTTGCGCGTGCAGTCGCTCGAGAAAGTCGCCAGCATCTCGCGCACCCGCTTCCGCAGCGGCCTGGAGGACTATTTCTCCAGCCAGGATGCGCAGCGCGAGCTGTACGCCGAGCAGCAGCAGCTGATCGAGCTGCAGCTCAAGGATGCGGTGAACCTCGTGAACCTCTACAAGGCGCTCGGGGGTGGCTGGGGGAGCGCCTGAGGAGGCGCCAGCCGTTCCCGGCTCTCGTCATCACCGCACGAACACCTCGATCTCCACGCGCCGGTTCGGCGCGAGGCAGTCGATCAGCTCGGCCCGCTTCGCCGTCTGCGCGCATTGCACCTTCGGCTCCGACTCGCCCTTGCCCTGCACCTGGATGGCCTGCGCCGGCACGCCCGAGCGCACCAGGTAGTCGCGCACGGTCTCGGCGCGGGCCAGCGAGAGTGCCTGGTTGTATGCGGTGGTGCCGAGCCGGTCGGTGTGACCGGTGATCCTGATCGACTCCACGGGGCCGGCGCTGCCCCTGATGTCGCCCGCCAGTGCGTCGAGCCTGCGCCGTCCTTCGGGCAGCAGGTCGGACAGCGAGCGGCCGTCGAAGCGGAACAGGCCGTCGGCGCCGAGCGTGGTCCTCGTGGCGGCAGCGGCCGGCCGGGCGGCTACGGGCGTGGCCGCCGCGCGCGTCGGACGCAGCAGGTCGGCGCAGCCCGGGCCCTTCCAGTACATGCCGTTGGTCAGCACGTCCGCGTTGAAGCGCACCATGTACTGGCAGCTGATGTACTCCGGCCCCGCACCGGTGCGGAAGTGGAAGATGTAGTTCCACTCGCGCACGCCGCCCAGCCCTTCGCTGAAGTGCGGGAAGCCCAGCAGTTCGCGGACCTGGTCCTTGCCCATGCCGGTGCGCATGGTGCGCAGGGCATCGAGGCTGGGGAACGCACCCTGCTTCCACTTGGCCGAGTCCGGGGAGGGGAACTCGTCGTCCTTCGGTGGCGCCGGGTTTTCCGAAGCGGCGCGGGCCTGCATCTCGGGCGTGACGGTGTAGCTCGGGCTGGCGCAGCCGCCGGCCAGCAATGCCGCCATGCAGAGCGCGGAAACAGCGCAGGGGGTCCTGAAGCGGGAGAGCTTGTTCATGATGGGGTTCGTCCGGTTCATCTGTATCGCTTTCCCTTCAGTTGAAGACCCATTCCGCGCCGACGGTGGCGCCCACGCCGGCGCGGCTGGTGGCCACGCCGCCGGTGATGCTCCAGGCGTTGTTCTCCGCGGTGCGGCGGAAGCTCACGCCCACCGCGCTCTGGCCCTTGAACGAGCCCGCGCCGATGCGCATGACCGTCTTGCCCGGCACGTAGCTGCCGGGCATCTGCAGCGCCATGGCGGCGGCGACGCCGGCATAGGCGTTCTTCTCGACACCGTCGAGGCGGTCGCCCAGGGCGTTGATGCGGTTGTTCAGGCCGGCGCTGGTCGCATTGAGCTGATTGACGTTGACCGCGTCGGTGCCCGCCACGCCCGGGGCCACGTTGTGCACCGTGACCGGGCCGGTGGCGTTGCTGCCGCCCATGGTCACGTTGTTGTAGTTGGTCGTGCCGTCGGCGTTGGTGTCGTACTTGACCGTCGACTGATCGATCACCGCCACCTGGCCCTGCACGCCCCGCAGCTGCGACACGTTGACCGCATCGCTGTCGGCCGTGCCCGCGGCCACGCCGGTGATCTGGCGGAACTGGCCGCTGGCGGCATTGCCCACCGACACGGCCGCCAGCGTGCTCGTGGTCGCACCGATGGCGATGCGCTGCGCGTCGGTCGCGGTGGGCGGCACGTAGCCGGCCACGCCCGCTGCCGTCGAAGCCACCGAGCCCGCGCCCAGCGCCACGCCGCCTGCCTGCGTCACGCTGGTGCCGGCGCCCAGCGCCACGCCCTGCACCGCGGCGGCCGAAGACTGCGTGCCCAGCGCGATCGAGTCGGCCAGGTGCGAGGTCGAGCCCTGGCCTATCGCGATGCCGCCGGGCGCGCTCTGCTGCACCACGGCACCGTTGCCGATGCCCACGCCGTTGTTGCCGTTGACCACCGTCTGCGGGCCGACCGCGACGGATTCCGCGCCGATGGCCAGCGAGTCGGCCGCCGTGGAGTTGGCGTGGAAATACTGGATCGGCGTGACCGCGAAGGACTGCAGCGCGCCGCTGAGCTGGCGCACCGTGACCGCGTCCTGCGCCTGCGTGCCGTCGGCGACGTTGGTGATCTGGCGGTAGGTGGTCGCGCTGCCGACGGAGAGGGCGCCCAGCAGCGTGCGGTCGGTCGTGTTGAACGGGATCAGGGAACTGCCCGCCGGGATGTTGCCGGTGCTGCCCGCGACCGTGCGGTCGGAAACGGAGCCCGAGCCTAGTGCGACCCCGTTGTCGACGGTGGCGCTCGCATCCTTGCCCACGGCGACAGCGTCGGCACCCGTGGCGCCGTTGTTGTTTTCGTTGCCGCCGCCGGTGGACTGGACGCTGAAGTACCTGATCTTGTTGGCGGTGACCGTGCTGCTCAGGTTCTCGATCGACTGGTTGGTGAAGAAAAGCTGCGAACCGTTGACGGCATCGGTCGACGAGCCCGAGAGCCTGCCGGCTGCCACGTTGGTGATCGTGCGCTCGGCTCCGACCGAACCGACGCTGACTGTGCTCGTCGGCGCGGCGCCGGCGAAGTTGTAGGTCGTGCCGTTGATCACGGTGCTGGCCGTGCCGACGGCCGCGGCCGTGGTGGAGCCGGAGCCGAGCGCTACGCTGTTCGCGTCGGCCGCGGTGGCGCCGAGGCCGATGGCCACCGCCGATGTTCCGGTCGCTGCCGCATTCTTGCCCGAGGCGATGGCATCGGCTCCCGTTGCGCCGTTGTTGGTCTCGTTGCCGCCGCCTATGGAGTTGACGCTGTAGTACTTGGTTTTGTTGGCGGTGACGGTGGCGCTGAGGTTCTCGATCGACTGGTTGGTGGCAAACAGCTGCGAGCCATTGATCGCGTCGGTCGAGGTACCGGAGATCCGGCCGGCTGCCACATTGGTGATGGTGCGCTCGTTGCCTACGCTGCCCACGCTCACGGTGCTCGTCGGCGTGGTGCCCTGGAAGTTGTAGACCGTGCCGTTGATGGTCGTACTGGCCGTGCCAACGGCCGTGGCCGTGACCGAGCCTGAACCCAGCGCCACGTCGCCTGCATTGGCCATCGCCGTTGCCGCATCGCCGATGGCCACGCCGCCCGCCTTGCCGGCCGCACCGGCCGTGGAACCGTTGCCCAAGGCCACCGAGCCTTGGCCAATGGCCTTGTTGCCATTGCCGATGGCGACCGCGCCATTGGCCTGGTTGGCCGCTGTGGCCGAGGCCGTGCCGTCGCTGTTGGCGATGTTGTTGGCACCGCCGGTGAAGGCACCGGTGCCGCTGGCATAGCTCGGATCGCCGATCGCCACGGCTCCGTCGCCATAGGCGGTGTTGCCCGAACCGATCGAGATGGCCTTGCCACCGGTGGCTCTCGCGTTCTTGCCGATGGCCACCGCCTCCGCGGAATCGGCCGTCGCCGTGCTGCCGATCGCGATGGTGTCCGCGGCGCTGGCGCGCGCGCCGTTGCCCATGGCGACGCCGCTGGCGCCTGCGGCCAAGGCGTTCACGCCCGCAGCCAGGGCATTGATGCCGGTGGCGCCGTCGTTCGCATAGTTCGCCTGCTGCGTGCCGTTGTCGTTCACGGCGTAGTAGTGGTTCTTGGCGCCGTTCACCTGGGTGGTCAGCTGCGTCATGTTCACCGCATCGGTGGGAGCCACGCCGGGTGCCACGTTGGTGATCACCGTGTTGTTGGCGTTGATGCCGGTGTTCGTCACGCTCGGGCCACCCGTGATCGTCAGGCCATTGTTGTTCAGCACCGTGCCGCCCGTCGTCACGCTGGTGAAGCTCGGCGTTGCGCTGGTGGCGATCTGCACCTCCGAGCCGTTCTGCGCGATCGCGATGTTGTTGCCCGCCGTGTAGGTGGCGGTGCCGCCCGGAGCGATGTTCTGCACGCTGGTGCCCGTCACGGTGCCCGTGCCCGTCTGGGCCGTGGTCACGTTCCAACCCTTGCCGGCCGTCACTCCGATATTGGCCAGCTCGGTGTTGGTCGCGAACAGCTGCGAGCCGTTGATCGCATCGGTCGATGTGCCGGAGATCCGGCCCGCGGCCACGTTGGTGACGGTGCGCTCGGCGCCGACGGCGCCCACGCTCATGGTGCTCGTCGCCGCAGTGCCCTGGAAGTTGTGGACCGTGCCGTTGACGGTCGCACTCGGCGTGTTGACCACTGCCGCCGTGACCGAGCCAGCGCCCAGTGCCACGTCGCCAACATTAACGCCCGCCGTCGCGCCGGTTCCGAGCGCCACCCCGTTCACGGTGCTGACTGCCGCGTTGTTGCCCATGGCCACGCCGCCGGTGGCCGCCGCAGTGATGCTGGCGCCCACGCCAGCCGCAATGGAGTTGATGCCCTTCGCGCCATCGTTGTTGACGTTGCCCCCGGCCACGCCGTTGTCGTTCACGCTGTAGTACTTGGTCTTGCTGGCCGCCACCGTGGTGGTCAGTTGGTCCACGTTCACCGCGTCCGTGGGTGCCACACCCGGCGCCACATTGGTGATCACCGTGTTGTTGGCATTGATGCCGGTGTTCGTCACGCTCGGACCGCCCGTGATCGTGAGGCCGGCGTTGTTGACGACGGTGCCGCCCGCGGTCACGCTTGTGAAGCTCGGCGTCGCGCTGGTGGCGATTTGCACCTCCGAGCCATTCTGCGTGATCGCGATGTTGTTGCCCGCCGTGTAGGTGGCGGTTCCGCCCGGGGCGATGTTCTGCACGCCGGTGCCCGTCACCGTGCCCGTGCCCGTCTGGGCCGTGGTCACGTTCCAGCCCTTGGCGGCCGTGGCAGCCACATCATCGATGGCGGCATTGGTGGCAAACAGCTGCGAGCCGTTGATCGCATCCGTCGAGGTGCCGGAGATGCGTCCGGCCGCCACGTTGGTGATCGTGCGCTCCGCGCCTGATGCACCGACACTCACTGTCGAGGTCGGGGTGGTGCCCTGGAAGTTGTAGACCTTGCCGTTGATGGTCGTGCTGGCCGTGCCGACAGCCGTGGCGGTGGTCGAACCGGAACCCAATGCCACATCGCCGGCGTTGTTGGCGACCGAGTTCGAGCCCAGCGCCACGCTGTTCGCCGCCTTGGCGCCGGCCGTATCGCCCACGGCGACGCCGCCCGCTGCCGTGACGGACGAGGCGTTGCCGAGCGCCGTGGCACGCGCCGCCGCGGCGTTCGCGCCGGTGCCCACGGCTGCGGCGCCCTCGCCCGATGCGCTGGCGAACTCACCGACCGCAAGGCTGTTGGTGGCGCTGGCGTTGGAGAAGGCACCCACCGCCGTGGAGCCGCTGACGCCCGATGCCACGGCGTTGACACCGATCGCAGTGCTGCTGACCGCGGACGCCTTGGTGCCGGTGCCGATTGCAATGGCGTCGCCGGCCGTTGCACTCGACTGGAAGCCCTGCGCCACCGACTGATCGCCCGCCGCCGATGCGGCGACGCCGGCGGCCAGCGAATTCGCGCCGGTCGCGCCGTTGTTCGTGTAGTTCGCCTGTTGCGTGCCACCGTCGTTCACGCTGTAGTAGTGGGTGGGCGTGCTGGCTGCGATGGCCGCGACGGCCTGATTGGTAGCGAACAGCTGCGAGCCGTTGATCGCGTCGGTCGAGGTCGCAGAGATCCGCCCCGCCGCCACGTTGGTGATGGTCCGCTCGTTGCCTGCGCTGCCCACGCTCACGGTGCTCGTGGGCGTGGTGCCCTGGAAGTTGTAGGTCGTGCCGCCGATGGTCGCGCTGGGCGTTCCCACCGCCGTGGCGGTGACCGAGCCGGAGCCCAGTGCGACGTCGCCCGCATTGGCCGCCGCCGTCGCCGCATCGCCGATGGCCACGCTGCCCGCCTTGCCGGCGGCGCCGGCCGTGGAGCCATTGCCCAGGGCCACCGACCCTTGGCCGATCGCCTTGTTGCCATTGCCGATGGCCACTGCGCCGTTGGCCTGGTTGGCCGCGGTGGCCGAGGCCGTGCCGTCGCTGTTGGCGATGTTGTCCGCGCCGCCGACGAACGCGCCTGTGCCGCTCGCAAAACTCGGATCGCCGATGGCGACAGCGCCGTTGCCATAGGCCGTGTTGCCGGAGCCGATGGACACGGCCTTGCCGCCGGTGGCGGTGGCGTTGGTGCCGATTGCAACCGCTTCGGCCGAATCCGCCCGGGTGTTGCGGCCGACCGCGATGGTGTTCAGGGCCGAGGCGTTCGACAGGCGGCCGATTGCGATCGCTTCCGTCTGGGTTGCGGACGATTCCCCGCCGATGGCGATGGCATTGGTTCCCGCTGCATTGGCACCTGCGGTCGTGTTACCGCCAACCGCCACGGAACCGGTGCCAGTGGCGCGCACTGCGGTGGCGGCGGTGGTTCCGCCCGAGCCGAGCGCGGTGGCGTTGTCGGCACCCGCATTGGTTCGGGTACCGATCGAAACCGAGTCGACGCCGGTCGCGTGATTTGCGATACCCATCGCGACAGCGCGTGTCTGGGACGCCTCCACGTCCGTGCCGACAGCGATGGCGGCCTGGGCCGTGGCGCCCGTTCCCGCCACTGTGCGCGCGCCAAGATTGATGGAGTTGATCTGGGAGGCGATGGCTTGGAAGCCGATCGCAATGGCGTTCCGCCCGCCTGCGGTGGCAGTGCTGCCTTGCGCGACAGCATCCATTGCGGAAGCGCTTGCCTGGGAGCCGATTGCAATCGCCCTGTCCGCGGTCGCACCTGCGTTCAGGCCGATCGATGTCGTCGCGTTGCCCGCGACCCCGATGCCAGCGTTGGTGCCGATGGCGATGTTGTCGTTGCCGCTGACCAGGCTGCCTGCCGAAGCCTTCAAGGTGGCGTCGTAGGCGACAGAGCCGTCGCCTGTGCCGAGAGCGACGTTGCGTGTTCCCGTGACGCCCGAGCCCGCGCCGCGCATCACGCTCGCAGTGCCTCCCCCCATGGCGGTGTTCAGCGCGCCGCTGACCAGCGCTCCGGCCGCAATACCCACTGCGATCGAACCCGTATTGGCTGTCGTCGAGCCCGAACCCGCGCCCTGGCCAACCGCAACTGTGCTCGCCCCGCTGGCAAGCGCTTGCGCTCCGAGCGCAAGCGAACTGTTCCCCAGCGCCCGGGCACTGTTCCCTACGGCTGTGCTTGCGGCGTCGCTTGCCGTCGCCAGATGCCCTATCGCAATGGCATCCGTTGCAGCCGCGTTGGCCTGGCGTCCCAGTGCCGTACTGCTGTCTCCGCTGGCGACGGAGGCCCACCCCCCGGCCAACGCAAAGTTGGCGTTGGCCCAAGAGCTGACACCTATCGCCGTGGAATTGCCTCCCGCGGCATTGGCGAAGGTGCCTAATGCGCTGGCGCCGGCTGCAGTGGCACTGGCGTTCACGCCGATCGCGACTGTATTGACGTCGTTCGAGACGGTGCCGCTACCTATCGCGACCGCGCCTCCCGGGCCCGTAGCGGATGCCAGACGGCCGATAGCGACCGAATATTGCGCCGAAGCTACGGTCTGATAACCCACGGCCGTCGCCCAGTTGAGAGAGGCTATCGCCTGATATCCGAGCGCCGTGGCTCCATCCGCGGTAGCTTGGGATTGCCAACCCATACATGAGGCGGTGCCGTTGTAGTAGTTGTAAGGCGACGCAGTGCAGTTCACCGACTGCGCCTGCGCCATCGAGGCACCTCCGAGCCAGCCCAGGGCCAACAACGCACTCATGACCCCCGCGCGCAAGAGCCCCGAGGGGCGCAGGCTGAGCGCGCGCGGCACAGCCGCCTTGCGGCTGCCGCCACGCTTGCCGCGGGCGCGGGTGTTTTCCGACGCCGCAACCCAGGCACCAAGGGATTCATTCCAAACTGAACAATAGATCGTATTCATGGGGCTCCGTCCGTTCGATTCAAAAACCGCTTCTCCCTGGGAATTTCGCAATTAACTGTTGTTAACAACTATTGATGACGACGTTAACGATTGCAACTTGGCCTGTTGCTTTTCGGAGCAATTTGGTTGAATCGATTTAAATTTACGAATGGAAAGCACTCAATAATAGTAATATTAAGTTACTAATAAATTTATTCGCTTACCACATCATTACCGCTTCAGAGCGTGAGTTTTTTGGCTGAAATTTGCACTTTCTATTGAATCCAACTTGCTTGACCCCGCTTTTCGTGGCGTATTGCCGCGATTGCGAGAAAGTTGCGCAGTGAGTCGTTCCATCGGGCGGCGACACCCAGGTGAACGCCTTGGGCGACGAGGTATGCCCCTGCCTCAACCATCGCGCCCGATGAGGAGTGCGCCCAGGAAACTGCCCGCGAGGTTGGCTGAAGGCTCAGGCGCTCAATCCACTTCCTAGGGTGGTTTTCTCCAATGGAGTCGGGCCACCAGCAGTGGGCCCCGGTGCTTGGCGAGCGTGCTTTTCCAGCCTTCGCTTGGATTCCAGCCGCCAACGCAGATGTCAGGGCGACACCGCAAGCCAGGGCTGACGGCGCGGGTACCTGCAACAAAACTTCGCTGACACTTGGCTACTTCTCTGGGGCAAGGGGGCCCGCATATCAATTCACCCTTCGCGGACCAGCAAGCATGCGATGACCTCACCTTGCAAGACATAGCGTCAAATGCGTGAGGTTTTTTTGATGCCGCCTCATCCCTTTTTGAGTTGTATACATGCAACATATTCGTCTTCTAGCTCTCGCAGCTCAAAAGCCTTGCCTCGATTCCATCAAAAAATGAACTGGTGAATTTCAATTTCAATATGAATAAAAAGCCACAATTCATGAATTCCCATCGATCGCGTCCCCATGCATGCGAGCACGAATTGAAGTTGTCTAATTCACGTGCCCTTCCCTTCACACCATCGCCTATTTCTGGCCGCGGACTGCGATGAGCTTGGTCAGCGACGATCCGCATGCAAAGCACGCTGTGCAACAAGTAGGAACTCTTGCTTGATCGCACGCACATGGAGCCCAGGTACGGCGGACTTGCGGCGGGGCGGTCACGGAGCCCTGTCCAATCCATCGGAGCCACCGGCCCTCGTCGCGACTAGCCCAGTGCTCAACCGAGGGATCCCCTGTCAAAGGAGCTGTCAATCGCGCGCCCGAAGCGGCCGAAGACGCGCATGCTGCGAGGCGAGCGGCGCGCTTACAGACTGGATAGCTGGCCTGGCATCACGGGTCCCTGCCTTCCAGCCTGCCTCCTATGAACGTGGGATTCGTGAAGAAGCCTGCCCTGGTCCACTGGGCCGCCAGGAAGCATGGAAAGCACAGCAATGCCTAGACGGACCATCCACAACGCGACCGTGACCTTGAAACTGCCGTTCGACATCGGTGCCAGCGCGGAGCTCATCGCCCTGCGGGCGGCCGGCATTCCGGTCGATGCGCTGGGCAATGCGGAACGGGGCTTTCTCTTCGTGCGGTCGAGCCATGGCAGGAGAAGCCAGACCAACATCTTCCGATGGTTTGCCGGCAAAGTCGGACAAGTGCCTGGCTAGCCGTGCTGGGACGTCGGCCCTGCGCTCAGCGGCGGGCGCGAAAGAGATCGCCTCGCCCACTGGGCTCGAACATATAGCCCACGCCCCAGATCGTCTGGATATAGGAAAATTCGCCGTCCTCCAGCAGCTTGCGCAGTCGTGAAACCTGCACGTCCAGGCTGCGATCGAAGACACCGAGTTCGCGCCCATGCGCGGCCCGAGCGAGCTTTTCGCGCGACAGCGGTTGCCTTGCATGACGAACCAGAACCTTGAGGAGCGCGATCTGGACCGTCGTGATGCCGAAGATCTCGCCGTTCTTGCGCAGCATGCGTGTGCCCAGGTTGAACTCGAAGGGCCCAAATCGCACAACCTCATTGCCCATTGAGGGGCCGCCCGGCTCCTCCTTCGCAGGACTGCGCCGCAGGATCGCCTGAATGCGCGCGCGCATCTCACGCGGATTGAAGGGCTTGCCGACATAGTCGTCGGCTCCCATCGTCAAGCCCCTGATCCGATCGGAATCCTCCGCCCTCGCGCTCAGGACGATGATTGGTGTGCGCACACACGCTGCACGCAGTTGCCTGCAAAGAGAGAAACCGTCCTCACCCGGCAACACAATGTCGAGCACGATGAGGTCGACGACGCTGCGAGACAGGATCGATAACAGCGATGCACCGCTGCGGGCCTCCAGCACCTTGTAGCCTTCTTGCGCAAGATAGCCGCCGAGCAGTTGTCGCGCGTGCGGGTCGTCATCGACGATGGCGATCACGTCGGCTCGCGGGGACGTTGTCATGCCAACAGAGCGTCGCGACCAGGCGAGCAGGTCCCGTGTCGGCACCTCGCGCGACACTGTCGCGAACTCGCCCTCCTCCCGATCGTCGCTGGCATTGCGCCACATTGATTTCAGATTCATGGGAAATGCCGGCCCATCCACTCAGATCGACCAGAAGCCTTAGCAGGAACGAAGAGGCTTGATTTATAGGGTCACGTCCATTGATTGATCAAATTCATCAGTTGTCAACTGTCGTGCGGCGGCGGCGTTGTGCGAAGTAGGACACCGACCGTCAAATGAGCACCCCTCGGCACCAGGAAGGCCGGGCGCGTTGCATTCCCAGTTCCTTGTCGATCAACCAGTTCAGGCGGGACGGGCAAGGTTGCGATCGCGGCGATGTGAACCGGGTTTCCTCGGCGAATGCTCGATGCTTGGATGGAACAAATGGCGTTGCGCGTCCGCGGGATCTTCATGGGCGGCTTTGGAGCGCCTCATCGCCGCCGAGTCCTCGCATCGTGACGGCCACCGCGTTTCACTCAGACTTCTTGCCCCCTTCATTCGATCCGGCAACAACGCTGCCACTATGGGCCTACGGATAGATAAGAGGCTGGCATGCTGAAAAAGAAACTCCTGGATATCGGACTGGGGACAGTGATGGCGCTGTCTCTGCTGTTCGTCTGCATCGCGGCAAACGCGTTCTCCGGCGATGCCACGGACAACGCGTTCGCCGCCTTGCTCTCCATGCCCGGTGCGGAACCGGCCGAAGGATTCTGGGATTTCCCGAAACCAGACGATCTTCCGGTGGCCAACCAGGCGGCACTGACCGCCTATCTGGCGAAGCAGCAGAAGGCCGGCGCGGACTTCAACGCCTACCGGCACGGGGGGACCCTGCTGCACCACGCCATCCGCGCCGGTCAGGACAGGACCGCGATCTGGCTGCTGGCCCATGGTGCGGATCCACGCAAGACGCTCCAGGGCGGTACTGACACCGCGGTGACGCTGAGTGCGAACTACAAGCGCGACAAGGTGTTGAAGGTGCTGGGCTCGGTCTACGGATTGACGACGACTGTCATCCGCCCCGCGCCGCCCAAGGCGCCGGTGGATGCCGCGCGCATCGCGTCGCTGTCCTTCGGCTCGCCCTCGGACGACAAGCTGGCGCGCGAATACATGCGCAAGCTGGCGATATCCGTGAGCTCCTACAACCCAAAGACCGAACAGTTGGCTGCCAGCGAAGCCGCCATCGCCGGATGGAGCGCGCTTGCCGGACGGCTCAAACCCGAAATCTACGCGCGCATCGTCGACGACGATCAGGCCCTGGGCAATCTGGTGCTGATGAACAGCCGCTCCGCAGCCGGTCTCGACAGCGCACTGGCCGGCGTCCCGAAACCAGTGCTGCAGCGCCACGCCCAAGCGGCGCTTCGCGGGCTAGTCCAACGAGCCTGGGTTCAGTTCCCGCACGATGCCAGCCAGTCTCCCAGCTACGGAGTGCCGCCAGAGCTTTGGCGCGCGCTCTGGCGACATCTGCCGAAACCGATGGACTATGCCGAATGGCCCGCGCTGGCCGGGCGCATCCAGCCGGAGCTCTGGGACGAACTGTTCGCCAGTGGCTATGCCAACCATGACGCTGACACCGCCTTGCAGTGCTTGCCTTCGGACATGGATGCAGGCAGCTTCAGGGCTGCATGGCCCCTCATGCGGGAGCGATTCGCCAATGCGCGCGAGGCCGTCGCGCGCACCATCCTGAGCCCGTTCCGCCTGATCGGCTCGCAGCATCCCGCCTGCTACGCGGCCAAGGACACCGAGACACGCGACAAGCTGCTGTTTCTGGCCTCGCAAGGCATCCCCCGGCCGGTCCGCGGCATCGACCGCAGACGGCTCGGCGACAGCGCCAAAGTGCTGCTTCCGGCCATGAACCCTTTCATCGATGACACGCCTGCGGGTAGGCCTCGGCTCGTCGATGCCAACGTGAATTGCCGCTTCGAGCTGAGCGATGTGCTGTACCGCGAACTTCTGAACAACACTGTGGTGAAGAACGCGGCGGACGGCACGATGAGCGCGCGTATCGAAACGGTGCAATTGGTCGAGATTCCGGGGGACGCGGACTGTGGCCTGCTGGTCGGCGGCAGCAGCCAGATCGGTGGCTATGTGAGCGGAACAGTCGATACCTTCACAGGCCCCGAACTCAACCCCACGCCCTCGTGCCCCGATCCAAGCGATTGGTACGAGGTGTGGCACGAACGCGGAGGAAAGATCGAGCGGCTGAACACCGACCTCGGTGGCGAAGACAACGTGCCACGACTGTTCCCCGTGAAGGACACCGTCACGGGCCGCCGCTACTACCTGCACGACGGAGGACAGAACGGAAAATGCCACGGAGGCCGCAGGCTGCCGTTCACCTTCGAATGGAAACAATCACCGCAAGGCCTCGCGCTGATGAAAAACACCGCCTCCCCCGACCTGGAAGACGCGCTGTACGCGCAGTGCACCTTCGACGAAAAGACGTACGTGCACTGCGACGGCCTCCCGGCGATGAATGTCACGGCCGGGCCCTCTACCGAAATGAACCGGAACAGCGCCTTCAAGGACATGGACCTGCAGGCCTTTTTCAAGGTGTTCAGAAAGACCCAGTTCGACGAGTACCAGGCAGCGGTGCAGGCACTCGACAGGCCACGACTGCAGCAATTCAAGACGGAAGGCGTACCCGGTCCGTGGACCGCGCAAGCCCTCAAGTCGCTCGCCGGCTCGGCCCTGCCGCTGGCCGACAAGCGCCATCGCATCGCCTGGCTGTTCGCCGATCATGCTCAGCTGGCGCGCGCTCTGGACGGCGAAGTTCTCGAATCCTTGGCAGGCTGGTTGCCACGCAAGGACTGGGGGCCGGTGTGGGGTGTCGTGACCAGCGATCGTGAGGCTTACCACTACGGCCTCGCCTACCTGCGCGCGAATGTCGCTGAGAAAAAGAACGACGCGCTGGCCTGCGATATCGACCACGCGCAGGGGCTGATGTGCGGCGAGACCTGGGGGGTCGACCGATGAGCATGTGGATGTCGGCCTTCGCCCGACATGCAACACTCGAGCTCATGGACGAAACACTCTCATCCTTCGCACAAGACCCGGATCTGGTGTCGTTCGAGTCGTTGATTCCGGGCTGCCGTTGGCGTGTCCTCAAGCCACGTCACCTGCCCATCGAAGCAGGGATCCGCGCGGAGCAGGCCAGGCTGGCAGGCAAACGATGGCTCGTGGTCGGGTTGCTGCGGGAGCTCGATGGTGATTACCTGACTCTCGATACCGTGCATCTCGATGCAGCGTTCGATGATGAAGGCGAGGCCCTGACGCGCGCGCGTTCGCTGCAAGCGGAAATGATGGCGACGATGCGCGTGAAGTTGAAAGATGCGAACTGCCAATCTGAACCCCCCAGGTGGCCTCTGAAGGAGGCATTGTTTGGAAGGCCTGTGCTGCACGCGGGGGACACCGCCTACTTCGATGCCCCCAACCTCTGGTCCTGGGCGTGGGTCGATGTCGCCGTCCTTCCCATCGACCCTGCATCTCCGCTCAACGTCGAACTCATCGACGCGATCGGCGAGCCTTACGATCTGGGTGCGCTTCAAAAGCATTTCGAGAGGGTTGGGGAGTCGCTCGGTGTTGGTGTACGCCCACCATGGACGATGCCGCCCGCAACCGCTCCCATGACGCCGCCGGAGTTCTCGCACCTGAACGTCAAACGCCCGCCCATCTTCTGGAGACTCTTGTCTTGGTTGGTGCCTGCACTGGGCATCCTGGCCATGATCGCCGGCTATTCTGGGGTCATCGGCCATCACTCTCAACGCCACAACGCAGCGCCGACAGAGCACCGCTGAGCGTACAGCGCATGTTCGGTCGGTGCGACGCAAACAAGGCGTGCAGCCTGCTGCGATCTCTACGCACCGACCGACGACATGTTCAACCAGAGGGAACGGCTCCACTGGAACGCTCGCCTGGCTAGCGGACGCCCCCCGTATCCGCCCGTGCCTCGTTCAAGAGCGCCTGAGCCGCCACCCACGCCCGAGCGGCGGCCTTCGAATCACCAACGGCCCGTGCATCAGCTGTGGCGCCGCTGAGCAGCATCACGTACACATTGGCCAGCCGACGCGCGGCACTGCGATTGACCACCTCTCGAAGCAGGCGCTCGATCATCGCGAGCAGGTCATTGCGATAGCGCACCGCCACATCGGTCACCGTGGGACACGTATCCCCGAACTCCGCCAGCGCTCGCTCGAACAGGCAGCCCGCAAACGTGGGACTGCGAAACCACGTCCCATACCAATCGAAGATCCCTTTCAGGCGCGCGCTAGCGTCGGGCATGGGCGCGAGCTTGGCAGCCATGCTGTCCATGATGAAGGCGTAGCGCTGTTCGAGCACTGCCCTGATCAGGTCTTCCTTGCTGGCGAAATGATGGTAGAGCGTCATGCGGGCGACCTCCGCCTCGTCGATGATCCGCTCGATGCCGACCGGGTGAAAGCCATGAAGGGAGAACAGCTCGCCGGCCTTGTCCACCACCTGCTGGCGCTTGCTCGCGCGCATTCCGTCGTCTCCTGGTTGTACGACGAAATCTTAGCTGAGCTTTGGCAGTGGCGATTGCCCATCGGTTGCGCCTTGTCGGATTGACCAGTCGCAGGAGCCCAAGGAAACTACCGCCATGAAATCGCTTCGCATCCCCGCCCTGTGTGCAGCGCTGTACCTTGCATCCGCATCATGCATTGCCGGCGGGCCATGGAGAGCTCGAGTACACGCCCGGATCTGTTCTTTGCGTGGCTCTCGTCCGCCGACGATAGCGAAGGGGTTGTCGTCAATCTTCAGAGGCATGCGGATTTTCTCCGGCTGACTGAGCATTGCAAAAGCGGATTGCCCGTCTACCGCTACGGGCAGAACACTCGATACACATGTAAGGCCGAGCCGTATGACACCGGCAGTCCGGATAGCAGGAAAATCGCCCAGGTCACAGTGAAAGGGCCGACCCCGAAGTCAACAACAGCTCAGTTCGGCATGTTCTCGTTGAAGCCCACGCGGACCACGCGCTGGAACACAAGAGCCATCACGCCCGACGAACAAGCTGCACTGAAGAGCTTTATCGATGTCCGCAAGCCGCGTCTGCGCGTGGCCGTCAAGCAGCTGAAACTCGCCGCGGTCACCGTGACCTTCGCCTCGGATGAAGAACGCGCAACGCTCATCGTGCCAGGCAACGAAGTCCGGGACGAACCAGGCGGTTACTACGCGCAGCGACACTATGTCTTTGTCAAGGACCATGGCGCGTATGCCTACCGAGGCATGCTGCCTGCCAAACCCGTGCAGTACTTCGACCTCGACGGCGGCGATCTTCCCAACGTTCTTGTCGAGGAGGATTGCGACGGCTTGTGCATTTCCCTGTGGAGCATCTCCAAGGGGATCCGCAGCGTCGCCGGGTTCGGTGGTCACTGACGCTGCCCCGATGATGAAGTTTGTGCAGTTGTTCGAGAGGCTGATTCAGACGTGAATGCTCACACGAACGAAGGCGGGTCCAGCGTCCGTTGCGCAAGAATGCCTCGATCGACGAGCAGTTTCAGCAGTTCCGTGTATGTCTGGCATGCGCTGGCGGCGCTGTGCTCCAGCGCCTTCCCGAGCTCGTCCTCGCTGTCATGCACACGCATGTATTGCAACGCGACTGACGTGTTCAGCGAGGCAAACGCTCCGCACAACTGGACGAACGCAACTGTCTCCTCGAACAGCCTGGTCTTGACCTCTATGGCGATCATCATGTCGGAGCCGTATCCGCACTCTGCGTCCACCTTGGCGGCATAGGAATTCAGGTCATACGCTGGCAACCAGCGCGGCGCCCATCCATGCAGGTTCGAAGCAATCTGGTCGATGCTGGCGTTCAATGCCATCGTATAACTCCTCTCGCGTCGATGATGCAGTTGCGGGCGGGTGGAGCCTCGGCCGCTAGTGACTCCACCCCGGCGGGCTGCAGTCCGTGTAGTAGACGTGGCACCCGGTGTCGCCATCGCTGCTGCAGATCGCCATGCCTTTCTGAATGGCTTCCTCCTTTGTGCCCGCGGCCGCCGTACTGAATCCACGGCTTCCGACGAGCATCACTCCGCATCCGTTGGAGTACGAAAGCTGGAGCTTGCAAGGCGATCCTCCCTTGGCTTGGCAATCGGCCAAGGCCTTGCTCTGAGCACCTTGCTCACTGCGCTCCCCGATAGCAATCCCAAGTACGCCCTTCACGCCGTCGGTAGCGATCGCGCCCCAACGAGACTCCAGCGGGGCGGGAGAACCATAGCCACTGTTTTGAGGGGATTGCTGCGCGCTGGGGGCACGCCCGCAAGAAGTCGCACTGTAAGGAATCCAACCCGGCGGGCAGGCCACCTGCGCGCGAGCGTGGAGTGCGAAGACAAGCATGCCCAGCACGGCCAGAAAGGAAATGAAGCGCCCCGCGTTCATCGTATTCACTGGTCCTTCGCAATGGACAGGTACTTCTCCAACACATTGGCGCGTTCGCAGAGCCTGAAAATCCCATTGAGCTTGACCTGCATGCCCGCGATGGGCTCGTCTGCGTAGAGCGCTTCCTCGAAGACGGAACTCCTCGTCTGCAGTTCCAGCCATGCCCGCTGCGCGCCCACAAGACTTTCCTTTTCCCGCGCGCCGAGCCTGGCGAGCAGTGCCTTATAGGTCTTGTTCAGGCGTGCGTCCTGTTTCGCCTGTTCATCGGAGTGGCATGCGGCGATGGCGATCCTGTCGGAGCTGGCCTTGTCGATGCATGCGAAGAACGCAGCAGTGATGCCCTTGGGCGCCTCGCGCCTGATCAACTGGCCGGTGCTCTCGTCGGCCTGGGCTGCGACGCAATGGACGAAGACGGCAAGAGAGATGGCGATGGTCTTGAATGTTCTCTTCACGATTTCATTACCGCTGGGGATTCCTGTACGGAGCGAGCCGGTGGCTTGCCGGAACGCATCGAGCGCACACGGTGTGCGTTGAATGTATACCGATCAGTCTGATTTGAATAGAATTCCGGGCAATCGATCGAGCATGATCGCACTCGAGTTGCCGATGAACTTTTCGCGCATGAAGCCAGGCTTTTTTCGCACTGCAGCCAAGAGGGTTCGCGGTGTCCGGGAGTTCCACATGACGCATGTGGCTTCAGCCAGACATGTATTCGGCGCAGGCATCGCGGCCATCGGCATGATGAGCCTGTGCCTGGGATGCGGCAGCGCCCATGGCCAGCCTTCCGATCAGGGTGAAGCGGACCGCGGGCCAACATCGCAGCCCCTCTCCTCATCGGACCTCAGCGCGGACCAGGCTTTGCAGCGAATGCTGGAGTTGATCCGCAGCAGCAGAAGCGTTGCCGATGTCACGCCCGCATCCATGCAACGTGCGTTCGGCGTGCAGGTCAAGAAGGTCGACTCGCAGCAGTTTGGCTACGGCCAGCGTCTTCCCGGGAACTGGGCCTTCGGCATCATGCGGCAGGACGTGAGCGGCGCGGGGCGGGTGGACCTGACCTTCAGTCCGTTGCCTGGAATGCAGCCTGTGCCCTGGAGCCGCTGCGAACCCGATTTCGCCCGCTTCACGGCCCGGCTGGCAAGCATGGGCTTCGCACGCCATTCGTCCTATGGCGAACATGGTCGATGGCTGTACGACGTCTTCGAGCGGCCCGGCATGCGGGTCGAGGTGTACCCACTACCGGCCGAGCCCCGCAACGACGGGGCCCCGGCCCCTGCATGCGTCCAGATGGTGCTGATGCAATAGCACACCCGGCCGCGGCCGGTCAGTTGTTGAGCACGCCGAAAGGCAAGGTCCATCCGGAAAGGCTGCTTCCCACGTTCGACGGGTCCTTCACCGCGCGATCGCCCGGCATGAAGACCGGGCCGGCGCGATGCTCCATCGTCTCCTTGGGCGTGTGACCGAACTCGGCCTTGAAAAGGCGATAGAAGTACTTTTCGTCTGAGAAGCCGTGCGTCCATGCGACCTCGGCGATGCGCACATGCCGACGCCGTGGGTCACTGAGCACCTGGTACGCATGACGCAGTCTTCGGCGCCGGATCTGCCGCATGATCCCACCCTCCACCTCGAATAGCTGGTAGAGCCTGGCCCGTGAAAGCCCGACCTCCCGGCAGATCCTGTCGGGCGTGAGATCGGGCTCGAGCAGATGCGCATCGATGTAGTGATGAATCCGTTCCAGCAGCGCTGCACCGATCGAGCTGCCGGCCTCCCGTATCGTTTCGTCGGTCGGTGAAACGGCGGCGGCCATCAGCAGCAGCATCGACTGGACCACATGGGGCACGTCCTGCTGCCGCAACGTGGAGAGGTTCCGGAACAGCGACAGCATCTGGTCGGCCAGGAGCCGGCCAATGGCGCCGTTCAGCTTGCGATCGTGCAGGAATGCGGCGTGGCCCGGCAGGAGATACCTGGGCACGACCACGCTGATCACATCCCCCGCTTCGACGATGCAGTCGTTGAGTTGGGCCACGTCGTAGAAGAAGAGGTCACCGGCTCTCTTGATCGCGTCCGGTCCCATGTCGCGGCGGGTGACCTGCCCGCCCAGCAGCAGCGTGAGGCGAAAGGAGTCCTGCCCGTCCAATCGGATGCGCCGTGCGTTGCGGTCGACCGAATAGGTCAAAGGCCGAGTCCGACCGGGCCAGCGCCGTCCCGAGATGACCAGAGGCCCGAGGGCCGCGCCGGTGGCTTCCGCGTCGAAGGAACCATGGCCGTCGTCCTCGAATACGCAGTCGCAGAGGTTGTCCTTGACCCACAGGTGAAACCGGTCCCGCACGGGATAGTCGGTCGTGGAAAACCGGAAGACGGGAACGGCGTCCGGCCGGACCATGGCAGCGAGTTTTCTTCCCATAGGCCGAAGATCATCGCCGATCGCTGCTACAGCGCCGATGGACTGCGGCTCGCATCGGTGTTCTGCACGGCGCATGGGTGTCATGCCTCAAGGCTGCCTGGCCTTGTCGAGCAGCAACTTCGCCGCCTGCCATGCGTCATGCACCAGTTCCTCCGGATTTCCATGGGCCTGCGCCGCGGCGCCCGCGCCATGGAGAAGCATCGCGTACGCGAGCGCCAACCGCACGGCAGGCGCCTGCGGGAGCAGCATGCGCAGCATCTCGGCCATCTGCCTCTTCAGCGTGCTTCTGTAGCGAAGCGCCACATCCGAGATGCCCTTGGTGTGGACACCGAACTCCGACAATGCACGCTCGAAGAGGCATCCCGCGAACGCGGGCGTGCGAAACCAATCGCCGTGCCAGTCGAAGATGCCCTTGATCTTTCCGATAGGGTCGGGAATCTCCTCCAGCCTTCGCGCGATGCTGTCCAGGATGTCGTCGGAGCGCTGCTCGAGCACGGCCTGCACGAGATCTTCCTTGCGCGAGAAATGGCGATGCATCGCGATGCGCAGTTCGTCGGAGCCCCCGACGATCTCTTCGACGCTGACAAGGTGAAAGCCTCTTTCAGAAAAGAGTCGAGTCGCCTTTCCGACGAGCCGTTCACGGCTCTCCTGTTCCATGCCTTGTCCTCTGAGTCGCGACAGTCTGGCGATCACCATCGTCGGGGAGTAGTGACGGCGCATCGGGGATCCCGCGGCGTCGCCGAGTCAGGCGCATCGTAGTTCAGGAGCTTGCGGGCGCGAGTGTGATTTCATCCATATCAGGTGGAGATCCGGCGCCGCTACAGGCGCCAGGGCGCAGAAGGTTTCAGCAGGGAACCCGGCCGCCGCCCATCATGCACCAGCGCTGCGTTTCCTGTTGTGGCGGTGGGTACGGCAGCCCGGTCCTCGGATTGATCTGGTCGAGGCCTTGACCGCGGAGATTGTTTGTAGCGCGGATTGCCGCAGCTTCCGACAGAACTTTTTCAGTCGCTGCGCGTTGTTGCGCGAGGTCTGCCTTCTGTGCGACATCCACGTTCTTGGTCATGGTCACCAGCCGTGCGAACTTCGGGTCACGAACATCCTGCAGGGGTGGCAGAGGCGGCAGGGCAGGCCCGATGAGTATCGGGCCGTCGTATCTCGGGACGGGCAGCTTCGACGGCTTGCCGAAGTCTGCCGCCATGCTGATGTCCCACGAGGCTGCGTTCATTCCGAGCGCGTATTCGTAGTCCCGATTCACGCTTGCCAGTGTGAGCGGCTCTGCTGGCGCGGCAAGCGGCTGTAGGGAAGCCGGCAGGGCCTGTCGTGCGGCAGGGTAGATGGCGCGCATCCAACTCCCTACGGCGAGGGAGTACTGGTACAGGACTGTTTCGTATGCGGCGAGTACCTGCGCCTGGCTGTAGCCGCCGGGATTTTCGAAGAACGGCTTGTAGGCGAGCAGGCTCTGGTAGTACTGCGCGTTGGCATTGCGCTGCGCGACGACAAACTGCTGCTGCGGATCACTCGAGGCGGGAGGCGCGTTCACCGCGCATCCTGAGAGCGCGCAGGCGACGATCACTGAGCCTGCCATCGCTCGCAGTACCGACCGGAGTTGGCGTGAAATTCCAGATGCCTGGAGCGCGGTGAGAACTTTCATCTCTATGCCTTCGTGGTGACTGTGTCGGTTGCGTCGGGCCCTGGAGGTGCGCGAATATATACCAGTCGATCTAGTTTGAATAGAATTCGCCGTGCGCAGACAGACAGTCATTGCGGAGGGTTCTTGATGCCGGCGAAGAGCGCGAGCGCAATGTCGTTTGATGTGTCGTCCCGACGTGCACACGTGGCTCGCTTCACACCCAAACTCACGACTGCAATCTGATGCTGGCACGTTGCCTCAACAACTCGACGCATCCTCGATCGCCGCATCAAAAACGCGTACGGACCCCGTCTTCATTTCAAACTTTCAATATGCTGTCACGCCCCTTTCTGAAAACCATCGGTGCATCTGCCACACGCCACGCGGCACTCGCGCTCGGTCTCGCGCTCTGCTTGCCGGCCATGGCTCAAACCGGCGCACCAGCACCGCGCGTGCAGTCCGACCTGAAGGACATCCGCATGAAGGCGATCACCAGCCTGCCCAAGGCCGGCGGCAGCGCCGACGACCGCAATAGCTGCTCGTGGCGCGTGATCCAGCCGAAGTCAGCTGCTACCAAGGTGGTTGCGGCGCAGGGCTGGGCGGTGATGGCCGATGTGCCACTGGGTTCGTATCGCGCTGTCAGCTTCGCCGGCCAGATGGAGGCTGGAACGAGTGGCACCTGCACGATCACCCAGGGCAACGTGGCGGTGTTCGATGGCGACAGGCTCGTCGCGCTGGCCTACGGCAAGTCGCCCGAAGACCCCGCCATCGGCAACCTGACCGCGCTGGAAGGCGGCTCCGTGCGCGTGTGGGACGGAGACCTCGTCGGCTCCCCGGTGGGCGACCTGCGCGTCGAGGCCGACGGCACCCTGCACCTGGGCAAGCTGGCCGACGAGGAGTCGGTCTGCAAGGGCCGAGCCAAGGTGCCGAACGTCTACGGCATGCCGATCGACAAGGCGCGCAAGGTTCTGGCTGCCAACGGATGGAATCCGGTGCGCGGCGGGGCCAGCAGCGAGTCCCGGCAAGCCGGGCTGGTCAAGCGCGGCATCGCCGAAGCCGAGTCCTGCGCGGGTACCGGCCTTGCCTATTGCGACTTCGGCTATTCCGGCCCGGCAGGCCGACTGACCGTGACCACCGTGGGCGAGAAGGATCTTCCGAACGTCTCTGACTATGAGGTCAAGTGCCGCTGACCGCCGAGCGTTGGCGACCCCGTCCTGCTGTCCCCGCAACCTCAGAACTTCACACGCAACGTCTACCCATGCGAACCGCTACCAACGACCTGCGCGCACTGTCGGCATGTGCTCTTGTGATCTGCTTGAGCGCGTGCGACCCTGCCACGCCGCCCACCAGTCCCGCGACGGCACCCACGACACGAACAACGGCAACACCTGCGCCGAGCGCCCCTGAGCAGGTCAAGAATACGGCGTCGTCGCTGCAAACGCTGCTGAGCGTGTTCGCTGGTCAAACGGCCGAGGACTGGTCCGCGTTCGACAACCTCTCCGGTGTGCGCTGGAGCGATCCGAAGCCGCTGGACAACCCCGACTCGGTCTCTCCCGATGCCACGCACTACCGCGGCGGCGATATGCTGCTCGCTGGCTTCGGCGAAGTGGATGTGCCCGATGGCAAGGTGGGCGCGGAAGCCGGTATCAGGAAGGACAACGAAGGGCATGTCGGCGTGGTGCTCCACGGCAATGCGAACACGGTGCAGTCGATCGCGCTGCAGAAGTTCTATCCGAGCGACGACACGAAGAGCATCCTGCAGCGGCAGTTCGGTGGCGATGCGACGGTGACGCCCATCGCCGGCGATTGCGCGTTGGACGACGGCACGAGCGCTGCGAACACGCAGAAAAACGCCTTCTACGAACTGAGCATCGCCAATGTCGCCCTGCCTGTGTTCGCGGAAACCTATGTCGACGAAGACGGCGGCAACCAGGGACCAGGCTCGACGAACTTCGTCTTTTACCGGGCCAAGCCACAGCAACGCATCGCAAGGATGCACTGCAAGGCATCCTGAATCCGCGCGAAGAAAAGAGCATCCATGCGCCATATCCCTTCCCGCACTGGCCGCCGTTACCTGCAAGCCGTCGCGACGACAGCGTCGTTGCTTGCGGGTGCCGTATCGGCCCAGCCTCTGCAGATCGCTGCGGTTGGCAACAACACACCGCTGGAGTTGCTGCTGACCGACACCGTCAGGCAGGTCCCCTACAACCCCTACGCATCGCAACCCGGCGTGCGGTGGAAGAACGGCAAGGACGCTGGCCCCGAAGCCGAAGGCACCATCGAATTGCCCGGCGCGGGCGGCAAGCCGTCCGTGCAAGCGGTGCTGAGCGTCGAGCGTGACGCGCAGGGTCAGACCACGTCGGTCGGCGTGCTGATTCCGTCAGCCGGTCGCCAGAAGCCTTCGACGCAGTTCCGGGAGATCCTGCGCCAGCAGCTAGAGCCCGGCGCCACCGTCACGCTGATCGCCGACAATTGCGCCTGGGACGAAGGTGGCATGGAGCCCTGGAGCAAGGACGTCTTCATGCGCCTGAACTGGCCTGGGGAGCGGCGCGCCTTGTTCGTGCGCGGCCGCCTCAAGGCCTGGCCCGATGCCTCGTCCAGTGCGATTCATTCAGCATTCTTCTTCGATGCCGAGGATCCGTCGCAGCTGATCGAGCAGATGGGTTGCAAGCGTGCCAAGCAACCGTAGAGGCAGCCATGCCGTCTCGCATTGCGCTGTTCCTGCTGCTGCCCCTGATCGTAGCGTCGGCTCGCGCCGGAGAACCGAACGGGATCACGCCACAGGTCCAACAACCGCCGGCGCTGACCCGACAGGTTCCTCTTCGTTTCAAGCGCCACAACTTCCAGGCACTGTGCTACGACAGCATCGGATGCACCGTCGTCTACAACGGCCATCCACAGGTGCAGCAAGCCGAAGGCAAGCCCTCGCCCCCCAAGCCTGCCGGCGACAACGGCAAGGCCTGGGGATCGACGGAGCTCGGCATCCGGAATTTTCCGAAACCGGCTGAGGTTCGCTGGAAGTCGAAGGACGGGACGACGCACGAGGCGAGCGTCGACATCGGTTGGATCTTCAGGGACGAGCTCATCTGGCACGCCGTGCCCAAGGACGAGATGACCGACTTCCATGCGGGTCCCGTCGCCGGCGCGCCGGACGTTTACCTCGAGGTGGACGACCGCACGATCAGCGTCTACACGGCGATGTTCATTCCGACGCGAGACGAACAGGTCCACGGCAACAGGGACAGCAATTTCAGGAAGGACATCTTTCTCGTATGGCGCAAGACGTACTGAAGAAGCCCATGGCCACGACCGGGGGAGATGCATTCGCCATGAAGTTCTTGCTGCTGCTCCTGCTCGTGAGCCTATCGGGCATTTACCCCCTCGCTCATGCGGAGGGCGGCTGTCCTGCCGGCATGGTTCCCGAAGGCGGACAAGGTGTCATGTCTTGCAGACCGACCGGAGGTTACGGTCAAGGTGGGCAGGCCAACTCGGGACCGGGCAGCGTGACGTACATCGAGCGGTGGGGAGCTGTTGCGATGGACACCTACGAAACAGCGAACGTGGGAGCCTCGCATGACAAGTCCAGCCGTGCCGAAGCGGAAAGGATCGCCATGGACAACTGTCTCGGCCTGGGCTCCAAGAAGTGCCAGCTGATCTCGACCTATTCCAATGGCTGCGTGGCTTTGGCGGAGAGCAACACCCACTTTGGCATCGCGAGCAAGCCCACGTTGGGTGACGCCCAACGCGCCGCGATGCAGGAATGCAACGGTGCTTCTTGCAAAGTCGTCTTCACCAGTTGCAGCCAAGCGAAAGCGATTCGCTGATCTGCCGCGGCGCCAGAAAAAGGCACATATCGATGAAAGCAAAGATCCTTTTGCTCTGCTGCCTGTTGGGCCTGAGCACCCAGCTTCATGCGGAGGGCGGCTGCCCTGCCGGCACGGTTCCTGAGGGTGGACAGGGCGTATCTTCCTGCCGGCCCCTCCCAGGTTATGGTCAGCCTGGAGTCCCCGCTCCGTCGGGGCCGCGAAACGTGACGTACATCCAGCGGTGGGGAGCCGTTGCCCTGGACGCTCGATATACGGGCAACATCGGCGCATCGCGCGACAAGTCCAGTCGGCCCGAGGCGGAGAAGATCGCTATGGCGAACTGCATTTCTCTGGGCTCGACCCAATGCGAACTCGTCTCCGCCTACACCAACGGGTGTGTCGCTCTTGCGAAGAGCGACACGCACTACAGCGTTGCGAGTCGGCCTGCGTTGAACGAGGCGGAAAATGAGGTGCTGGGCCTGTGCGGTGATGCATCCTGCAAGATCGTCTACAGCAATTGCAGCAAGGCGATAACAGTTCGTTGAACCGCCGAGCAACCCGGGAAAATCTCACGGGGCGTGCTTGTTTGTTGGCGCCGACCGGAAACTGAGCCAGCGGGGGTGCGGATAAAAACTTGGACTGGTTTATGCCGCAAGTCCAAGGCTCACCGGTATTCAATGGGGCCGCGAGGCTGTGCGGACTACACGGGCATGGCCGCGCACATGCTGCATGCGACCTTCGGCCGCCCCCTCGCACTGCACGACCCGGCATCGATCCTCGTGTTCGAGGACCACACCTCCTACGTCGAGGAAAGCCCGGCCCATGTACACGACGGACTCGTGCCGAACGTGATGCGCATGGTCGGGGCGCAGCGCGAGTTCGCCTCGTCGTACGGACTGCACACGCACCGCACGCTCACCGAGGCACAGGCCGCTGCGGACGACGGCAGCAACGCCGCGGGCATCTCGCACGCGATGGTCGCGGAACACTACGCGCTGCCGGGCCAACTGGTCGTGGGCACCGACTCGCACACCCCCCACAGCGGTGCGCTCGGTTGCGTGGCCTTCGGCGTCGGCACCACGGACATGGCCAATGCCTTCGTCACCGGAGCCGTGCGACTGACGATGCCGCCATCACTTCGCGTCGTGCTCGACGGCCACCTGGCCGCCGGCGCGACGGCCAAGGACGTCGTTTTGCACCTGCTGGCCGATCCGTTCATCCGTGCCGGGGGGGCGTGGGCAAGGTGTTCGAGTTCTGCGGCGCGGCACTTCGGCACCTCTCGACCGACGAGCGCGCGACGCTCACCAACATGACCGCCGAGCTCGGTGGGTTCACCGGCATCGTCGCACCCGATTCGGAAACGGTGCGCTTCCTGCGCGAACGCCGCGGCATCGATTTCGTGCTCGAGCCCTGGATGGCCAGCGACGAGGGCGCTGCGTACGCGCAGACCCTGCGCATCGACTGCGCCATGGTGCCGCCAATGGTGGCTCGCCCTGGCGACCCCGGCAATGGCTTGCCGCTGACTGAGGTGGTCACGCCCGTGCGCATCGACATCGCCTATGGCGGATCCTGCACCGCCGGCAAGCGCGAGGATTTCGATCACTACCACGCGGTGCTGCGCTGGGCCGCGGACCGCGGCCTGCGCGTCGCGCCCGGCGTGCAGTTGTTCCTGCAGTTCGGCACCACCGCCGTGCGCGACCACTGCATCGCAGAAGGCTACATGGCCGCGTTCGAGCAGGTCGGCGCGCGCATGCTGCAGCCGTCCTGCGGCGCCTGCGGCAATTGCGGTCCCGGTGGCTCGGTCCGCGCCGATCAGGTCACAGTGAGCGCCATCAACCGCAACTTCCCTGGCCGGGGCGGACCGGGGCAGGTCTGGCTTGCGAGCCCGCCCACAGTGGCCGCAAGCGCCATCGCGGGCGAACTCGTGTCGTTCGAGACGCTGCAACAGCGCTACGCATGAATTTCAAGACCCAGGAGACAACTCGCCATGAACCTCGACACCTTCACACGCCGCACCGCGCTGGCGGCATTGCTCGCCTGCGGCTGCCCCGGCGCGCACGCCCAATCCGACAAGCCGCTGCGGCTGATCGTGCCGCTGGCGGCCGGATCCACGGTCGATGCCGTGGCGCGCGCGATCGCACCGGGATTCGGCAAGGCGACCGGCCACCCGGTCGTGGTCGAGAACATCGTCGGCGCAGGCGGCATTCCGGGCACCAGCCAGATCGTGAAGGCGCCCAAGGACGGCCTCACGCTCGGGATGATCTCGTCGAACCACGTCATCAACCCCGGCATCTACAAGACCATCCCCTACGACAGCCTGCAGGACATCACGCCGATCGCCGTGCTGGCGACCGTGCCGCTGGTGCTGGTGGTCAACCCGGCATTGCCGGTCAAGAACGTGAACGAACTGCTCGACCATGCCAAGGCGAACCCCGGCAAGCTGAACTACGGTTCAGCCGGTAATGGCAGCACGCTGCACCTGGCGGGCGAGTTGCTGATCAGCGAGACCGGCATCGACATGAAGCACGTGCCTTACCGCGGGACGGGTCCCTTGATCACCGACCTCATCGGTGGCCAGGTCCAGCTGGGCTTCGTTTCGATTTCGCAGGTCGCGCCGCAGATCAAGGCCGGCGCGCTGCGAGCGCTGGCCATCTCGACACCGACGCGTTCCGCCGCGCTGCCGGATGTTCCCACGCTGGCGGAAGCCGGCGTGCGGAAATACAGCTTCGATGCGTGGATCGCGCTCATTGGCCCGGCAGGGCTGCCCAAGGCCATCGTCGATGCCGACCATGCCGCCATCAAGGCGGCCCTGGCGTCACCGGAAGCGCAAGCGGCCGTGGCGGCACAAGGCCTCAACATCCTGCATACCGGGCCCGATCTCGCACCCGCGTTCTTTCAATCCGAAACGACGAAGCATCAGAGGCTCGTGAAGCAGTCCGGCGCGACATTGGATTGAGACATGGGGTTTCCCGCATGGGCCGAACATCTCAGAAGCGAGCCGCAAAACGACGCGCGGCGCCTCGCCCCGCGATTTCCTGCTGGCCTAGGTCGCCGCCGAAAAGGAAGGCCAGAGCGAACTCGGTGCGATCATCGGCACCTTCGAGATCCGCCTGACAAGCCCGGACTAGGTGTTGAGTTGCAATAGGTTATTCCCGCCGAGTCTGGAGGCGGGAGGCCTGTAGCCTAGGGCCGAGTGCGGCCTACGGGCGTTGTAGTAGCTCAGGAAGGCTGGCAACCATGCGGTGCGCTCATCACTGGTGTTCCAAGTACGGCCGTAGGCCCACTCGCGCAGGCAGGTTTGGATGAATCGCTCGGCCTTGCCATTGGTCTGCGGCCTGTAGGGCCTGGTGAAGGTGTGCTTGATACCCAGGGCCTGGCAGGTCTTGGCGAACAGTCGCGAGCGATAGGCTGAACCGTTGTCGGTGATTAGGCGCTTGATGGTCACGCCCAAAGCGGCATAGTGAGCCACCGCGGCTTGCAGGAACGCCACGGCCGAGGCCTTGCGCTCGTCTTCGTACATCTGCACGAAGCCGGCTCGGGAGTGATCGTCGATGGCCACGTGGGCGAACTCCCAGCCAGCACCTCGGCTGCGCGTGGTGCGGTCGCCGTTGATGCGGTGGCCTATGCGCTCAATGCGCCCGAGCTTCTTGGTGTCCATGTGCAGCAACTCACCAGGTGCCTCGCGCTCGTAACGCACCAGCGGCTTCAAGGGCTCCAGAACCTTCAGGCTGGACAGCCCTAGTCGAGCCAGCAGCCGGCTGACGGTGGCAACACTGCGCCCAACAGTGGTGGCAATGCGGCGCATGGGCATGCGAGCACGGCGCAGTTGCTCGATGCGCTGGCGAAGTGCCTCGTCCAGACCCGTGCGTGTCCTGGCCGGGCGCGAACTGCGGTCGTATAGGCCATCCAAACCGTGCAGCTCGAAGCGCTGGAGCCATTTACGCGCGGTGCGCTGGCTGATGCCGGCAGCCTCGGCTGCCGGCATCAGCCCCATAGCGGCAATGCGCTCGATCAGCAACTTGCGTCCTTCGAAGGTCAATCTGGCATTCTTGTGGCTGTTCACTCGGTTGTTCTCTCTGGGGATTGAAGCGTGGTAACTCCAGTCTCCCAGACCCTTCCGGGTGAACAACCTATTGAAACAGCACAACTAGGACGGCCCGCAGGCCCTCGGCGGTTGGCGCCGAGGGCCGGCGTTCGCCCAAGGACGGACAACGCTCGCCCTCACCGGTGATGCGGTCTGCTGCCGGAACTGACGTGCCACGGGACTGTCCCTCCAGACCACGGCCTTGCCTTCGTCGATGGCCTCGCGCCCGTAGAGGATCCAGCCATCGCACACGGTACCGATGGGCTCGATGACCTCGAAGCGCTCGGTGCGCGCAGCCGCGAACGACGCGAAGACGATGCCCGCGCCGTAGCGCCCTTCCTCCAGGCCGGCCTGGACTGCGAGCACCGTGGGTTCATGGACTTTCTCCGGCCAGGCGGACAGGTCGGCATAGCTTTGCGTGGCAGGCTGCACGCCCACCCTGGAGGCATGGACCTCGCTTCCCTTGGCCTGCACAAGCGCCATCGGCTGGCTCGGAGATACGAAGGCGTCGACCACCACCATGGCGCTGCGATAGGTGCCGGTGATCTCCGCTGCCGCGGGATGAACGGCGCATTGCAGCAGGTAGTCGGCTTCGCTGGCCACCAAAGCACGCGCGCCGCTGTGGAAGTCGTCGAAAAGCGCCACGCGTGCGAGCTGTTCAAGTCCGTGCGCGGCGAGGTATTGCTCGAGAACGAAGTGGTGGTTGCTGCCTCGCGGGCCCAGTGTCGAAAAGATGATCATGTGCTTCAACGGCATAACAGGACGACCAAAGGAGGGGCGCCTCCACCCGGAAGCCTCGCGAGGCGTGCGGCATCGGAGATGCCAGAGGGGCTGTGCCTCGAGACCCTTGCGATCCGGTGGAGGAGAGGCGGCTTCATGCAGCAGCGGCAGGTGCGCCGATGATCTCGTCCTCCAGCCTGCAGGTCTCAGCGATGATGAGTTCGTAGAGGGCGCGCAGGAACCGCGGGCTCATGCCGTGTTTGGCGGCAAAGGCCGCCGCACGCTCCTGCACCACGCCGATGCGATGCGGCTGCATCATCGGAATCGCATGGTCGCGCTTGTGCAGCCCGATGCGGCAGCAGCAGTCCAGCCGCTGTCTCAGGGTCTCCAGCAGCGTGCGGTCCAAGCCGTCGAGTTCGTCGCGCAGTGACTGCAGGATCCGCTCGGCGGCAGTGCTCTGCGCGAAGGAAGATGAAGGAGAGACCGCCTCACGGGCCGCGGCCGACGCGTCCTCGCCGCCTTGCAGATGTTGGGATGGGGTAGTCATGCCAGCGCTCCTCATTCGAGCTTGATGCCCTGGCTCGCGATGATCTGCGCGAGCGCCGCCGTGTCAGCCTTCACCCGATGAAGCAATGCCTCGCCCGATATGCCGACGGCCTCGTAGCCGTGCTGGAAGAGTTTCTGCTGCACCTCGGGCGAGCGGATGATCTCCGCGAGGACCTCGTTCAGGCGCCGCGCGATGGGCGCCGGCAGGCTGGCGGGAGCGGCAGCCGCGGTCCAGATCTCAAGCTCGAACCCTTTGAGCCCCGCTTCCTGCAAGCTCGGATAGTCCGGCACGAGCGCAGATCGGCGCGCCGAGGTGACCCCGATCGCGCGCAGCTTTCCGGCCTTGACCTGGGGTTCGGCAAGGCCCGGCGGCAGCAGGGCGAGTTGCAGCTGCCCGCCGCCCAGTGCGGTGATGACCTGTGGATTGCCCTGGTATGGCACATGCACGGCACCGATGCCAGTGCGGGTCTTCAACAGTTCCATGCCGAGGTGGCCGATCGTGCCGATGCCCGGTGTGCCGTAGCTCCACTTGTTGCCGGCGGCGCGCGCCGCATCAAGAAAACCCCGCGCGTCGGTCTTCGCGACTTCAGGGGCTGCAGCGAGCACCAGCGGCGCCGTGCAGATGATGCTCAAGGGCATCAGATCCTTCTGCGGGTCGTAGGAGATCGACGGATTCAGGACCTTGGCGATGGTCATGTTGCCGTTGATGAGAATACCCACGGTGTGCCGGTCGGAGGACTTCGCGACGATGTCCGCCGCGATGTTCCCGCTGGCGCCGGGCCGGTTCTCCACGATCACGGGTTGGCCCAGCGCCTTCGCCAGCGGTTCGGCAAGCACGCGCGCCACGAAGTCGGGTGAGGAGCCACCGCCGAAGCCCACGACCAGACGCACTGGTCGCGTCGGCCAGTTCAGCGCCTCGACTGGGGGACCGGGGGTTCCGGAGGAGCGCGCTTCAGCGCGCGCGGCGCTGGCGTGCTGCGCGCAGGCCGCGCCAGCGCATACGAGGGCGCCAGCCAGGCACATCAGGCGCGCGAAAGGTGATCGAGACAGCAGGAGGGACATGATGTTGGAAGTTGAAATGGGGGCGCCAGTCTTTCGTCGACCGCGCTCCCGATCAACTCCTGCTTGGTACGCAAGAAGCTGCCTATCACCTCCAAACGCGGCAGGCCCGTCTGCCCCCTGACAAGCGCAGTGCCGCGCATGTGTGCTTGCCTGCGATGCAAGTTCGCTACGGCGCGCCAACAAGCTCGACCTGCCGGCACACCGGCCGATGGCGAGCCCGTGCCGCACCCCGGCCGTGCAAGACACCGCCCTTCAGGACTTCGACAGGTACATCGCCGTGGTGGTCGGCGAGGCATGGCCGAGGTTGTTCTGCACCACCGCCAGCGATACTGGCGCGCGCCCTTCTCTTCCACGCAGGGCATGGGCTCCATGGGAGTGCCGCAGCCAGTGCGTGCTGGCCTTTCTCAGCTGTGCGGCTTCGGCCGCTTCGAGGCCGAGCGCCGCACGCGCGAGAAAGGCCTTGATGGCCTGGTAGAGCCCCGAAGGCGACCAGCCGGCGGGATGCTCGGCCCCCGTGCCGAAGCGGGCCAGCAAAGGAACACCGCGGTTGCCGGGCGCATCCACCTGCCGATCAAAACCATGGCGCGCCAGCTCCTGCCCCAACTCATCGATCAGTTCGACCGGCACCGGCACCTGCCGACGCTCCCCGCGCTTGCCAGTCACTGACAACAGCCAGTCGCTGTCGCCGCGCCCATCGGCAACAGAGGATGGCCCCGGCTGCAGGTCCTCGCAGCGCACACCTGTGATCTCGGCCAGGCGCAGCCCGGTGGCATAGAGCCAGCGCATGCCCCGGCGCAGCCGCCGTCCAGGTTCGGTGTCTACGTGGCTTCGCAGCAATCCATCGAGGTGGTCCCACTGCGCGAAGCTCAGCATCCGTTGGGCGCCGAGGCGACCCTGCGCATCGGGCGGCAGTGCCGATTGCGCAAAGGGGTTGCCCACCACGTAGCCCTGCTGCACCAGAAAAGCGAACAGGCTGCGAAGAATGATCAGCGACTGGCGCAGCGCGACCGGCGTCAGCGCGCCTTCCAGCGGTCGCCACATGGGGGACCAGCGCTGGTGATGGCGCGCACCGCACCACTGGGCAGGCGGATTCTCCAGAAAGGCCTGGTAGGCCCGTGCATCCTCCCTCGTGAGCGAAGAGAGCGCCTTGCCACGCTCCAGCACTGCCCACAGCAGCAGCCGCTCCGCTTCCTTTCGATAGGAGCGCTGCGTGGAACTCATGGATGCGCGGGGTGCGTCGGCGCTTCCCTTGGCAGCGAGCCACGCACCGACGGCCGCGTGGTCGTCAGACGCCGCAAGCCGACAGACCTCCCGCGGGGCGCGGCAGGAGCCCGCGCGGCCGTCCAACTCGGCGGGCAGCACGAACTTCTCGTAGGGCAACAAGGCGGTGGCGGCCGGCACGACCGCGTGCAAGGCAGACGACGCCAGCTGCGCGCGCGGCACGGTGGCGTGAGCGCTCACATGCAGTCCGAGCACCTGTTCGTTCGCGTGCAGCCAGTCCAGTATTCGCCCGGCCTTGCGCTGGCCCACGCCCGGTACCTGAACCCACCAGCGCGCCCCTCTGCGGTTGACGTGCGCCACCAGCGTGGCCAGTGTCGGCAGCCCCGCGCGCTCCAGCCGCTCGGCCAGTGCCGGATGCAGCCAGGCCGCCACGCTGTCTGCCGGGCGCGGGTCTTGGGCGACCAAGCGCTCCAGCCAGTGCAGCGCCTCGAGCTGGCGCTCGATGACGCGCGTACGGCGCGAGGGCTGGCCGCGCCCCCTTCCCGATGCACCGCCGCCCTGCGCGAAGGCCGCCTCGTAGGCCTCGATCTGCTCAGCTTCCGAGAAATCCTCCAGGCCCTGGGCTTGCGCAAACTCGGCCAGGCTCGGCAGCGCCGGCGTCGCGGTGAAGCGCTCGGGGTCCAGCAGGATCAAGCGCGCCGTACCCGGCTTGCGCTCGCGGCGCGCGGCTGCGGCAAAGGCATCCCGGATCCAGGCGATCGTGCGGCGCACGGTGCGCAGGTCGACATGCTCGCCCTCCAGTCGCAGGTAGCGCTCCCAACTGGCGCGCTCGTCCACGCCCTGGGCGAGCGCACGCATGAAGGCGAAATGGCCGCGGTGGAGCTTGCGCGGAGGGATCTTCTTCACGGGGACGGCGCGGCTGCGGAGCCCGGTCGGCTCCTCCAGAACTTCCACCAGCGGCGCGGCTCGGTCTCCGGCGGTAGCGGCAACTGCTGGGCTCGGCTGACACGCACGCGCTGGCGCCACTCGACTTCCAATGCATGGGCGACGCCATAAGCCCGCGTGTCCCCGCGCGCGGCACGCGCGCGCCACTCGAGGGACAGACGCTCGAGTTCGTCATCGTCCAGCGACGCCAATTCTTCACGGCTCGGCACGGGATGGCGGCTCATCGGCTCAGCCCCCTCCCCCGCCCTTGCGGATCGGCGTGCACGGCGCTGCCGGGATTCCAACCTCTTTGCCCCGGTCCAGGTTGGCCCGCGCCCTGCCGCCCGGGATGCACACCGGCGTCACTGGCGCGCCCACCAAGGACATCCTTCCTCGTGCTCACGACAACCCCCATTGCTTTGTATTCCTCGATGCTATCGGTCCACCGTCCCTGGGTCCTGCGAAATCATCCCGCCCCCTAGCGTGTTTTTGCCGCTGGACCAGATCCATTCCAGCCAAGGCCGGCATCATTCACATAATCATCAATGATAATTTGTGCTGTCGGAACGCGCAAACCAAAGAAGGCAGTCGCAGGTCCTTCGCTAAGTGGTTGATCTATAGGGTTTTTTTGCGCACGAGGGCCGAGCATCACGATCCGGTTCCCGCTGGACTTTGGCGCGCTGTTGAGCAGTTGCCTTCGCTTTGCGCTGCAACTGGCTGTGCAACTTAAGGATTCCGCCATGCAAGGCTCAAGCCGGCATCCTCGCTCCCACCTTCTGTCCCGGCAGGCTGCGGTCGTCTGTATTGCTCGAGTCGATCCCAGCAGTCCTCGCGGCCCTGAGCACGTTTCTTGCGCGTGCACCTCGTTGACGCCAAGTCCTTGGATCGGAACTTGCCGGAACGATCACGGGCCCGCCATCTTGGACTGCGCATGAAGCCTGTGGTTGCCACGTCTTCGGCACCCCCCGATCGCGCTCGCCGTATGTGCAACTTTTTGGGATTTCAGCACGCGGCATTGCGGATATGGAGTGAGCGCAAACTTTCAACTGATGATCAGTGATCCTTCAGATAAGAACGGAGGATGGAGGTTTTGCAGGGAAGCTTGGGTGGAAACCTGGTTTCCACCGTCAGGGAGCATCCCGAGGTGCGATTGCCGCACGCATCAGAATCGTCCACCAGATCGTCCCACCGGGTCGCGAACCACGAAGCTGCCGGGACCGAGGGCGCCCTGTGCGCAGCGGTGGGTCGTCCAGCAGAAGCACATCCGGATCGGGCAGCCTCTCGCGCCCGATCGTTCGACACTTGGCCTTGAGTGCGCCCGATGGAACTGGGCTATAGGAAAAACAGTCTGGCCGGGAAGATGGCGGGAGCCAGACATCGGCGGGGAAATCTGGGTGATGTCGAACGCCGTCGCTGACGCGGTTTCAGCCTGCCCTGCCCGAACCGGCCCTGCCCCGCCCGGTCCGGTCTGGTCCGGCCACAGCGGGCCCCATTTCCCAACGGTGCTCACGTGCCCGGCAGGGCGTCTCTGCTCAGCCGAGCAGCCGAACCTTTTGCAGAATCTCGGACATGGATTTCAGCAATGCCTCCGGCGCGAGTTCGGAGACGGTGCCAGGCAGCAAGGTCAATTTGATGGTGCCGTCGGGCGCCCGCAGGCAGGAACCCACTGTCTTGCCTTCGCTCTCGATGGCGAGCTTTTCCGGCTTTGCGCCCGCATCCAGTCCCAGCAGTCGCGCCACCACTGCAGCTGGCGCGAGCTTCAGGCCACGCACCTTCTCGGCGCGCTTCAGGACGCTGCGGCGGTCCTTGTCGAGTGCCGCATTGAGCTGTTCTGCGTGCCGGTGCTGCACCTCGAGGGGACTGCGGAAACACTCGATCACGGCCGATGGCAGTTGCGCCACCATCAGCGCCTTGCGAACCCAGGTGTGGCTCCGGCCCACCTTCTCGGCCAGCTGACGCTGGGTCGGGAACAGCTGCTCGTCCAGTGCTCGCTGGTACATCACACCCTGCTCGTACGCGGAGAGATCCGAACGCTCCCGGTTCTCACGGTCCATCGCCGTGAACAACTCGATGTCGCCCAGCTCGTCGAGCCAGATCGCGGCCAGCACGGGGATGCCGAGATCCAGGCATGCGCGATGACGCCGGTGACCGAACACCAGCTCGTAGCGTCCCGGCTCATCCGCCAAGGCGCGCACCAGGATCGGCTGCACATTGCCACCGGCCTGCTCGATGTCGGCCTTCAGTGCAGCGAACTCCGAGGTCTCGAACGACGTGGGATGGCGATTGGCCCAGCGCGAGGCGCGGATCATCGTAGGGTCGAGCTTGCGCGTGGGCGTCGAGCCATCGTACTGAAGCAACCGCTCGCGCATGGCCGCGAGCTCTCCTTCCACGGCCTGCATCTGGCCGCGGAATGCGAGCATCTGACCTGGTCCCGTACGCGGGGCGATGGTGCCTGTCTGGGCTGGTGGAAACCTGGTTTCCACCACGGGCGGGACAGCCACGCCGGGCAGCACCGGGGGTGCCGGTATGTGAGCGACCGGCGCTGCGGCAGCAGGCACCGGTTCGGGGATGGACAGTCCTGCGGTCAAGGCTTCGAGGCGTTTGCGTGTACTAGCCATTGGAATCTCCTTGGCGGTGGAAACCTGGTTTCCAGGCGAAGCGCTCGGCGCCCGACTGACGGAATGCGAATGCCCCCTGGGCTTGCGATCGCTGTGGAAACCAGGTTTCCACACGGCACGTATGGCACCACGCCCGGGCCTGGAAACCAGGTTTCCAGGCAGGACCGAGGGCCGCGGACAAACGACGCGAGATCCACCGCGCGCAGGAGCATTCAGTCCTCCGCGAGAGACCGCCAGCCGGTTCGCCTACTCCGTGAGGCAAGCGGCGCGGTGCCGGTCGGCCGGTGGAAACCTGGTTTCCACCCGGCGTTCGCATGCCCTTCAAAAGAAGTGATGTCTTCCTCATTGCACCTGTGCCTTGTCCGACCAGCTGCTCACCACGGACTGCTCGACCAGGTCGACGAAGGCGTCATAGGCATCCGAAGCGCGCTTGTAGGTCTTGGCAGCGCCTTCGTACTTCTGCACGTCATAGACGGTCGCGAACTCGGCCGCCTTGTTGCTCGTCACGCTGGTCTTCGGGATCTCCACCGGCAGCGTGTATTCCCCATACGTGGCCTGGATCCACTGGCGCACGGCCGGCGTGGCCGGGTCGCTCGGGTCCACCCGGCTGAGCAGCACGTGGAGGAAGTCGAAGGCCTTGCCGGCCATGTCGCCGCCTTGCGCATCGAGGTTGGCGCCTAGGTCTGCGAGCAGCGACCAGAACTGCGCGGACGAGGCGAAGTCCAGGCCCGAGGGCGGCACCGGGACCACGATCCCATTGGCCGCCCACAGCGCGTTGATGGTCACGTAGGACAGCGAGGGGGGCGTGTCGATGACGATCACGTCATAGAGATCACGCACGCTTTCCAGGCCGGCGTTGAGCACATCCCAGAAACGCGCGCCCGGCTCCTGCATCTGACGCGCCGGCAGTGCGAACTCGGCCGAGAAAAGGAAAGGGGCCGCGGCCACCAGGTCGAGCCCGTCCCAGTAGGTCGAGCGGATCGCGTAGCGGATGTCGGACTGACTGCCATCGCACAGTGGTGCGATCGTCATGTCCTCGCTGATCTCCGCTTCGGGCAGCAGACCGTGCAGGGTCGTGAGCGATCCCTGCGGATCGGTGTCGATGGCCAGCACCCGGTGGCCGCGCAGGCTCAGCCCCTGTGCCAGAACCATGGCGGTCGTCGTTTTGGCGACGCCGCCCTTGAAGTTGCCCACCGCGATCGTGAACGCCTTTTTCCCAGCCGGGCGCATCTTGTCGGCTCGGTAGGTCCGGGTCCAGCTGCGCAGCTCGCTGAGTTCGAAGTTGCGCTTGCCGCCGGCCGGCGTCAGCCGGCCACTGGGCAGATCCTCCTTGGTGATGCGGTAAGCCACATGCGCCTTGTCGACGCCGCACAAGGCCGCCAGCTGGGCGGTGGAATAGATCGGCGCGACCTTGCGCGCTTCAGGCGCCAGCAGGCGGCCACGGATCTGCTCGACCATCGAGCCGGCACGTACGGCCAACGCAGCGATACGCGGCATGTCGATGCGTGCGCGCGCAGGGGAGGGGGGCAAGGAAGAAGAGGAGGCGGACGTGGAAACCTGGTTTCCAGCACCGGCAGGGGCGGGCAATGCCATGAAGAACAGCCTTATTCGACAGAATTCAGCCATTCTATGGGATTCCGTCGAATGGACAAGATCCGCAAAGAGACCCGGCGATTCGACCCTGTCAATTGTGAGAGGGTTTGGGGACCAAGGTGAGGTTCTTTGGGATTCTCCCTCGGGTGCCGGCGTCCGAGGCGAACAAAATCACCGTCGATCCGCCAACCACTCCTCCTTGCACCCGGCTTCAGCCGCGTTCCTGGGGCGAACCCATGCGTTCACGGTCCCTTTACAGCCCCCATCGCTTGGCGCACCCCCAATCCACTCACGTCAAATCCCAACCGTCCACACGTCAAGCGCCTTCAAACCCCATCCGATCTCACATTCAATCCCAAAACCTCTCACACGAAATCCCAACCGTGCTCACATCAGTGCGTGCAAGTCCTTGTCAGCCTTCAGAAAATCACTCCGTCAAATCTTCAATCCCTTCAAGTGTTTCTTTTCAAAGTCTCAAGAGACTTCTCGTGCATTTGTAAATTGACCGATTCACAAAACAACGGCATGATGTGAAACCGCAGATATCTGAAAGAGGCCTCATGGAAGACGGCGAAGTTCCGCGACAGCCGCCCAAACCGCCGCCGGCCCCTGATGAACAAAGCGTTGCCAAGGCCAACGAGGCCATCGCGATCCGACCCAAGCGGGGCCGCCTCACGCTGCTGTCGCGACGTATCTACAACGCGCTGCTCTATCACTCTCAACGCCAGGGCGTTGACGAACCCGTCTACAAGCTCGCCCTCAGTGAACTGATTGGCGATGCCCGTTTCAACTCCAACAACACGGAACTGTTGAAATCGCACCTGCGCGACATGCAGGCGACCACCATCGAATGGTCGACCAGCGGCACCGGCCTGAAGCGCTGGGTGTCCTCCCAGTTGCTCGGAACCGTCACCATCGAGGAACAGGGCAGGGGCCGGCCCTGCACCATCACCTGGCGCTACCCCGAGGAGATCCGCGAACGGCTGGTCAAGCCACACCAGTACACCCGCGTGCTGCTGGAGATCAGCGGCCAGATGCGCAGCTACCCCGCCGCCGTTCTTTACGAGATCGGCGCACGCTACCTGAGTTCGCCAAGCCGGCTGTCCATGCGCGAGGACGTGCTGTGGTGGGCAGCCGTGCTCACTGGGCGCAGCGACATCACCGAGGTCGATTACCGCTTTCTCAAGCGCGATGTCATCAGCAAGGCACTGGCTGAGATCGATGCCCTCTGCGAGGACTTCAGCCTCGAACTCATCGAACACAAGCAGGGGCGGCGCGTCGAGGAGATCCAGTTCCGCGTCCTGCCCAAGCTACAGCAGCGCCTGGGCGCCGCAGACGATCCGAGCCGCAACGTGTTCGACCTCGAACTCGTCGGCAAGCTCATCGCGCTCGGCCTGAAGCAGGACGAGGCCCAGGATCTGTACGCGACCACGGACGAAGGGCAGTTGCGCGGCACCCTCGAGCACGTGGAGCAACGCCTTCGCAGCCAGGCGCTACCGGCACTCAAATCGCCGGCGGCGTATTTCAAGGACGCACTCAAGAAGGGATATGCCGGGGTAAAGGGGGCGATCGAGGTCTCCGAGCCGGCGTCCACCCCGGCGTTGGCCCGCAGCCGGCCCGCGGCCGAGCCCAGCGGCGAGGACCGCATGCATCGAATCCGCGAGTTGTGGGAGAACGACCGCATGCAAAAGGCCAAGGTGCTCTACAAGGAGATGCCCGAGGCCGCACAGGCCCAGATGCGATCGCGCTTCGAAACCGAGCGGCTCGGGCAGATCGCGGCACCCATTGCGCGTGCCTGGCGTCGCGACGGGCCGGCAAGCCGCATTGCCGCGACGACCTTTCATCGCTGGCTGGCGCAGGTCACCTGGCCCGAGGAACCCTCCGACCGCGTGTTGCTCGACTTCGCGCTGGCCCAAGGCGTGGCGGGAATGTAGGTCCGCCAGTCCGCCCGCTCACGCCGGCTTCGCGGACCAGCGCGGCCCCGTCGACACCGCCTCGGACGGCCAGGCCCCTCAGCGTGCCTTGGATCTGTCGCCACCCGGCAGGAACAACCGGTGCCTCAGACTCCAGATGGTGGCACCGAGACGCAGATGTCTCTCGACGTTGAAGTCGTAGGCGCTGTCATGCAGATCTTCCTTTGCGATCAGCTCGGCGATGACGTCGAGCGCATCCGCTGGCGCATACCCCAGGCCCTCGCGCCCCATCTCAACGATGGTGGCCAAAATCTTCGTTCTGTCCATAGGTAGGAGGGCCCGCAGAGAAGTTGGGTGCTGCACCTTGGCTTCGGGCATCGTGTCTTGCGCGCGCAAGGCATAGATACGGGAGGTGTCGGGACAGGACGAACATGTGCAAAGCAATGAGGCTGCTGCGTTGTCGACGGCGTCTTGTCAGCGAACGCAGATCGCTGCCGTGGTCTTCCATCGACTCTCGTCGCCGTGACCCCGCAGGTGCTCGTTCGTGTCTGGCCCTCCGACGAGTGGACGGGCAAAGGATGCGTTTGAAGAATGTGGAATGAATGGACATCCGATGGGGATTCCGTGAAGGGGGCGGATCCGACGCACCCAGCGCCTCGGGACGTCGAAGTGGGTCCCGAAAAAATGAAGGTCACGGGAACGTCACGCACGCGTGAAAGCATTCCGGCCTTTTGTCCACCGGACTTCCCCCATGCGCCCGAACTCCGTCCTCCGCCGCGCCATTGCAGGCGTACCTGCTTCGTCCCTGAGCCTCCTCTCGCTCCTGCTGGCCTCCTGTGGAGGCGGCGGGGGTGGGAGCGCTCCCTTGGCGCTGCCCCCGGCGCCCACAGCACCAGCGCCGACACCAGCGCCGACACCAGCGCCGACACCAGCGCCGACACCAGCGCCGACACCAGCGCCGACACCGGCAACGACGCCCGCCAGCGTCAGCGGGATGGTGGTGGGAAGCTACTTCATCAATGCCAAGGTTTGCCTCGACACCAACGCCAACGGTCGCTGCGACGCCGGGGAGTCCTCGACGCGCACGGACAAGCAGGGTACCTTCACGCTCACCGGCTCAGGCGCGGGGATCGTGGCCGAGATCGGCACCGACGCCACCGAATTCGACCCGACCACATCGGCCTCGAAGCCCGTGAGCGCGCGGCTCGTGCTGCGCGCGCCGAAGGAAGCGCCGGGCGTGGTGGATTTCCATTCGACCGCGGTGGTCGCAGAGATGGAAGCAGGCGGTCTCGATTTCAAGGCGGCCAGCAGCAAGGTTGCGATCTCGGTCGGTGTAGTGGCGGCCAAGCTGCTCGGCGATTTCAACACCGAGAGCGATCCGGTGGCCAAGGCGGCGCTCCAGGCCGCGTCCGACGAAGGACTGCAGCGCATCCGCGACGCACTGGCATCGGCGGCGGCCGACGACGACATCCGGGCCGTGCTGACGGCTGCCGCCCTGACCGACCGCTACTACCAGACCAAGGCGCCGTACCGCGCCCAGCAGGACGTTAGCACCTACGAGGTGGCGCCAGCTGGCTTTTCGCCGGTCTACACCCAGATGATCGCGCGCCACGGATCGCGCGGCCTGTCCAGCCTCAAGTACGACCTGGCCATCTACAACATGTGGAAGAAGGCGCAGGACGATGGCGCGCTGACCCCATTAGGCGAGAAGCTCGGCCCTGATGTGCTGAAGATCATGAAGGCCAACTTCCTGCTCGGCTACGGCGTGGCGGGCATCAGCACGCCGGGCTACGGCAATGAGACGCAGGTGGGCATCAACGAGCACACGCAGCTCGCGGCACGTCTGGTGCAGCGCCTGCCCGCCTACTGGAAGCAGGTTGCCGACAGTGCCGGATCGGCGCCGCGGCAGATCGTGACCGTGACCTCCGGTGTCGATCGCGCGGTCGACAGCGGCAACTTCTTCGTGCAATCGCTCAAAGCCACACAGCCCGCGCTGGCACCGCTGGTCACCTATCCGGCGGCACCGGGGCCCTACCCTGATGCCGGCGCCGCGGTGAGCCAGCCGGCGGGCACCAACCGCTTCCTGCTGTACTTCCACAAGCTGGTGAAGGCCACCGACCTGGTGAGCAAACCGGCCGATCCCCTGTACACGACCTACCAGGACAGCCAGGCCTATCAGGCGTACAAGTCAGGCGATGCCGACCTGCTTGCCAAGCAAAGTGGCCTGACGCTCACGCCCGAGGCGACGGCGGCCGGCCGCTTGCTGCTGGAGCGGCTGTTTGCCAGGAGCTTTGTCGACAAGATCGCCGACGGCACCTACAGCTTCGCCAACTCCGGCAGCTTCAGCTATACGAGCGACGATGGCAAGTTCTCACCCAACCTCAGCGGCGACGGCAAGACCACGATCAAGTCGCTGGGCGACGCCGGATCGCTGATGTACGAGCTCTACGTGATCGCGCCGGCGATGCGCAGCGAGGCCGGCGTCGACTTTGCCGCCTACATGCCTGCCACGCAGGCGAAGTTCTTCGCCGCGCTGAACGACGGGTCCGATTTTTACGACAAGGGCCCCGGCATGAGCGAGAAGGGCGACATCACCTCGCGCATGTCGCAGATCCTGGTGGACGACATGTTCAACGAGGTCGATGCGATCGAGCGCGGCGATCGCTCGCATGCCGCCAAGCTGCGCTTCGCGCATGCGGAGATCCTCATGCCCTTCGCTGTGCGCATGGGCCTGAAGGGCGTGGACCAGAGCGTTCCCAAGACCGCGGCCTTCAGCTACGTGGGCAATGCATGGCGCGGTGAATACGTTTCGCCCATGGCCGCCAACATGCAGTGGGACGTGTACGCGGACGCCAGCGGCAAGCTGCTCGTGAAGATGCTCTACAACGAGAAAGAGACCGACTTCAAGGCCGCCTGCGACGGCGCGAAGAAGGCGGGAACCGCTCACTTCTACGATTACACGGCACTGAAGACCTGCTACGGCCACGTGGCTCCCTAGCGCCTTGCGGCGAACGAGCGGGCCGGCGGCGAGTCGGCCATGTCCCCACGCGGGGAAGCAAAGGCGGGTACATGAGGAGGCAATCGCGATGGTGGCCGATGTCGCCATGCCTGCGGACAGTTCGACAGTTCGCCCTATCCCAGGCTCCCAGGCTCTCAGACCCTCAGCCCCGCAAGGCGCTTTCAGCGAGGTTGGATGCCCGGCTGACGTGGGGCCGCAAGACGATCCCGCTGCTCGGGAGCTGGCCGCTTCGCGCTGGCGTCTCGGCCATGGAACCAGCCGATCGCCGTCGGCGCTTTTCCCCGAAGAGCCTGCTGCCTTTGGCTTTGTCCTTGCGTCAATCGTTTGCCGACCGGTGCAGCGACCCTCCAACGCAGCCTGAGAAGTCCGGACGGAAGCACGCGCTGAGCGTTGCGCTCGTGTGGTTCGACCGCGCTGGCACCAGCCCGTGGGGCAGGCGGCACAGCCGTGCGCGCGTCGACGGGGCCGGGTGATCAGGGCAGCGCAGCACCGCCGCGTGCAATGCCGAAAAAACCTTTCCGGCAGGCGCTTTCCATGGCGGATGCTGCCAGAACGGGAAGCGTGCCAATAGGCGTCGAATGATTAACGCATATCGAAGCACGTTTTTCGTATTTAACGAACGAAGCATCGCTGCCTAGCATCCGGTCTCGTCCAACCGGTCATAACAGGTCAGCCAGATGTCATCCGCCAAGGCGTTCGAGCCCATCGCCTTTTCCCCCGTTCCCCTCTATACCCAGGTGCGCGAGACGCTGCGAGAGCGCATCCTCGACGGCAGCTACGCACCGCACGCGCAGCTGCCTTCGGAAAGCGAGATGGTGGTGCTGTTCAAGGTCAGCCGCATCACGGTGCGCCAGGCATTGAGCGACCTCCAGCGCGAGAACCTGATCTTCAAGATTCCGGGCAAGGGCACCTTCGTCGCCAAGCCCAAGGCGTTCCAGCACCTGGGCCAGCTCGAGGGCTTCGCCGAGGCGATGGTGCGTATGGGCTACGAAATCCGCAACCAGGTCACGAGCCACAAGACCGTGCCGGCCGCGCCGCGCGTGGCACAGCGCCTGGGTCTGGCCGAGGGCGCCCCGGTCGCGCAGATCAAGCGCGTGCGCCACCTCAACCGTTCCCCGGTGTCCTACGAAGTGACCTACCTCCCGCATGCGATCGGCGAGCGACTGCGCCAGGCGGATCTGGCCGGGCGCGACATCTTCCTGATTCTGGAAAACGACTACGGCATCGCGCTCGGCCACGCCGATCTGCAGATCGACGCGATGCTCGCCGACGAGGTGCTCGCGCGGGCGCTGGTGGTGGCCGAAGGCACGGCCGTGCTGCGGGTGGAGCGGCTGACCCACACAGCCGGCGGTACACCGCTGGATTTCGAAGACCTCTACTTCCGCGGCGACGCCTTCCAGCACCGCCTGCGCATCGCGCGTGCGACACCGGCGCCCGCGCAAAGCAGCCACACCCCGAAGGGCAGCCCATGAACATCGTCACCCGCATCGTCGACGTGCTGGTCATCGGCGGCGGCACCGCCGGCCCAATGGCGGCCGTGAAGGCAAAGGAAGCCAACCCCGCGCTCGACGTCCTGCTGCTTGAGAAGGCCAACGTCAAGCGCAGCGGCGCCATCTCGATGGGGATGGATGGCCTGAACAATGCCGTGGTGCCCGGCTTTGCTACGCCCGAGCAGTACGTCAAGGAGATCACCACCGCCAACGACGGCATCGTCAACCAGAAGACGGTGATGGCCTATGCGCGCAACAGCTACGCGATGATCGAGGAGCTCGACCGCTGGGGCGTGAAGTTCGAGAAGGACGAGACTGGCGACTACGCGATGCGCAAGGTCCACCACATGGGCACCTACGTCCTGCCCATGCCCGAGGGCCACAGCATCAAGAACGTGCTGTACCGGCGCCTCAAGCGCGCGCGCGTGGAGATGTCGCAACGCCTCGTGGTCACGCGCCTGCTCACCGCGCCCGACGGCGCGATCGCAGGGGCGATGGCCTTCGACTGCCGCACGGCCGAGTTCCACGTGGTGCGCGCCAAGGCCGTGGTGTTGGCCACCGGCGCAGCCGGGCGACTGGGCTTGCCGGCCTCGGGCTACCTCTTCGGCACCTACGAGAACCCGACCAACGCAGGCGACGGCTACAGCATGGCCTACCACGCGGGCGCCGAGCTCTCGGGCATCGAGTGCTTCCAGATCAACCCGCTGATCAAGGACTACAACGGCCCCGCCTGCGCCTACGTGACCGGGCCTTTCGGCGGCCACACCACGAACAACAAGGGCGAGCGCTTCATCGAGTGCGACTACTGGAGCGGCCAGATGATGATGGAGTTCTACAACGAGCTCCAGGGCGGCAACGGACCGGTCTTCCTCAAGCTGAACCATCTGGCCGAGGAGACCATCGCCACCATCGAGCAGATCCTGCACACCAATGAGCGGCCGAGCCGCGGGCGCTTCCATGCCGGTCGCGGCACCGACTACCGCGCGCAGATGGTGGAGATGCACATCTCCGAGATCGGCCTGTGCAGCGGGCATTCCGCTTCGGGCGTGTGGGTGGACGAGCACGCGCGCACGACCGTGCCCGGCTTGCATGCCGCCGGCGACCTGGCCTGCGTGCCGCACAACTACATGCTTGGCGCTTTCGTCTACGGCCGGCTTGCCGGAGAAAGCGCGGCACGCCACTGCGCCGACATCGAACTGCCCGAGCTCGACGGGGACCAGGTCGCGCGCGAGCACGCCCGCGTGAGTGCGCCGCTCGTGCGTGGCAGCGAACAGGGCAGGGCGGGGCTGCCGCCCGCGCAGGTCGAATACAAGCTGCGCCGCATGGTCAACGACTACCTGCAGCCGCCCAAGGTGACGCGCAAGATGGAGATCGGCCTTTCGCGCTTCGAGCAGATCCACGAGGACCTGGAACAGCTCAGCGCCGCCGGCCCGCACGAACTGATGCGCGCGATGGAGGTGCATGCCATCCGCGACTGCGCCGAGATGGCCGCGCGCGCTTCGCTGTACCGCACCGAAAGCCGCTGGGGGCTCTATCACCACCGCGTGGATTTCCCCCAGCGCAACGACCGCGAATGGTTCTGCCACGCACAGTTGCGCAAGCAGGGTGAAGCGATGGTGAGCTTCAAGCGCCCGGTCGATCCCTACATCGTGCCGCTGGATGCGCACGAGATGTCGGCCTACCAGCATCTGCGTGTACCCACCGTGGCCGGTGAGACCGCCGAGGCCTGAGCTTCGGCGCACGTCCTTGCACAGCATCCACGACAAGAAGAGAACCCACATGCCACTCGCTTTCAACCCCACCAGCGTGCCTGTGCGCGTGGACGAGGACAAGTGCATCGCCCACAAGGGCTGCACGGTCTGCGTCGACGTCTGCCCGCTAGACGTGCTCGCCATCGATCTCAGCAAGGGCAAGGCCTACATGAAGTTCGATGAATGCTGGTACTGCATGCCTTGCGAGAAGGACTGCCCCACAGGCGCGGTCACCGTCGACATTCCCTACCTGCTGCGCTGAGCCGCAGTCCGCACATTGCAACCGGAGCATCACGATGAAGACCCAGAGAATCCTGACCGCGTGGGCCGCGGCCCTCGGCCTGCTGCTGGCACTGCCCGCGGCTCAGGCCGAGACCATCCGTATCGCCATCGGCACGCAGGACACCACGATCAATTGCGCCACTGGCGGTTTGCTGATCCGTGAACTGAAGCTGCTCGAGAAGTTCCTGCCACGCACCGGCAAGTACAAGGACGCGCAGTATCAGATCGAGTGGAAGAACTTCACTTCGGGGGCGCCGCTGACCAACGAGATGGTCGCGGGCAAGCTTGACCTGGGCTCGATGGCCGATTTTCCTGGCAGCTTCAACGGCGCTGCCTTCCAGAAGGCCGGACGCAAGAGTATCTTCATCACGGTGCTTTCGGGCAGCACGAGCGGCAGCGGCAACGGCATCGTGGTGCCGAAGAATTCGAAGGTGCAGTCGATCAGCGAGCTCAAGGGGCGGACCATCTCCGTGCCTTTCGCATCGACTTCACACGGCATGCTGTTGCGCGCCATCCAGGCGCAGGGCTGGGATCCGCTGAAGGACGTGAATATCACGACCCAGGCGCCCGAAGTGGCGGGGCCCGCGCTGCAGGCCGGCAAGGTCGAGGCGCATGCCGACTTCGTGCCGTTCGCAGAGCTCTTCCCCTACCGCGGGTTCGCACGCAAGATCTACGACGGCTCGCAGGCGAACGCGCCCACCTTCCACGGCAGCTTGGTTGACGAGGACTATGCGAAGAAGTACCCCGAGGTGGTCGTGGCCTACTTGCGCGCGGCGCTCGAGGCCGACCGCCTCGTGGCGGCGGAGCCCGAGAAGTACAGCGAACTGATCGCCAAGGTCACTGGCATCGAGGCCGAGGTCAACTACCTGTTCCACGGCCCGCTGGGCCTGCAGACGCGCGACCTGAGCTGGAAGCCCGAGTACCGCCAGGCCGTGAAGACTTCGCTGGACACGCTGCGCCTGCTCAAGCGCACCGACAACGACATCGACGCCAATGCCTTCGTGCAGGACGGCTACGTCCGAACCGCCTTCAAGGAGGCGGGGCTGGACTACGACCGGCAACTGAAGAACTATGCGCGCGCACCGTTGGCGGCAAAGGACGCCGCCACGGGCAAGCCGATCACGGACACGAGCCGCGTGGCGCAGATCTGGGTCGCCGGCGAGGCGCTGGTGCGGCACTACGCCTCGCCCGAGAATGCCTTCGGCGACCTGCAGAAGCTGGAAAAGGCCGGCAAGAAGGCGCGTGTGGTGTATGCGCAGGACCGCAACAGCGGCAACAAGCTGCTGGCGGCCGATGCCTGGTTCGTGCTCGGGCCCAAGGGCGAGGTCGATGCCTTCCTGCTCAAGGAGCAAGCCGAGGGTTGGGCTACCAAGCATGGGGGCAGGGTGGCGGACTTCGCTGGCGTTCGCGCCGCGCTGGCCGGCTGACACCCTCTCGGATACCTCGAGCACCGCGCGCTCCCATCCATGATGGCCAGCTACTTCGTCTCCTCTGTCGCGATCCTTCGCGATGGCCTGCCGCGGGCCACCCTGCGCGTGGCCGCGCTGTTCGGTTGCCTGTTCGCGTGGCATTTGGCCACCGGCCAGCGCATCGACCTGGGCTTCATCACCTTCCGCAACGTGCCCTCGCCGCGCGAAGTGGCCGAATCGGCGTGGGCGCTCGCGCAGTCGCCGCTGGTGCTGGAGCACCTGGGCGCGAGCCTGCGACGCGTGTTCATCGGCTTCGGGCTGGCCGTCGCGCTGGGCGTGGCACTGGGCTTGGCCATCGGCCGCGCACGATGGGCCGAGGACGCACTCCTGCCACCACTGGAAGTCCTGCGGCCGATCCCCGCGGTGGCTTGGATCCCGTTGGCAATCCTGATGTTTCCCTCCTCGGAAGCATCGATGGTGTTCATCACCTTCGTGGGGGCACTGTTCCCCGTGCTGCTCAACACCGTCCACGGCGTGGAGGCCGTGGATGCGCGTCTCGTTGCCTCGGCGCGCAGCCTGGGCGCTGGCCGCTTCGCCGTGTTTCGCGAGGTGGTCCTGCCCGGTGCGCTGCCGAGCATCGTCACAGGCCTTGCGATCGGCATGGGCACGGCATGGTTCTGCCTGGTCACGGCCGAAATGATCTCGGGCCAGTTCGGCATCGGCTACTACACGTGGATGTCGTACACGATCCAGAACTACGCCGACATCGTGGTGGGCATGCTCTGCATCGGCGTGCTCGGCATGGGCAGCAGTGCGCTCGTGCGCAGGGCGGGCGAGCTGCTGATGCCCTGGCGCAGGGTGCAGGAGGCAAGACGGTGAAGGACGACGTGAGAGCCGGACGCATCGTCATCGATGGCTTGCGCGTGCGCCTCGGGCATGGCGCGCAGGCCTTCGACGCAGTGCAGGACATCACCTTGCAGATCGAGCCTGGCGAATTCGTTTGCCTGCTCGGCCCCTCTGGCTGCGGGAAATCGACGCTGCTGGGCGCGCTGGCCGGCCATCTGACGCTTGCCAGCGGGGCCATCCACGTGGATGGCGAAGCAGTGCGCGGACCGCATCCGCAGCGGGGGCTGGTCTTCCAGCACCACACGCTTTTCCCGTGGAAGAAGGTGCTGGACAACGTCGCCTTCGGACTGAAGATGCAGGGCGTCGGCCGTCGCGAGCGCGATGCCAGGGCGCACGAGATGCTGCGGCTCGTGGGCCTGGATGCCTTCGCGGGCTTCTATCCCTCCCAGCTCTCGGGCGGTATGCAGCAGCGCGCGGAGATCGCGCGGGTGCTCATCAACCATCCGCGCGTGATGCTGATGGACGAGCCTTTCGGCGCGCTCGATGCCCAGACCCGCCTGATGATGCAGCGCCAGTTGCTCGATGCATGGACGCGCGTGCGCACCACCATCGTCTTCATCACGCACGACATCGACGAGGCGCTGTTCCTCGGCGATCGCGTGCTCGTGATGGGGCCGCGGCCGGGCCGTATCGTCGCCGAGTTCACACCGGACTTCGCCCGCCCGCGTGATCCGTCGTTGGTCACTTCCTCCGAATTCATCGCGTTGAAGCGGCGTTGCCTGCAGCTGCTGCATCCGCATGCGGGATCCAGCGAGCCGCTGGAGCGCCTCACGCCACTCGGCAAGCCCGCTGCCGCTCAACTGCACTTTGCGATCTAGACACAAGAATGACCCTCTCGATCCTCGACAATCCCGAATTGCAGGCCATTGCCCCACGCTTGGTCTCGCCCGATGCCGAAGTGCGTCGCATCGCCGTGATGGACCTCGGCGACTTGGCCGATGAGGCGCACACGCCGCTGTTGGTCGTTGCCCTGCGAGACGCAGAGCCAACCGTGCGCGCCGCAGCGGCAATGGCGCTCGAGAGCATGGAGAACCAAGCTGCCGTCGAGGGACTGGCAGCGGCCCTCGACGATGCCGAGGTCGAGGTGCGTGAAGCTGCTGCCCACAGTCTGGCCGAGTTGAAGGAGCCAGCCTCTGCCGCTTGGCTGCTGCCGCATGCCGGTGCCGGCCCGGCCAGGGTGCGTGCCGCCGTCTTGCGTGCTCTGCGCGAGCTGCGGGCGCCCGCGAGTGCCGAACCTGCGCTCGCGGCGCTGCAGGCGCCGCCAAAGGACGCGGAGGCCGCCGGTGGCGCCAATGCCGCGGATGCCGCGGCTCTGCGCCGTGAGGCGGTCGGCGTGCTCGGCTACCTCAAGCATGCCGGTGCACTGCCGGTGCTGGCGGCGCTCTCTGCGGCCGATCCGGTGGATGAGGTGCGTCGTGCCGCCGTGGGCGCGCTGGCGTTTGCGACGGACGACGCGCAGGCGCGCGCGGCACTCGAAACCGCGCTGCGCGATGCGAGCTGGCAAGTGCGGGAGGAGGCCGCGACCGCGCTCGGCAAGCTGCAGCAGCCCGAGGCGGCGAGGGCACTGCTTGCGGCGCTGGACGATCCCTATTGGCAGGTCCGTCTTCGCGCGGCGCGAAGTCTCGGCAGACTGCGCAGCGCCGAGAGCGTCGCTCCGCTGCTCGCGGCATTGGCCCATGAGATCAGCAACCTGCGCAAGGAGGCCGCGCTGGCACTCGGCGAAGTCGGTGATGCAGGTGCGCTGCCGGGTCTCGAAAACGCAGCGCACGATCCCGACCCTGAAGTGCGCAAGTCCGTGCGACTGGCCATCGCGCAGATCGGCGGACGCCTTGCCGTGTCGCATGGCGCCTGAGTCCATCGTCGATCATCGTCTCCGCGGGGCGTTGGAGTTCCGCTGGACGGACGGGGCGCAGCATGTGGTGTCATATCAATCGCTGCGCGCCAATTGTCCATGTGCCGGTTGCAAATCGTGGCGCGCTGCATCGGGCAACAGCATCGCAAGCGAGCGGTTGCCGAATGAAGGCGTCGAGGTCAGGGACATCCAACCGGTCGGTACCTACGGTGTGCAGTTCGTTTTCAGCGATGGGCACGACAGGGGGATATTCCCTTGGGTCTTTCTCAGATCACTGGTGGCGGGAGTCCTGTGAACTCTGGCTGCCATGGCGCAGTTGCACGGTGCTTCGTCCGAGGGGCAAGCCTTGATCTGACAGAACGGCGCGTGTCTGCCCACCTGCATCAATCGTCGTCGGACCAGTCGTGGTAGTGGTAATGGTTGCTGTGATAGCTGTTGTGCTCGACACGCAGTGATGTGATCGGCGCTTGGTAGGCTGGTGGTGCGGGGCGATAGTAGACCGGTGGCGCCGGACGCACGAGAACTTGCGAAGGGTAGTACGACGGCGCCGGAACGACATAGGTTGGCGCTGGCTCGTAGTAGATGGGGGCTGGTGCCACGACAACGGGTGCAGGTACGCTGATACCGAAAGACCAGCTGACCCCTGCATGGGCCGGGGTCGCCGCCATCAGCGCAGAGAAGGGCATGACCACAGCGATCATGCGCTTCGTCAAGTGGTTCAAGAACATGGATGACCTCCAACATAAAAAATTCAGTCCTCGGAATACCGAGAGGCGGGCGTTCGTGGGCGTGTCTTTCCCGGTCAGATGACCGGTGGTACCCATGGAGCATGGTTATGACGTGCGTTGATAGAGACGCGGCGTGGCTTCCATGGAGATTCGGTGAAGATGGTGAACTGAACTGCCGATGACGGAGCATCTCCGGACAGGAATCTGGATTGCCAAGTCTGTTCGGAGCTTTCTATGCCGAACTCTTAATAGCGATGCTTCGAGAAATCTCGCTGGCATTCCCATCGGTCACGTTCTTTGCACGCGGTGTTGGCGAAGAAATGTTCGACGCATGGGCTCGTGGCATTCGCGCTGGCGAAGTCCATCGGGAATTTGATCCCTTTGAGCCTGCAGAGTAATAGCTGCTCTCGGCCAGATAGCCGGCGTCGATGACCTGCTCCCCATAGGGCGTACCAGTTGAAGGTTAGTAGAGTCCGTTTTCAGAGAAAGAACGGACATGAAGAAGAGCAGATTCACCGACGAGCAGATCATCGGATTTCTCAGGCAGGCCGAGGGCGGTATGGCGATCAAGAAACTGTGTCGGCCTGGGCGGCTTCAGCGATGCGACCTTATACAAGTGGCGCGCCAAGTTCGGCGGCATGCAGGCCAGCGAAGCCACACGGCTGCGTGGCATCGAGAGCGAGAACGCCAAGCTCAAGAAATTGCTGGCTGAAGCCCACCTGCACATCGGAGTGCTGAAGGTGGGCTTCGGGGTAAAGCGCTGACCCCGCAGGCCAGGCGCCAGGCCGCTGCCAGGATGGTTGAGGAACTGTCCATCAGCGAGCGCCGCGCCTGTCGCTATGCGGGGTTGTCCAGGACCAGCTACCGGGAGCCTCCCAACATGGACGAGGCCACGGCCAGCCTGAGCACGCGAATCGTCGAACTGACGCATGAGCGCAGACGCTTTGGCTACCGGCGCCTCCACGATCTGTTGAGCCTTGAGGGGCATCAGGTGAACCGCAAGCGCGTGTGGCGGCTGTACAAGTTGGCCAACCTGTCGGTGCGCAAGCGCCGCAAGGTCAAGCGGGTCAGCGGCGAGCGCCAGCCGCTGGCAGCCAGCCGGCACATCAATGAAACCTGGAGCACGGACTTCGTGATGGATGCACTATCCAACGGCCGGCGCATCAAATGCCTGACGGTGGTGGACGACTTCAGCCGCGAGTGCGTGGAAATTGCAGTGGACCACGGCATGGGTGGCGAGTACGTCATACGCTTGCTGGACCAGGCAGCGCAGTTCCGCGGCTACCCGTTGGCGATCCGCACCGACCAGGGGCCGGAGTTCACCAGCCGGGCCTTCATGGCCTGGGCCGCTACGCGCGGCGTTCGGCACTTGCTCAACGACGCGGGCTGTCCTACCCAGAACGCCTATATCGAGAGCTTCAATGGCAAGTTCCGCGACGAATGCCTGAACGAACAGTGGTTCGAGTCGCTCGCGCAGGCCAGGCGAGAGATCGCCCGTTGGCGACGCGACTACAACGAGGTGCGGCCCCACAGTTCGCTGGGCCGCATCTCGCCAGCAGGTCGCCGCCTTGCATCGCCAGCGCGCTGGCGATGCAAGGCAATCACCGGAGATCAAGTAGTCTCTACAACCTTCTCGCTAACTCAACATTGGTACGTCTGAAGGGGGCAGGTCAAAGGCGGTGAGGGCACCCATCACGCCGCGGGCTTCGAGCACGCCCAGGTGCCACGCTACCGCAGCCACGAAGCGCGGCTCACTGCCCAGTTTGCCGAAGACCGGGGCGAATCCGGTGAAGAAGGCGACACGCTCCTGCACCGAAGAAGCCGCGCCCGCCCGCGCGAGCCGGTTGGCCAGCGCGGCCGCGAGCGGGTCCTGTATGTCGTGCGTCGCACCGGTCTCGTCCACGCCGCGCAGGTAGTGAAGCCACGCGGCCACGGCCAGCGCCAGCCGGTCGATCGGCAGCCCCGCCGCAAGCCGCTCGCGCACGGTGCCCAGCAGGCGCTGCGGCAGCTTTTGCGAGCCGTCCATAGCGATCTGCTTCGTCTGATGTTGCAGGGCAGGGTTCAAAAAGCGCTGCAGCAGCCGGGCGCGATGCGCATCCAGATCCAGCCCCGGCATCGCCGGCAGCGTCGGCGCGATCTCTTCCCGCATCAGCGCGTCGATGTAGCCGCGCAGCTCCGGCACCGCCATCGCGCGGTCCACGGTGCGCAGCCCGGCCATCGCACCGAGATACGCCAGCGCCGAATGGCTGCCGTTGACCATGCGCAGCTTCAGCCGCTCGAAGGGCTCGGCATGCCCGACGAAGCGCGTACCGCCGGCCGTCCAGTCGGGCCGGCCGTTGGCGAAACGGTCTTCCACCACCCATTCGAGAAAAGGCTCGCCGACCACCGGCCAAGCGTCTTCCATGCCCAGCCGCGCGGAGATGCGCTCGCGGTCGGCATCGGTGGTGCGCGGCACGATGCGGTCGACCATCGAATTCGGAAAGGTGCAGTGCGCGTCGATCCAGTCGTGCAGCGCGCCGTTGACCTGCTTCGCGAAGGCCAGCACGATGCCGCGCAACGTGTCGCCGTTGGAGGGCAGGTTGTCGCAGGACAGCAGCGTGACCGGCGGCAGCCCGCGCTGGCGGCGCAGGTTCAGCGCATGCACCACGAAGCCGGGCATGGTGCGCGGCGCCGCCGGATTCGCCAGGTCGTGCGCGATGTCAGCGTCGTCCAGCCGCAGCTTGCCGGTGGCCGGGTCGTGGTGGTAGCCCTTCTCGGTGATCGTGAGGCCGACGATGCGCGTGTCCGGGTGCGCGATGCGTTCGAGCACCGCCCCCGGGTCTTCGGGCGCGACAAGCACGCCGAGCAGGTTGCCCACCACCTGCAGCGCCTCGCGCGGGCTGCCGTCTTCGGCCGCGTCGCGCAGCGCCAGCGTGTAGAGGCCGGCCTGCGGCTGCAATGCGTCGCGCGTGTCGGCGGCGCGAAGCGAGACGCCCACCGTGCCCCAGTTCAGATCGCCGCTCGCATGCAGTGCCGCCTCGTTGACGACCGCGAGGTGCGCACGGTGGAAGGCGCCCACGCCGAGATGGACGATGCCGGCGCGCAGCGCGTCGCGCGCATAGCGCGGCCTGGCGACGTCCGCGGGCAGTCGGGGCAGGGCGTCGGGATGCAGTCGCTGCACGGTGTTCACTCCGCTCACCAGTTCCACAGCGTGCCGTCGTGCTGCTGCCGGTTCACCGGCAGGTAGGCGCGCTTGTACGGGTACTTCGCCGCAAGCTTCTCGTCGATGTCCACGCCGTGGCCCGGTGCTTCGCCCGGATGCAGCATGCCGTTGGCGAAGCTGTAGGCGTGCGGGAAGACCGCATCGGTTTCCTCGGTGTGGCGCATGTACTCCTGGATGCCGAAGTTGGGCACCCACATGTCGAAGTGCAGCGCCGCGCCCATGCAGGCCGGCGACAGGTCGGTCGCGCCGTGGCAGCCGGTGCGCACCTGGTAGAGCGAGGCCAGGTCGGCGATGCGGCGCAGCTGCGTGATGCCGCCCGCGTGGACCACCGTGGTGCGGATGTAGTCGATCAGCTGGTTCTCGATCAGGTCCTTGCAGTCCCAGATGCTGTTGAAAATCTCGCCCACGGCCAGCGGCGTGGTCGTGTGCTGGCGGATCAGCCTGAAGGCTTCCTGGTTCTCGGCCGGCGTCGCATCTTCCATCCAGAACAGGTTGAAGGGCTCCAGCGCCTTGCCGAGCCTGCCGGCCTCGATGGGCGTCAGGCGGTGGTGCACGTCGTGCAGCAAGTGGATGTCGGGGCCGACCGCGCTGCGCACCGCGTCGAAGAGCTTCGGCGTGTGCTCCAGGTACTTGGCGGTCGACCAGTCGTGCTCGCTCGGCAGGTCGGCGTCGGCCGGCTCGTAGAACATGGTGCCGCGGCCCACGCCGTACACCTTCTCCAGGCCAGGCACGCCGCTCTGCGCGCGGATGGCCATGTAGCCTTCTTCCTTGTAGCGCAGCACCTCTTCCACGGTCTGCTCGATGTCGCGGCCGTTGGCGTGGCCGTACACCATCACGCCGGTGCGGCTCTTGCCACCGAGCAGCTGGTACAGCGGCATGTTCGCGGCCTTGGCCTTGATGTCCCACAGCGCGGTGTCGACCGCGGCGATGGCGGTCATGGTCACCGGGCCGCGGCGCCAGTAGGCGCCCTTGTAGAGGTACTGCCAGATGTCCTCGATCTGGTGCGCGTCGCGCCCGATCAGGCAGGGAATGACGTGCTCGGTGAGGTAGGCGGCCACCGAGAGTTCGCGTCCGTTCAGCGTGGCGTCGCCGATGCCGGTGAGGCCCTCGTCGGTCTCGATCTTCAGGGTGACGAAGTTGCGCCCGGGGCTGCAGACGATGACGCGTGCGTTGGTGATTTTCATGGCGTGACTGTTGTGCGTGTGTCTTGGGGGAAAGAGGGAAGGTCGGCGCTCAGCCGTTCCAGCCGAGATGGCCGAGGAAGTCGCGGGTGCGCTCCACCGTCGGGTTTTCGAAGATCTGCTGCGGCGGGCCCTGTTCGATGATGGCGCCGGCCTCGAACACCACGACCCAGTCGGCCACGCGCCGCGCGAAGCCCATCTCGTGGGTCACGACGATCATGGTCATGCCCTCCTGCGCGAGCTTCTGCATCACGGTCAGCACCTCGCCGACGGTCTCGGGGTCGAGCGCCGAGGTGGGCTCGTCGAACAGCATCACCTCGGGCTCCATGGCCAGCGCGCGGGCGATGGCCACGCGCTGCTGCTGGCCGCCGGAGAGGTTGGCCGGGAAGTTGCCGGCCTTGTTCGCCAGGCCCACCTTCTCCAGCAGCACCATCGCGCGGGCGCGGGCCTTGTCCTCGGGCATGCCGAGCACGGTGACCGGGCCCATGGCCACGTTGTCCAGCGCCGACTTGTGTGGAAACAGCTCGAAGCTCTGGAACACCATGCCCATGCGCTGGCGCACCTTGCGCACCTGCGACTCCTGCGTGGGCAGCGGCACGCCGTCGACCAGCACGCGGCCGCCGTCGATGCTCTCCAGCGCGTTCGTGCAGCGCAGCAGCGTGGACTTGCCCGAGCCCGACGGGCCGATCAGGCACATCACCTCGCCCTTGTGCACCTGCAGCGACACGCCGCGCAGCGCCACGAAGTCGCCATACAGCTTGCGGACGTTCTCGTAGACCAGCACCGGCGGCTGGTCGGCGTTCTTGCGCGCGGGCGCGAGCGATGCGTTGGGTGTGCTTGCGTTCATTCCTTGACTCCGTACTTGCGGTGGATCCAGTCCACTAGCTTGGCCTGCGGGTAGCCCATGAGCCAGTAGATGGCGGCCATGGCGGTGAGCATCTCCAGCACGCGGAAGGTCTGCGCACGGATCTGCATCGAGGTGTAGGCCAGCTCGCCCACGGCGATGACCGAGACCAGCGAGGTGTCCTTGAAGAGCGAGATCCAGGTGCTCGCGATCACCGGCAGGATGCGGCGCGCCGCCTGCGGGATCACCACCTTGAACATCGCCTGCCGCCGCGACATGCCCATGGCGAGCGCGGCTTCCATCTGCCCCTTGCGGATCGAGTTGATGCCGGCGCGGAAGGTCTCGGCGTTGTAGGCCGCGATGTTCAGCACCAGCGCCACCAGCGCGGTGGTGATCGGCGAGAACTGCACGTCGAAAGCCATGGGCATCACGTAGAAGGCCCAGTAGATGACCAGGATCAGCGGCAGGTTGCGGAAGAACTCCACGAAGCCGAGCGAGACCGACTGCGCCAGCCGGTTCGAAGACAGGCGCATCAGTGCCAGCACGATGCCGCCGGGCACCGCCAGCAGCATGGTGACGACCGTCAGGCCCACCGTGAGCGCGGCGCCTTCGATCAGCGCGGCGCGGTGCGTCCAGATCACGGACCAATCGAAATTCATCTTGAGGGCCTTTCCTACGAGCGGCCGAGGTGCGCGAAGCGGCGGTAGAGCCGGTCCACGCCCCGCGTCACGGGGAACAGGATGCAGAAGTACGCGACCATCACCGCGGTGAAGACCTCCACCGGCCGGTAGCTCTGGCCGGCCACGGTCTCGGCGCGGTGCATCAGCTCGGGCACGGCGATCACGGTGGCGATGGCCGTGTCCTTGATCGCGATGGTGAGGATCGAGCCGAAGGCCGGCAGCATCCGCACGATGGCCTGCGGCAGCAGCACCTTGCGCAGGATCTGCGCGCGCGACATGCCCAGAGCGAGCGCCGCGCGCGTCTGGCCCGGGCGGATCGACTCGATGCCGGCGCGGATCACCTCCGCCGCGTAGGCCGCGATGTGCAGCGTGAGCGCGACCAGCGCGGCCCAGAAGGGGGGGAAGGTCACGTTGGCGATGATCGGGAACGCGAAGTAGATCCAGATCAGCACCACCAGCACCGGAATGGCGCGCATCGAGTCGATGTAGAACACCAGCAGCGGCCGCAGCCAGCGCGGCCCGTACATGCGCAGCAGCGCGATCGCCAGGCCCGCCAGCAGGCTCGTGACCGCGCTGACGATGCTCAGCAGCACCGTCATGCCCAGGCCGCTGGCGAAGAAGCGCCAGTTGTCGACGATGGGGGAGAAATCGAAGTCCATGGCTGGAAGCTCCGTCAGTCGAAGGAGAGGAAGGAAATGAAGGCGAGGGCGGCCATCGTCGTCAGAACGTGACCATCACCTTCATCGCGCGCTGCCGGTCGGCCGCCAGCGCGAAGGCGTCGTGCACGCGGGCCACGGGCACGGCTTCGGTCAGCAGCGGCGACACGTCGAGCACGCCGCGGGCGAGGTAGTCGACCGCCCATGCGTACTCGTCGACGAAGCGGAAGCTGCCGACGAAGGAGAGGCTCTTCACCATGATCTGGTTGAAGGGGCAGGCCTCGCTGTTGCCGCCCAGCGTGCCCACCTGCACGATGGTGCCGCGAGGGCGCGTGAGGCGGATGCAGTTGGCCAGCCCCGCATAGTTGCCCGAGACCTCGAAGCTCACGTCGACCTGGCCCTTGCCCTCGGCCAGCGCTTCCAGCGCAGCCGGGTCCTTCGCGACGTTGATGGTCTGCGTGGCGCCTACCCGAGTGCAGGCGGCGAGCGTCTGGTCGACGATGTCCACCGCGATCAACCGGCTCGCGCCTGCCAGCTTCGCGGCCATGAGGATCAGCGCGCCGATGGGGCCGGCGCCGACCACCATCACCGTCTTGCCGAGCAGCGAGCCGGCTTCCTGCACGGCATGCAGCGCCACCGCCAGCGGTTCGCCGAAGGCGGCCAGCTCGAAGGGCAGGTCCGCGGGCACCGGCACGCACTGGCTCGCCTCGACCACGACCTGCTCGCGCATCGCGCCCTGCATGTGCGGCCACTTGCTGGCGCTGCCGAAGAAGTGCACGTTCTCGCAGTGGTTGGAGGCGCCCATGCGGCAGAAGCGGCACTGGCCGCAGGTGCGCGAGGGGTTCACCGCCACGCGGTCGCCCGCGCGCACCGACGTGACCTGCGAGCCCACTTCGAGCACCAGCCCCGAGGCTTCGTGGCCCGGCGTGAGCGGCGCGCGGATCAGGAAGTCGCCGACGCGGCCGTGCTGGTAGTAGTGCAGGTCGGAGCCGCAGATGCCCACGGCCTTGATGCCGACGCGCACCTGCGTGGGGGACAACGCCTCGACGGGCGCTTCTTCCACCCGCAGGTCGCGGGCGCCGTGGATCTGGCAATTCAACATGATGGGAGCCTCGATGAAATGATGGGCAAAGGGCGACCCGCGGGCAGCGCCGATGGCGGCGGCCCGGAAGGCGCTATCAGGGAAAAGGGGCGCGCCCCACGGGGCGCTCAACTCACTTGAGGTTCTGCGTCATGCGGCGTTCCTCCGCGGTCACCGCCGGCTGCATGCGCTGCGCCACCGCGCGCAGCCAGTCGAGGTACACCTGCTGGTCCTTGGCCACGCCCATGCCGGCCTGGATCTCGAAGATCTTGCTGTCCTGGCAGTCGTTTTCCTTGGGGAACGCGGCCAAGCCCTTCACCTTCTTGCTGATGTTGGGCCACAGCATGCGGTTGAGCGGCGCCACGTCGGAGCGGCCGGCCACCACTTCCTCGATGGGCGCCACCGAGCCCGAATTGGCCACGCCGCGCAGCTTGGCCTTGGGGAACTGCTGGCGCACCAGCGGCTCCTCGCCCGCGCCGGAGAAGTAGGCGACGGTGATCTCGGGCTTGTTGAAGTCCTCCAGCGTCTTCGCGCTGGTGAACTTGGGGTTGTCGGCGCGGCCGAACATGCACACGCCGGTGCTGGAGAAAGTGACGAAGTCGATGATCTTCGCGCGCTCGGCCGTCTGGTTCAGCGGGCCGATCATGATGTCCATCTGGTTGGCCACCAGCGCCGGCACCTTGGTCTCGTGGCTCACCGCCACCGGCACCATCTTCACGCCGAGCAGCTTGGCGAATTCCTTGCCCAGCAGCCACGAGGGGCCGGCCCAGTCCTCGCCGTCGCCGCTGGTGTTCTGCACCAGCCACGGCGGGTTGTTGACCACACCCACCCGCAGCACGCCGGCCTTGCGGATGGCGTCCACCCGTGCGCTCGCACCGGGTGCGGGCGGGGTCTGCGCCGAAGCGACGGAGCCCAGGGCCAGCAGCGCCGTGGCAAGAGTGGCGCGGGCCAGGAAAGTGGCGATCTTCATGACGGTCTTCCTTAGGGTTTCTGGTGTTCGTTCACTGCAGCCCGTTCACGATGCGCGCCTCGTCGGCATCCAGGCGCGGCTTCTGCGTCTTGGCGACTTCGCGCAGCCAATTCAGGTAGACGGTCTGGTTTTTGTCCACCGCCAGGCCCACGGGCGAGGCCTTCTCGGTGCTCGACTGGCAGTTGTTCTCCTTCGGCAGCACGGCCAGGCCCTTCACCTTGTGCTGCAGCGTGACCCACGGCACGCGGTTGATCGGTGCCGCATCGGCGCGTCGGGCCATGATTTCCTCCACCGGCGCGGTCGCGCCCGAGCTGGCGACGGCGCGCAGCTTGGCCTGCGGGAAGCGCTCCTTCACCCAGGCTTCTTCCGCGCCGCCGGTGAAGTAGGCGATGGTCACATCGGGCCGGTTCAGCTCGTCCACCGAGGCGGCCTTGCCCAGCTTCGCGTTGTCGGCGCGGCCGAACATGCACACGCTGGTGGCGGAGTAGATGACGAAGTCCACCACCTTCAGCCGCTCGGGCGTCTCGCCCAGCGGGCTGATGGTCATGTCGACCTGGTTGGCCGCGAGCACCGGCACCTTGGTCTCGTGCGACACGAGCACGGTGCGCAGCTTCACGCCCAGCTGCTTCGCGTACTCGTTGGCCAGCAGCCAGGCCGGGCCGCTCCAGGGCTCGCCCTGGCCGGTGGTGTTCTCGATCAGCCAGGGCGCGTTCTGCAGCACGCCCACGCGCAACTCGCCGGCCTTGCGGATCGCGTCGATGCGCGGGCTTGCGCCGGGGGCGGGCGCGGTCTGCGCGGATGCGCCTGTTGCGGCGGCCGCAAGCAAAGTCAGGGCGAAGCAATGCGCGGCGATGCGGCATCGCCGATTGACGGTCAGTCTCATGGTTTGTCTCCGTGGTTTTCGGGGTGGCTCCGGCCGCTGGCCGGTCACCGGGTGCCTGCTCTCAGCGCCAGGCTTGCGCGAACTCGCTGATCACGCGCTCGATGTGCGCGCGCATCGCCTTGCGCGCCTCGTCCGCATCGCGCTCCAGCAGGGCGTTGAAAACGCGCTGGTGGTCGTCCTGCGAGGCGCGGCGCAAGGCCGGGGTGTGGAAGTGGGCTTCCAGCTGGGACCAGATCGGCGCCTTGGTGTGGTCCCACACGGCGGTCACCATCTGCAGCAGCACGCTGTTGCCGGTCGACTCGGCAATGCGCAGGTGGAAGAGGCGGTCGGCCGCCTCGTTGGCTTCCTTGTCATGCATCTTCTCGCGCATCTCTGCCAGGGCGCTGTAGATGCGGTCGAGGTCGCTGTCCTTGCGGCTCTCGGCGGCCACCGCGGCGATCTCGCCCTCGATCAGGCAGCGCGCGCGCAGCAGCTCGAAGGGGCCCGGGCCGGGCGACAGGGTGTAGGCGGAAACGGGTGCTGCCGCGCCGGGCGCCGGCGCGCAGACGTAGATGCCCGAGCCGCCGCGCACTTCGACGTTGCCCTGGATCTCCAGGACGATGATCGCCTCGCGCACCAGCGTGCGGCTGACGTTGAAGCGGTCGGCCAGCGCGCGTTCGGAGGGCAGGCGGTCGCCCACGTTGAATTCGCCCTCGGTGATGAGGGCGGCGATGCCGGCCGCGAGCTTCTGGTACGAGCGGTTGTCGGAATCCGGCTCGCTCGCGGGCAGGCGTGGGAGTTCGTGGATGGTTGCCATGTGGTGAGCCAGTCTAAAAGTGGTTCACCAATTCCCCGGTAGTGGTTTACCACTAGGGCGCAGCGGGCCTACGATCAAATGTCCGGATCAGGGCTGCGCGGGCAATGTTTTGATTCCCATGCAATCCCGGCCCCGGCTTACGGGACTATCGGCGGATGCTTGCGGTTCGCAAGCCGCCTGCGCCGGTTAAATATCGGTTGTCATCCACCTCGCGAGATCGGCCTCCGTTCACAGGCCTATCGTTTGGATCGCGATTGAATCGATGAAGCCGTGGGAGGAGTTCTGCGAACTTCGCGGCGGCTGCCAAATCCAAGCTACGTCGCGCTCGCCCTATAGTGTCTCGTTCCCACTGAGCACTCCCGCGTTGCGCAATGCGGTGTTCAGCCATTTGGCCGCCGTGTTGCCGTTCTTGATAGCCTCGATGCGCGCGGCCTCGTCCTCGACCTTCTTCGCAGCCACCTGAAGAAGCGTCTCCACCTTCTCCCGTTCGACAACGACCACGCCATCCGCATCGCCGATGACGAGGTCGCCGGCGCGTACCGCCACGCCGCCCACCGACACCGGATGCCCGATGCGCCCCGAGGCCAGCTTGGTCGGCCCGTTGGGATTGGTGCCGACCGAGAACACCGGGAAGCCCATCTCGTCGATTTCCACGCTGTCGCGCACCGCGCCGTCGATCACCACGCCCGCGATGCCGACCTGCCTGCAGGCGTTCATCATGATTGTGCCCATGAGGGCTGCGCTCTGGTCGCCCTTGCCGTCGATCACGAGCACGTCACCGGGCTTCGCGAGTGCGATGGCGGCGTGGATCATCAGGTTGTCGCCGGGTCGCACTTCCACTGTGAGCGCGCTGCCCGCCAGTTTCATCCGGTGGCGCAAGGCCTGGATGCGGCCGTGCAGGGCGCCCCGGCGTCCTGCCACGTCGGCGAGGATGGCTGGCTGGAAGGCCGAGGCCTGGCGAATCAGGTCGGAAGAGACGCGCTCGAAGTCGCGGACGATGTCTGGAAGCTGGTTCATTCGCTGGCTCCCGTTCATTCGGCCTTGACGTCCGCGTCCTTCACCACGCGGCCCCACTTGCGCTTGTCCGCGGCCAGGAAGGCTCGGAACTGCTCCGGCGTGCTTCCCACGGGCTCCAGCCCGTCGGCGATGAGCCGCTTGGCGATCTCGGGCATCGCGAGCACCTTGGCGATTTCGCGCTGGATTCGTTCGACCACGGCCGGCGGCGTGTTCTTCGCGGCGCAGATGCCGGCCCAGGTCACGGGGTCGAAGTCGGAAACGCCGGCTTCCGCCACGGTCGGAATGTCCGGAAAGGCCGGCAGCCGGCGCGGGCTGGCCACTGCCAGCGCGCGCAGCTTGCCCGAGCGCGCGTACTGCATCGAGCTCACGGGCTGGTCGAAGATCATCGAGACCTGGCCCGCGATGAGGTCCGTCATTGCCTGGCCGGTGCCCTTGTAGGCCACGTGGACGATGTCGATGCCTGCGCGGCTCTTGAGCATCTCTCCCGCAAGGTGCCCGCCCGTTGCGGTGCCCGAGGAAGCGAAGTTGATCTCGCCCGGCTTCTGCTTGGCGTAGGCGATGAGTTCCTTCACGCTCTTCACCGGCAAGTTCGAATTGACCAGCAGCATGTAGGGCGCGTTGACCACCTGCGTGACCGGCACGATGTCCTTCTCGGAGTCGAAGGGCATGCTCTTGAGCACATGCGGCTGGATCGACAGCGTGCCCGTGGTGCACATCAGCAGCGTGTGTCCGTCGGCCGGCGCCGCGAGCATGGCCGACGCGGCGATGTTGCCGCCGGCGCCCGGCCGGTTGTCGATCAGCACCTGCTGCCCGAGCCCTTCGGCCAGCTTCGGTCCGATCAGGCGCGCGACCATGTCGTTGGAGCCGCCGGGCGAGAAGCCCACGAGGATCTTGATCGGCTTCGACGGAAAGGCATCGGCGGCCCATGTGTGGGTGGCGCCAAGCCAGGCGGTGCCGATGGCAAGCGCCGGCAGCAGCTTCAGAAGGGTGCGGAGTTTCATTGCGGTTCCTGGTTGATAGCGTGGCCCGAGAGTTCGTCGCGTGCCCGCGCCATGCGCCGGCAGCCTTCCTGCAGCTGTTCGGTGCTGGCGGCGAAGGAGACCCGGAAATGCGTGGGCACCCCGTAGGCGCTGCCTTGCAGAGCGGCAAGGTCCTGCGAATCGAGCAGGTGCATCACCCAGTCGTCGCTGCTGTCGATCGCCGTGCCCTTGCTGTTGCGAAGCCCGAAGAGCGCGCTGCACGAGGCGAAGACGTAGAACGCGCCGTCGGGCACCTCGCAGCGGATGCCGTCGATGGCGTTGAGCGCGGCGACCACCATGTCGCGCCGTTTCTCGTACTCGAGCCGGTTGCTGGCGATGGTGTCCTGCGGCCCCGTGAGCGCCGCGACGGCCGCGGCCTGCGCGATCGAGTTCGGGCCGGAAGTGCTTTGCGACTGCAGCTTGACCATCGCCTTGATGAGCGCCGAGGGACCCGCGCCGTAGCCGATGCGCCAGCCCGTCATCGCGTAGGCCTTGGACACGCCGTTCACGGTCAGCGTGCGGTCCTTGAGGTCGGGCGCCGCCTCGGCCATGGTGGCGAACTCGAGGTCGCCGTAGATCAGGTGCTCGTAGATGTCGTCCGTCAGTATCCAGACGTGGGGGTGGCGGCGCAGCACCTGCGCCAGCGCCTGGAGCTCGGCGCGCGTGTAGGTCGCGCCGCTGGGGTTGTTCGGCGAGTTGAGCATCAGCCAGCGCGTACGGGGGGTGATGGCACGCTCGAGGTCGGCGGGCTGGAGCTTGAAGCCCGCGGCCACCGGGCAGTCGACGAAGACAGGAACGCCGCCGGCCAGCAGGGCGATGTCGGGGTAGGAGACCCAGTAGGGCGCCGGCACGATGACCTCGTCGCCCGCCGCGACCGTGCAAATGAGCGCGTTGAAGATCACCTGCTTGGCGCCGGTGCCGACGATGATCTCGCCCGGCGCGTAGGCCAGCCCGTTCTCGGTCAGGAACTTGCCCGCGATGGCTTCCTTCAGCGCCGGCGTGCCGCCCACGTCGGTGTAGCGCGTCTGGCCGTTGGACATGGCGCGGATGGCGGCTTCCTTGACGTGGCCGGGCGTCTCGAAGTCGGGCTCGCCCGCGGTGAGGCCGAGGATGTCCCGGCCCATCGCGCGCAGCTCGCGCGCTCTCTGGCCGGCCATGGAGCTGGGGGACGGTTTGATCCGGTTCAGGCGTGGGGCGATGTGAAGCATGCACGCAGTATCAAAGTCCGCCCGCCGCGGGACAAACGAGAAATCGGACCGCCGCGCTATTCCTTTTTTTCCTGGCGGGCCACGGGCGTACATTCCGCAGGCATGAACTTCACCTTCAAGCAGCTGGAGGCCTTTCTCTTCAGCGCCAAGCTCCAGAGCTTCAGCGCCGCGGCGGTGAAGCTGCACACCACGCAGTCCGCCATCTCCAAGCGGCTGGCCGAGCTCGAGGATTCGCTGGGCGGCCCCTTGCTGCACCGCACCTCGCACGGCCTGGAGCTGGCCCACTCCGGCCGCGAGCTACTGCCGCTGGCGGAAGAGGCCCTGCGCCTGTGGCAGCGCATCGAGCACGACATCAGTCTCGACAAGACGCTGCGCGGCACCTTCCGTGTGGGCGTGACGGAGCTGATCGCGATGACCTGGCTCACGCGCCTGATCCAGCTGCTGCAGAAGCTGCATCCCGAGGTGACGCTGGAGCCGGTGGTCGATGCGGGGCTGACGCTCTTCGAGCGCCTGGAAGCCAACAAGCTCGACCTGACCATCATGCCCGGCACCTTCTGGGGACAGGCCTTCGAGTCGATCAAGGTGGGGCAGGTCGACCAGGCCTGGATCGCGAGCCCGAGGCTGGGCATTCCGCAGCGGGCGCTGAAGCCGCATGAATTCGCCGACTACCCGGTGATCGAGCAGCCTGCCGGCGCCTCGAAGAACAGGTTCTACGAGGCCTGGCGCGCCGAGCACGGCTTCCGCTTCGGCAAGGTGCTGCTGACCAACAGCACGACCGTCTTGCGCGAACTGACGATCAGCGGCTTCGGCATCAGCCAGCAGGCGCTCGACTATGTGCGCCCGGACATCAGGAGCGGCCTGCTGCGCGTGGTCAGGAGCGACCCCATGCCGCCGCCGCTGGTCTACAGCGCGGTCTACCGGCGCGACAACGCCAGCCCCGCGCTGGCGCGCATCGTCGAGCTGACCGTGAAGACCTGCGATTTCACCTTGCGGGCGAGCCAGCACGATATTGCACAAACGCCTCCGCAGCGAGTCGTCGGTGTGCGGCGACGTACAGCACGCCAGAATGCGAAAAAGCGCACCTAGAGCCTTGCCCCGGTGATGCGTGAGCAAAGTCGGTGCGGCTTGCTGAACAGCTACGAGAGATCTGAGCGTCGGACAGAATCCGGCCACAAGGCGACGCGTGTAGGTTCTTCAGGCTTCGCGCGATGGAGGCCATTGAATGGCCCACCCGACCGATACAACTACCCGATCATTTGCCCAAGATGTGAAAAAGGCGAGATCGCCGCGACGACAATCAGATGCAACGGCGCTGGATTGTTCGTCTGTGAGGAGTGCGAGGCTACTTGGTTCGTCGCGTCCGAGATTGGGATGAAGCCCTTCGTGGACCTCGGTTCCCATCTGCAAAGCTTGGGACTCGCACCGACCTGGGATGAGCTTGACGCCCAAGTTTTCTAGACCCGACCCAGCCACAACGAGACTTCCAAAATGCTTGCCTAATTGCCACTGGAATCTTGCTAATACGTCACCGCAAACGGGCTTTTCGAGGGCCGAGTTGTCACGGCAACGTATGGGGGTGACATTGTTCTCTGGGGGAGAGGCAGAAGGGGCATCTGCCAACGCAGCCAACGCAGCCATGGAAGCCGACGCTTGCGCTCCAGGCTTCATCGCTTTTGCTGGGGACGGCGGTGGCGAGGTCTTCATGTTCGACAACGCCGGAGCCATCTACTTACTCCCGATGATCGGGATGGAAACGGTGGCTGCCATGCCCGTTGCCGAGAACTTTCTAGAGCTCTGCAAAGGGTTCCAAAACGAATGACGGGCACGTGCAGACTCGTGTGCCCCTGTGGCAAAGTTCGGCCACAACCGGGCTTTCGCACCGTCGGAACAGCACCATCTATGAGAGCTTCCGAGCGAACCGTCGGTTGGCGGATTCCGATCTCTCAGCCCCAATCGGACGGACCAAATTCCCGCCATCACAGCTTCATGCCCGAGCACCTCCCGGGCGAACGACAATGCCGAGTGCGAGCCACGCCTCCTGCGCATCCACCACATCCCAGTGCTCGACCAATAGCCCGTCTTGTAGGCGATAGCGATCCGCCGTGGAGAAATGCAGGGCTTTGCCGGTGGCAGGCACGCCGAAGAAGACGCCGGTGTGAGTAGCCTCCCACCTAGTCATCGCCATGAGCCCTTCGTCTTCGACCATGACCTCCTGGCGCACTGGCTTGAGGTCCGGCAAGCCGACGTAGAAGGTTTTCACGAATTCCTTGTAGGCGGGCCGAACATCGACGTGCGGTCCACTGCTCGATCGCGCTGCCTCCAGCAGAGGACGGACATTAGCGCTGTGGCTGGAGAATTCCGGATGCAGGTGGTCGTCGACGGCCGTGAGGTCGCGCCGATCGTAGAGCCGGCTGCGAAAGTCCAGAAAGCGTTCCCTGGTGCGGGCTGTTGAAGTCATCGGGTGTTCCTTCGTCGGTTGAAAAGCCCAGCGTAAAGCGCCTAATATCCCTCGACAAGACAGGAAGTTATCCAGGTATCAGAACCACCAGCCTCGCGCAATGAGCCATCCCTCCAGCCCCCAGGCGCGTGCCGAAGTGGCCGCGTTCCTGCGCAGCCGCCGCGAGCGCCTGAAGCCCGCGGAAGTCGGTCTCCCCACAACGGCGAGGCGACGCACGCCGGGCCTGCGGCGCGAGGAGGTCTGCCATCTCGCGGGCGTCGGCCTCGCCTGGTACACGTGGCTTGAGCAGGCGCGCGAGATCGAGGTGTCGGCACATTTCCTCGACCGCATCGCCCGGGCACTGAAGCTCGATGCAACCGAGCGCGCGCACCTTTTCACGCTGGCACATAACCGTCCGCCGCCGATCGTCCCTGGTCCCTCGCTGGCGGTCACGCCGCACCTGCGCCGCATGCTCGATGCGGTCACCGGGCCTGCCTACCTTGCCACGGCATCGATGCACGTGATTGCATGGAACGACGCACTCTCGGCCGTGTTCGGCGACCTCACGACCATCGCACCTGAAGACCGAAACATGCTGTGGCTGGTGTTCGCGAGCCCGGCGCACCGCGCGGCGATACCGCAGTGGGAAACCGATGCGCGCGCGATGCTCGCGCGCTTTCGCGTCGAGTTCGGGCGGCATCGCGACGACCCGGCCTTCCTCGCATTGATCGAGCGCCTGGAGGCCGTCAGCCCGGAGTTCAGGCAGTGGTGGCCCGACCATGATGTCAGCATGCGCATCGATCGGACCAAGCGCTTCGAGGTGCGCGGCGTTGGCCGGATGGAACTGGAGCAAAGCTCCTTCATGGTCGAGGAATCGCCAGACATGCGGCTTGTCGTCTACACGCCGGTCGATGCACAGAGCACACGGAAGTTGAGACTGCTGGAACGCCGCAGGAATGATCGAAATGCACCATGGTCAGTCACTGGCAAGTGACCGTTATCACGTGCATTTCGATACGCCTCCTGAGACACATGGCAGACTAGGCCTTTCCGGGGAAGAGCAATGCCCATCGCGTTCACCAGAACCGTCCATCCCATCGACTTCTCGGCCCTTTCAGGCCACGAGTTCGAGCGATTGGTCTTCGCCACGCTCTTGCGCATGAGAGCCTGGCACTCGCTGAACTGGCATGGCCAGACGGGAGGCGACGGCGGCCGCGACATCATCGGTCTCTGCGATGATCAATACGGGCACCGCTCCACCGTCGTTGTCGCGTGCGCGAACTGGCAAGCATTCACGCTGGGAAAAGCGAAAAGCGACATCGATAACTTCACCCAGACGCTCAGCTCTCTCCCGAACGAGATCGTCATCGTGGCAGGAGGCTCGGTCGGCGCTGACACGAAGGATAAGATCGACAAGCACGCGCGCTCCAAGGGTGTCCACGCGACACAGACATGGTCAGGCGCAGAGTTTGAGGAGCATCTGCGCTTTCATGCGGCATCAGTCTTGGATCGCTTCTTCCATGGCATCGAACTGCCGGACGAAGAGCAATCCTTGAAAGACTTCGTCCACAAGCTCGATCCCGCCACGGCCGCGGAAGCCGCCGAAATGTTGGCGAGGCTCTTCCGCCGGCCGGCATTCGAAACTCCGATCCAGCAAGAGAGCTCCTTGCCTGCATTTCGGCAAGCCATAGGAGATACCATTGGCGCGCTCAACACAGGGATCTGGCGCGACCGAGAAGGTGCCGTCATCTCGCGTGTGCCATCAATCATGACCTTCTCGGACAGGCGAGTCGTGGACAACTTCGAAAAGTGCGTCGCCAGTCTTAACAAGCTGCGCGTTGCTTTCGACGACGGGATCCGAACGAAAGGCATTCGGCCTTGTCAATGCAATGTGCCTGACTGCCCGGTATTCATGGTCGATGACAAGTATCGAGCGTTACTCGAAGCCGAGCGGGGTAAAGTCATGAGCTACGTCGAGCGAGCGTTGGCAGCACTCCGGGCGAGTCAAGCCTGATTGAGTCCGGAGTCTACGAGTGACGGCATGGCTGTGTCGGACGAACAAAAAATGAATAGTCAAAAGGGTCGCGCCGAGGGTGACCAAGGCAGGCGAGCCGATGAATCGGCGTCGGATGCAATGCATCGACTGTTGGGTCGACTAGTTCACGCCTACGCGCGGCTCGACCATTACGTCGGCCTTCAGCTCAAATGGCTTGGCGACTACCGCGCGCAGCCCGTCGAGCAACTTCTTCGCAAGACCATTCCCTTCGACATGCGGCTCCGCCGGCTGAAGAGGCTCGCAATCGAGACGTGGGGTCACACCGACCAGGCTGTTGCCAATGAGTTCCGGGAGTGGTTCGCGGCGGTCGAACGGATTCAGAAGCAACGCAACAACTTCGCTCACGGGCGCTGGGGAGATCCTCGAACGAGTGCGGATGTCGTCCAGTTCGTCGAGCTGACCTTCGAGACGGACGCCGACGAAACGAAGCCTGAACTCACCATTTCCCTTGCGGAGTTCGGTCGATTGGTGAGCGAGGTAGAGGGGCTTTCAGCAAGTTTCATGGCGCTCCAGAAAAAGTTCGAGAGGAGGGTGCGCTACAGGAAAGACTGGGAAGATGCCAGTCCCGCCGGATATGCAAACTGGGTGGCTTATCAGGGGGCGCTCAGCAAGCGAAAAAGCCATGCCACCGGTGCGCGTGGCGATCGCGCAGCGGCTGCTGGGTGAGCTTGAGTTCTCGGCACAGCCGCACACCGGCCACCTGTGGCTGAAGCTGCCACCCTCTTGGTCGAGCGCCGCCAGCGATCCCAATACCGAGTTCGAGTCTCAGCGCGCCCCCTTCTTGTCCTATATGCGGCGTGGGAATGGACTATGGCGCAAACCCGCCTGCACGCCAGAAGAATTGCAGGATCACAAACTGCACGAGCCACCACTGCCCCAACAGCAAGCCAGCGATCACGCCGGTCATAGACAGGAGGTTTACTCCTGTTCGCCGAAGAACCCAGGTGGCAAGACAGACGTTCAACACGCAGAGAAGAGAAAGCCAGGCCTGATACCACTCGGTTGCCCAAAGAGTCGTGTAGGCAATCCATGTGAGAAGGGATGCACAGGCAAAGCTTGCCCAGCGCACTGGAAGCACTGACCGTCCCGTCATGTTTCCACGTTCTTCCACGGCTTCTAGGAGATCAACAAGTCTGAATCGTCGTTGACCATCGAGACCATGAAGCCCCAGCAGACCGCGGCCAGAACTTCCAAGACGCCGATCGGCAGCCATGCGACTCCGCGTTTGCCCCGCAGGTCCTGAAGACCCAACTCACGCAGCGCAAAGGCGTGCCCATGCAGCGCCGCATCTTTCAGCATCTCGTAGGAGCGCGTGAGATCAAGCGAGACACCCTTTCCATGTGCCAGCGAATGGCCGACCCGGAACATCGAGGGAAGATGCTCTTGTTCTGCGCCCAACGCATAGAAGCGGTACGCCCTCTCATGTTCGTCGGCGCTCGTCAACCAGCGGCCGAAATAGAAGCAGCCCAGTGGATGCCCGTGGGCAGCAGCACGCTCATAGTAGGCCGCGGCACGGCTTTCGTCCTTTTCGCAGCCAACCCCCTGTGACAGCATCCAGGCGACGAACACCTGACTTTCGACGTGGCCGTTGTCTGCGAGCACTTGATACAGATCGAAAGCCAGATAGAGCAGACGTCCTTGTACGCCTTGCGGGCGGCGATCAGTTTTTCTGCCCGATTCGCATGCACGAGTCGACACGTCGGATAGCTTTCAGGCAGAGGCGTCTCTACCGGAGTTCCGATACGGTCCACGGCTCCACATCCGTGTCAACAACCACCTTGATGAATTTGCGTCCATCACCAGTGTTGGCCCAGTAGGTGAAATACGACTTTGCGCCCGTCATTCGAAAACCGGTAAGCATCGCTTCATTGATCGACTTGTACTTGGTCTGCATGGCTGGGGCGGCCATCAGGTACGCACGCGCCAGCTCTGCCTCACGCGAGGTTGCCGCCGCATGCCAAGCAAACGCAAAGCCTCCAACGCCCAGCAGCACCACGGCGAGCATTGGCCATTTCAGTCGTCCCTTCATTTGCGTCCACTCGATTGATAGATGGAGCCTTGAATACCGATGGAGCCCCCGACCGACGCTCCTGTGCGTCCACCTGGCTCATAGCCAATGTTGCCCTTCAAGCTTGGATCGTTGTACTGTGACCCTCTACCAAAATCATACCCACGGCTGCCGTCGGCCTGTCCGCTGATGCCTGCCCCTGCGATGCCCAAGGTGCCACCCGCTGTGGCCGATATCCCAAGCGTCGCACCGCCTGGCCCAGGAGCGGCCTTTGTACCGCCCGGGCGTCCGGCGAGCGGATCGTACGCAACACCGCCGCCCAAGCCAACGCCCCATTTGCAGCTCAGAAAGCCTTGGCCTGTATTGGGATCTCGACCAAATGAAATGCCGCCGCCGAGGCCGCGATAGAACTCGATGGACACCTCCCAAAGCCCGAGCGGATCGCTGAAGCTCAGCGGATTGGCATCCACATACCCGAACCGGTTCCACCCGCCATCCAGCCCGATCGGATCGGGCTGGCTGTAGCGCCCCGTCCTCGCGTCATAGCTGCGGAAGTAGTTGTAGAACAGCCCCGACTCCTCGTCCGCGTACTGCCCCGGATACCGGAGGTTGAACTTCACCTCCGAGATGCCGGTCGTGCCCGGATTCGGTGTCACTTCGAGATTGGCGAACCGGTTCTTCGCCAGCGTCGGCTTGTCTTCGCCGAACGCGCTGTAGCCCCATTGCCAGACCGCCTGGCCATCGGCGTTGCTGAGCCTTCTGGGCGTGTTCAGGTGATCACTGTGCACTGCATAGGTGGCGCCATTGATCACCGCCGCGACCGGCATCGGTCCGTTGGCCGTCGGCAGGTAGATGTAGCGCGCTTCACCGGTGCTGTGCGTGCCGCCGCTGCCGAGCTCGGCGATCAGGCTGCCCTGCTCGTCGTAGAGGTAGGCGTGGCCGAGCTGCTCGGCCGGCGTCGTCGCCGGGCTCCACAGCTTGGTGAAGAACGCCACGAGGCTGTTCCAGAAGCCCGGATCGGTTTCGTCACCTTGGGTCGGCGGATACAGCGGCTCGGTCTTGAACACACGCTGGCCGAGCGCATTGTGCGCGTAGCGCGTCGTCGGACTGACATCCGTCGCACCTGTGGTGGCGGTGGCCAGCCGGCCTTCCGCGTCGTAGCCGTAGCTCCTGAGACCGTCGCTCGTCAGGTCGCCATTGGCGTTGTAGCCATAGGCGACGCTCGTGTTGCTCGCGCCGTTGATGGTCTGGCTGAAGCCGGCCAGGCGGTTCGAGCCGGGCTGCAGGGTATAGCCGCGGTTGGTGGTCTGACCCGCCAGGACGCGTGTGCTCGCCGTACGGTTGCCATTGGCGTCGTAGCTGAAGCTCGCGCTGTCGCTGGCACCCGCTGCTGCAGCGGCGAAGCTGATGATGCGGCCTGTCGTGCTGTAGCCCACATTCCAGGTCGTGTCGGTCGCGACGATGGTGCTGTTGCCGGGGTTGCTGTCGGCGGGTCCCCACAGGTTCTGGGTGAGGCTGCCGATGCGCCCGGCGGCGTCGTAGACGTAGCTGCTGAACTCGGTCTGGGTCAGGCGCGCCGCGCTGTCGTAGCTGCGGCTGGCCGCAAGCGCCGGGCTGGTGCTGGTGAACGCCCAGTTCCACCCGGTGGGCTGGCCCAGCGCGTTCCATGTGATGCCGGAGACCAGCGGGGTGCCGTTCCAGGTCAGGCCCGTGAGGCGGCCTGTGGTGTCGTAGGTGTGGCTCAACGTACCGCCGTTGGGGTAGCCGATGCTCGCCAGGGTGCCATTGGGGTTGTAGGCATAGCTGACCTGCTGGACGCTCCCGTTGACCAGGGTCTGCTTCTTGAGGGTGACGCGGCCCTGGTCGTCGCGGGTGTACTCGGTGATGCCGGCGCGGTCGACGATCTCACTCAGGTAGCCCTTGCTGTTGGCGCTCAGGTCATAGCGCAGGGTCGTGGTCTTCCCGTCGGCGAAGACAAGGCCGGTCGGGCGCCCCAGGGCATCGCGGGTGATGCTGGTGGCCTGGCCGAGCGCGTCGGTGACCTGGCTGGGCAGGCCCAGCGCATCGAATTGGCCGCTGCGGGGGCCGCTGTCGGTGCTGGTCTCCGAGGTGGCATTGCCCAGTGCGTCGCGGCTGTAGCTGGTGGCGATTGCGTTGAAATCGCTGGCCTGCGTGATGGCGTCCAGGGCGTTGTAGCCCAGGCCGGCACTGGCATTGGCTGCATCGGTGACGGTCTTGACGCGCGCCAGCGCATCCAGCGTCCAACTCGTGGTCTGGTTCAACCCGTTCGTCTGGGTGATGCGGTCACCGCTGGCGTCGTAGCCGAAGCTTTGGTTCTGGTTGGCCCCTTGAGTTTCGGTGGCGACGCGGTTGAGCTTGTTGATGGTGCGCGCCGCAATCCATGCGACCGAGCCGGAGGTGTTGAGCGTCTGCTCCGTCAGCCGGTTGCCCGCGGCGTCGAGCGTGTAGGTGCCGCTCTCGCCACGGTTGTTGCTCCAGCCTGTCAAGCGCTGGGCAGCGTCGTAGGTGTAGCTGGTGACCAGCCCGCTGGGCAGCGACACTGTGGCAACCGTGCCGGTGGGGTGGTAGGTCAGCGTGGTGGTTTGGCCAGGGCTGCTGCCCACGGTGCGCGACAGCATCCGGTCGAATGCATCCCACGTGAAAGTCGTGACCAGTCCGTTCGGATCGGTCTGGCTCGTGAGACGGTTGGCGGTGTCGTAGGTGTAGGCCGTGACATGGCCGAGCGCATTGATGGTGCTCAGCACGTTGCCGCGGGTGTCGTACGCATAGGTGGTGACGGCGCCGTTGGGCTCCGTGTACGTGTGCAGCAGGCCTTCAGTGTTGTAGGTCTGTTGACTCGTGCGCGCGGCGCCCGCCGTGCCACCGGTGTCGGTGATCGTCTTGGTGAGCAGTCGCCCGCTCGTGTTGTAGGTGTACGCGGTGTCCCTGCCCGTCTGGCTGACCAGCGTGGGCACGGGCAGTGCCGTGTCCCAGGTTGTGGCGACGGTCCTCTGCTCGGGCGCGCCGAGCGCTTCCGTGCGCGAGGCTTCCAGGCCGCGGGTGTTGTATGTGAAGCTGGTGACGCTGCCGGTCGCGTTGGTCTGGCTCGCCAACAGGCCCCGGGTGTCGTAGGTGAACGAGGAGTTGCTGGCCGGGCAGCCGGGTGCCGGCTCGCCCTGGATCTGCGAGATTCGCTTGACGCCGTTGACGACGGTGTAGTGGTAGGTCGTGGCGCGTCCCACCGAATCGGTCACAGTCGTTGTGCCGTTGGTGTTGTAGGCCACCTGCGTGAGTCCAGCGTTGCCAGCATGCGTGGTGCTCGTCGCGCGGCCGAGCGAGTCGTAGGCGTAGGTGGCGAAGCGCACACCCAGCTCGTCGGTCACGCCCGTGAGGAAACGCGGGTTGGACGTGTTCTCGTAGTGGTAGGTGCGGCTCGTCACGGCCGAGCCAGCGGTCTTCGTGACCGAGGTGAGCCGGTTGGCGGTGTCGTAGTTGTAGGCAACGCTGAAGTTGGGCGTGGTCAGCGTGCGCGGCTGGAAGTGCGCATCTTCCGTGTAGCCGATGCTGTTGCCGAAGCCGTCGGTCACGGTCACGGCACCGTTGGTGCCGTAGGACAGGCTGTGATACCACCCGTCAGGGTGTGTCTGTTTGGTCAGGCGTCCGGTCGTGTTGAACTCGTAGCGGGTGTTGTCCGCATCGACATAGAGCCAGCCCGTACTGGTCTGAGTGAGCGCGCCGAGTTCGTCCGCATCGGCCGTGATGGTGGAGCCGCTGCGCGCAAACGGAGACTCACGGCCATTGGCATGCAGCAGCACCACCTCGGCGGTGCTGATCCTCAGGCGCATGGCGTAGGAATAGCGCCAGTAGCCATCGGCGCTGTTGAAGATGCGCGAGAACTTCAGCGGATAGTGCGCAGAGGCGCTGCGGTAGTCCTCTTCTTCCTGCACCTTGTTGCCCATCGCGAAGTTGATGGGGTTGCCGGTGCATGACTGCGGACCGTTGCGCTCGGTGCCATCGCCCTTGTTCTTGCGGGGGATGACGTCGGAGGTGTCGTAGTACACCGTCATGTAGTCCGACGCACTGCATCCGCCGACACTGCCCGAGACGGCCAGGTAGTTCGGACCCGGGCGCAGCGTGACGGGAACACCGCGTCCCTCGAGGAACGAGACGACCGCGGTGAACGAGCCCGAGTAGTTGAAGAACGGCGATCCGTTGAGGGTGGCGGTCACCGTGCCGGCGTCACCGGTGTTGGCATCGCCGCCGCCGGTGCCGTACACCGTGATGTTGGGTGAGGTGACCTTCGCACCCTTGCTCGGCGATGTGAAGTTCAGCGAGCAGGCGGCTTGGACGCCGGCAGAGATGCCCAGCAGCGTGAGTGCCATGGCGCCCTGCAGGGCGAGTCGCTTCATCAGGCGATAGCTGGAGCAGCCATGCCCGGTGGTTGCGTCGGAATGCATGTGTGACCCTCGTTCGTTCTTTTGCCTCGGATGCATTGCATTAAAAGCAATGCTCGGAATGAGCGTAACGACATGTTCGAAGAAGCAATCCAATGGCCTTTTCTGGTTTCTGTGATTGCTCATCGAAAGGATTACTTTGATGGCGCGAGAGTCCCGGCCAGGACTTGGAGGTCGCATTCCGCGGGACGGTGGGTATCGCTTCGCGCGACTCCCGCACAGACTTCACCTGGGCTTCGATCACATCGAGCACACTGCATTCCGACAGCGGTTCGGCGGTGGTAGAGGCCAGGGAGAAGAATGCTTGGGGGAATCGCCTCGATGCCGGCCGCTGTCGCTTTTTCGGGTTCGAGACGGCCTTGAGCAACAGCGGTATCAGGTGACAAAACTGCCTCGACGAACGCGTCGAGATCACATGGCCTTGATGATCACCGTATGCCCGCTGCGGCAAGCGCTCGCACTCTTGTGCATCAGGCCCATACCTCGACCTCAGGCATCGGTGGCCGGCGAGAGTTCGGCCAGGGTGTGCAGCAGCGTCTGCGCACGCACGGGCTTGAACAGCACAGGCACGCCTGAGGCGCGCACACGTTGCAGGCGCTCAGGAGAGGTTTCGCCTGTAACGATCAGCAATTGAGCCGCGGGCGCAAAACGTTCGCGCAGCCGTTGTCCTACATCCAGGCCATCTTCTCCAGCCAGTCGATAGTCACACATGAGCAGGACGACAGGATCCCGTGCCCGGCGCCGTACGAGCGCAGCGCGAGCCTCGGCCTCGCTGGCCACCGCTTCCACCACGATGCCGTGCGCACCGAGCAGTTGCACTACACCGTTGCGTACTTCGGCTTCGTCATCAACCAGCAGCACCCCACCGTGCAGTACTGGCGCCGAACGCAATTCCGGTGGCGTTTCCAGCTTCGGCGGCTCGCTAGCCCCCGCGGGCTCCGCTCGTTGCAGTACCAATCGAAAAAAAGTACCGCGTCCTAGACGTGAATGCACGTGCACTGTGTGTCCTAGCAGCCTCGCCAACCGCTGCACGATCGAAAGTCCGATGCCCAGCCCGCGCGCACGGTCGCGCCCCGGATTGTCGATCTGATAGAACTCCTCGAAGATGTGTTGGAACTGCTGGGACGCAATGCCGATGCCCGTGTCGCGCACCTCCAGCCAGACCTGCTCACCACGTGGGCGCGCGATGATCGTGACGCCGCCTTGTCTGGTGTACTTCAGCGCGTTGTCCAGCAAGTTCGATAGCATTCGGTACAGCAGACTGGGGTCGCTGTGTACCCACAGGCTGCTGGCGCGCACGCGCAGCTGCAGGGACTTTTGCTCCGCCTGGGGCAGGAATACCTGGTTGAGAGAAAGCAGCAGGGTGTCAAGTTGCACGGCGTGCGGCGATGCACTGACCGCGCCGGCATCCAGGCGTGATACATCGAGCATGGCGTCGAGCGAGGCACCCAAAGCGTCGACTGCGCGCATCAACCGCTCGGCGTTGCGGCCTTCCGGGTGATCGCGAAGGGTGCGTTCCATCGCAGCACTGAACAGAGCGATGGCATGCATCGGCTGGCGCAGGTCGTGGCTGGCGGTGGCAAGGAAGCGCGTCTTCTCGGCACTGGCCTGTTCAATGACGGCGATCCGCTGGTCGAGTGCCTCTGCATTGCCGCGACTGAAAAAGAAGTACGAGATGGCCACTGTCGCGATGAGCGAGACGCAGATCAGCGAAGTGAACCGTATTGGGGACGATGACCACAGGTTCCAGATGGATTTCTCGCCAAGGTACACATCGCCGATTGCATATCCGACGACAAAGCCCACACCGCTGCCTACAAGCACCAGCGCACAGATTCGCCAACGGTGCGTCCAGAACTTGCTGTCGCGTCGTGCAAGCAGCGACCAGACACCACTGATAAACGCAAAGCTCGTCCACCCGATCGCCAGCGAATAGACGAGTTGCACCGTCCATGCACCTCGACCACTGAGCGCGAGAGCCGTCGCGATCAGGCAACAGAATGCCGTCACAGTCACCGTGTCGCGAGCCTGGCGCAGAAGGTCAGAGCGAAGCGGGGAAGCATTCAATGAAATCATGACTTCAGTGGTCCTTCGTTGAGATGCAGGGCTCCGGCGATGAGCCAGATGCTGGACGTTACGACGACTCCAAATCCCTTCTTCTCTCACGTCCGCCGCTTGGCGCCGCGCCCCCTCATTGCGATAGATCGGGCTTCTTCGAACTGACGGAGCGGTTCTTCGATGTCTGTAGCCACCCGCGGCATTTGGGCGGCCCTACGGAATTTCACCCTTGACGGGGCATGGATAGCGTTGGCGCATGTGCAGACGAAATGCCTTGTCCATCGACATCGAGCGCTGCTCGGGCGGCAGGCGCAGCAGAAAGGGAATCAGCGTATCGGTGGTCATCTTCACGCCACCGACCGGGCAGCTGTCGAGCGTCTTGCCCGCATTCTTGGCGCTCTCGTAGTCCACCCGATAGGACTCACCGATACGGGTCAAGCCGTGAAGGGCCGAGACATAGTCCGGGTCTTGCTCCGCACGCACGGGCCCGATCCTGCTCAGCACCTCCATGCTGCGCAGGAAGTCCGCTACCGTCAGGGTCGCGCTCTTGTCCGGCGCGATGGCCTGCGGTAGGTCCCGCGAAGCAGCAAGAACTGGTGTGGTTGCGAGCACAGAGCCAAGAAGCGCCGATCCGAGAAAGGGCCGAAGCAAGACCCGCCTCACGATTGCGAGCCTCGCCAGAACCGCCACCACCGGCGCTGCGTTGCCGCACGCAGATCGAGCGGGCGCAGGTCCAGGATGTCGTAGTTCGTGCTGGGGCCACCGTAGCGCCGGCGCATCTCCCTTTCCAGCTCGTGCGCGATACCGCGCGCGTGGAGCTCACCTTGCAGCGCTCTCCTGCGCCATTGATTCGCCTGAGCCTCCAGTTCCTCGTCGGACAACATCTCCTTCATGGTCATGCGAGTGATTGTGCCGTGTTCGGTGCGCCGTTTTCGACAGCAGTGACGACCGTCTCTCGATCGACTCTGGCAGCAATCCTTGACAGAGAATCCGCTCATGAGCATCAAACATCAATTTGCCGCAGCCATCTTCGCCGCAGCCGCCTTCGCGACCTCGACGGCGGCGAACGCGATCAATCCTGGAGACGAGGTCGTGGTGGGCGTCGGGACGTATGACGATAGCTGCGAATCGTGGATCGCCGCGAGAGTCGCGCCGCAAGGCCATGCGCACAAGGCCGATCAATACCTGATCACCAGCTGGGTACAAGGCTACCTGTCAGGTGCGAACATGGAAAGCATGTTCATTGACCTGAAGAAGGCGACAGCGTTGCCATCGGTGGCCGGGATTTCAGCTTGGCTGGACAAGACGTGCCAGAGCGAACCTCATATCCCGATCGTCTTGCTCATGGACAAATTGCTGAAGGATGTTCGGAGCGCTGCTGTACGGTGACTTGTGCCGCTGGAGCCTTATGGCGCACCGCTCGAAGCTCGGCCTGTCCGCAGCAAGCTATGGACAGCTGCTGGGTGTCTCCGGGCAGACGATCTACCACTGGGAAGAACAAGGCAAGGCTCGCCCGCGATCGGCGCAACTCGAAAGCCTTGCAGCGGTGCGAGGTCTTGGTGCGCGTGAGATTCCGGAGCGCCTCGCTGCATAGAGCTGCTTTTCCGCATTTTCTGGCCATCGCTTTGGGGAGGTGGTTCCGACTCAACCGCGAGTGTTCGGGGATTTACGCGCTGAACTCGACGTATGTGTGGTCCTCACCAGCCAGTTCCTCATCGAGGATGGGGTGAATGATCTCCCAGTCACCGCCGGCCAGGCCAGCTCCGATCTTCGGGTAGCCGATCCGCTTCCCAGAAAAACGGGACTTCACCGCACGCATGACCTTGCGGATCGCGTCGTAGTCAGCTTTGATGCCGGCTCCCCGCCAGTGGAACTGGGTGTATGCATTGACGACGTGGAAAGACCTCGGTCCACGGATGATCTCCGCTTCGGAAAACGTTCCGAGCTTCTTCTCGTCACCTTTCACGGTCAGGCAATCCGCCGCGTAGGCCTCCGGGAACTGTTGCTTGATCGAAAGGGCAATGCCCTTGCCCATCTGGCATTGGCAATTGCACCCGTGAATGATGACGTCGAATTCCCCATTCAGGGCAAGCTGCAGCAGATCTCCGGTAACGGTTCTCATGGGGTATCGGTGTTCTCTGGGATTCGGAAGAATATTGTTCACCAAGCCAGCACGATATCGATGAACAGGTCACTCACCAAGAGAGGACATCGGTGATCGCACCCAAGGCGCTGGTGGCTGCGCGGCAATCATGGTGATCATTGGAGTTGAACGGTCTCCACAGTCGTAGCCAGATCGCGCAGTTGTTGCAGGCAGGCGCCCTCTGGGTAGCCCAGGACTTTCCATCGAGGTACGATCAGCGGCAGCCGTTCGAGCAGATGGCCCGCATGCTGCATGAGGTCAGCCCATCGGACAATGATTGGTGTCGCGCCCTCGGCTTCGAGCAGAAACACGAGGTCGGCCTCCGGCAGCCAGGTGTCCAGGCCCTTGGGCAGCACGGCGAAGCTGACCAGCGAGCCGTCGAAGCCTCGCTGGAGCAGGTTGTGCTTGGCGACGAAGACGTCGATGCCCGCCTGCTCATGGGCCTTGATCAAGGCCTCCTGCTGGTCGTTGTAATCGACCGCCTTCTCTTCGCGCTGCAATGTCGCCAGCAGCGCCCCGGCCTGCCCAGGCGGCGTCCACAGCGCCCACGCCTTGTCGTGCAGCCTGAACATGTCGGCGCTGAGCGGGCGCGACTGCTCGCGCAGCACCCGGCGCGCCGTGGTGATCATCTGCTCAAGCGCGGCAACATCGCTAGCGCCGCAAACCAACAGCGAGGTGCGATTGGGAACCATGGCGACTGGATCGCCACTCAATGGCAATTGCCAGGCGAGTTCGGGCAGGAAGATGCGGCTGGCATCGTAGAAATCTCGGTAGTTGGAGACGTAGAGTCCGGGGCTGAACTCAAAGAAGGTCGGTGCCGCCTTGTGACGCAAGTTGTCCGTCGCGATCTCAAAAGCCTGTTCGAAGCCAATACCCCAGCGCTCCAGATCACCGGGGGCCACCTGCGCGATGGCATGGTCGCTGTCGATGGCGACGGCCGCACCCAGGGTAGGAGAGAAAGGAGTCCACACCATGGTGTCTTCGAGCTTTTTCGAGAGATCACCGCGCTCAATTCGCGCCAGGTCGACGCCTCCGAGGCGGCGCAGGATCGGCAGCAACCGCGGCTGGATCTCGTCAACGGTTGCGGGTTTATCCCCGCCGGTACTTGCGACCGCGAGGGCGAAACGCGTGATCTCCTCTTTTCGCTTCGCAGGCAATGCCTGGCAACAGTCGGTGTAGAGGTTGTTCAGATAGATCACGCCGCCATCAGCACGGCGAATCAGGAACTTATCGAGATCGAGGACGAGCTGCTCGCCAGGAAGCAGTTTCTGGAGCTCCTGCAGGAGCAGCTTGGCGACCTGTTCGTTGCCAGGTTTGCGGTCGAAAAGGCCGCGAATGAATGACAGCATGTCCCCTCCTGCGAGCAGTATAGGCAGCGGCTGTGAAACGCAGGAATGTCTTGTCGAACCATCATCACTCCTTCGAACGAGCGATAGGCGGTGATAGGCTCCTGGCTCAAACTCAAGAGCAGGGAGCGGCTCGGCTCAGTGCCATTCATCTTCTTATGCGACCAACGGAAAATTGATCCACCTATGGAACGTGGATCATTTGAAGAGCAGGACACCTGAATGATTCCGAGCTACTACGTTTACCGCTGAAGCCAACATCTGAGACGCTTGCATCGAGACTGCCAGGCGACCGGCCAATGTCGGCCAGAGTCAGACATACACACCCTGAGTCCAATGAATACCGTCTTTATCGTTCAGCACGTCCACCTGCTTATGCCGCAGGAAGAGGAGGACGTAAAACTGATCGGAGTCTATAGGTCGCTCCAAAGCGCACATGCGGCCGTTAAGCGGATGGCGAGTGCCCCCGGATTCCGAGATCATCCCAACGTCGTCGATCCATCCTATGCCGGCGTAGGCACAGACCAAGGTTTCCACATCAGCGAGTACCGCCTTGATAAGGACAACTGGACCTCAGGCTATGTGACTCAGATCAATTGAGCCATCAGGGGCCAACAACCATTCATTTTTTGCCGGCACGATTCGGGCCAAGTGCAGTCGTTGGCCATGAACGCCCCTCTTCCCGTCTAGCTCATGAGTGATATCAGCCGCGTCTATCAAGCTCTTCTGCGTGCATCTGAGCCTCCTCCATCCGATAGAACGCACTCGGTGGAAGTGACTTTAGTAGACACGTCTTCCACTTTCGTCCCCATCGGCTTTGTGCGCGTCGGGCACGAAAAGTTTTCATCCGAGAGTGAAGCCAACCACTATTGGGAGTCCTGTATTCGGGACGATACTTTCATTGAGCCATTGCAGGGAAGGATTGAGCCTACCGATCCGTCCCGATGGCCCGAAATTCTCAACGTCATCCGAAAAGACTTGAAGCGCGTGGGACGCCTGAATGCAGTCACTTTTCCGGAGCAAATTGATGCATGCTTCTCCGTCGAGAATGCTTGCGATTCGTGCACAGGACATGTGCTTCTCATAACTTCCGCGGCGAGCATCCTTTATGTTCATTGGCACAGAGAGTCCTAACAGGATTTGCCCTCGATGCAGAGTGAAATCGGGAGAGGTTCCTTGTTTTGAGTAGCTGCATGAAAGGGAGCTCAGCGACAGGTATGGCCCTTTCGCGAAGGCAGGGGCCATCGGCTACAGTCGGCCAGTTGAAGTCATTCGCACGCTATTGACCGGATGACCGCTATGGCGGCAACGCTAATGTCAGCGGTTCAAGAACCGGCAACTCCGGGCTTTACGGAGCGTGTGCACACCGCGGGCCGGGCGGCAACAATGCGGCCACGACCATTCTGGCGACGTTAGCGTCCATCACATGCGAAACCTCCGAGCCATTTACGTTGCGCTGCTCGCAATGCTGGCGCTTCTGCCTCTTCAGGTGCTCGCTTGTAGCTGCTGGCATCCAGACCCGGACGAGTACCTTTCTTCCGCGAGGCTTGTGTTCAAGGGCAGGGTCCTCAGCGTGGACGCTGGCGATGCGGCTCAACGAGCGCTCCCGGCGGGTGCCGCCGGGGTATCCATCCGTGGTCCTCAGTCCAGCATGCAAGCGAGATTCCACATCGAAAAGCTTTGGAAGGGCTCTGCGCCTGACGAGGTTGACGTCTCATACGTTGAGAGCGACGGCGCCAACTGTGGCTGGAGCTTCAAGGTGGGCCAAGAGGTCACCGTCTTTGCGAGCAGTTCGGTGTCCGGTGTCTATAGCACCAGCATGTGCATGATGATCCCATTCGCCTCTTACACGAGGCAGGGCGACACGCGCTATACGGACGCGCTGACGGCATATCGCGCGAGACTGGATGGTCTGGATCAGCGACTTCTCAAGAATCCCGTCGATCGCGAGGCACTGGCAGAGAGGGCGCAGCTATTCGTTCGGTATAGGGACTTCGCGGATGCCGATGAGGCCTTCGGCAAACTCATGGCAATCGTCCCTCGCGACGTGTCGGCGATCGTGGGCCGGGCCAATGCGCGCTACCAGAATGAGCAGTTCGAGGGGGCGCTGGCTGACTTCGATCTCGCACTCTCGCTCAAGCCGGGCGATGCGCAGGCGCAGCGTGGTCGCACGCTGACTCTGGTCAAGATGGGCAAGCCGCAGCAACTGGGCTCGAAGGATAGGGACTTCACGGGTTTTGATAGCGGCTACGCAAAGCGCTACTCCTTTGCCGGGTTGGATTTGCGAGGCGCGTCCTTCAAGGGGGCCAAACTCAACAGCGTCGACTTCACCGGCGCCGATTTGCGCGGCGCCGATTTCAGCGATGCCAATTTTCACACCGTCAACTTCAACGACGCCAAATTGGAGCGCGCAAAGTTCGACGGCTTGAAAGGCTCCTACAAATCTACTTTCAGAGGTGCGACAGCACAATTGGCGAGCTTCAGGAAAGCAAACCTCTTTCACGTGAGTTTCGAGGACGCCGTGCTCGTCAAGGCCGACTTCGAGGGCGCCAAGCTTGAGAGCACATCCATGAGGGGTGCTGCAATTCGAGGGGCCAACTTCAAGGGAGCGTCGATGCTTCTTTCCGACCTCACAGAAGTGAATTTCCACGGCGAAGACCTGTCTGGAGTCGACCTACGCAGCGCGAAGCTGAACGGCGCGGCGCTGCGGCGGGTATCGCTCAGGAGCGCTCAAGTAGGCTTCTATCCAATGTCTGAAATCGGAGACTGGCGGGGAGTGGACCTCTCGACGGCGGATCTGACGAACGTCAAGTGGAGCGCGATCATGATCGATTGCCGCACGAAGTTTCCATCACACCTCAAGGTCGAGACACTCCCCTTGCTGCCGCTGTGGCACGATTGCGACGGTGAGCCGCCCGTGACGGCTTTGCCGGCGGGCTATGAGCGCCAGCGTGGGCCGAGGCTGCAAAGCGTGGACGCGAAGGGCTCGCAGCTCGCAAAGCGGGATTTATCTGGATTTGGCTTCTGGAGGACCAACCTCGACGGAAGCGATCTTCGAGGTGCAAACCTTACGAACGCCGACATCCAGGGTGGCACTTACGGTGGCACCCGATTCGATGGAGCAATCCTGAAGAATGCTCTGGTGATCGGCGTCGACTTCAAGGGCGCCTCCCTTGCCGGAGCTGATCTCAGCGGTGCCCGTCTTGACCGCGCCGATATGAGTCAGGCAAACCTTGAGGGTGTCATTGTTCGAGACACCTGCTTCTTGGCAAATACGAAGTGGCCCGATGGCTTCGATGCCATCGGTGCTGGCGCGAAGCTCTGCAAGTAGGCTCGGTTGTCCTTGACGTGCAGGCTGTCGAGCGAATGTCTCAGAACGTCTTCTTACCATCGTTGGCGAACGACTCAAATGGGCGGCGGATTCAACCGGTCGATGCAACACACTAAAAACTGCGTGAGCAGAAGGAGTGTTGCAGATGAAGTACCGGACGCGAACTTACTACACGGATGCCCAGAAGGCATTGATGTGGGAGCGATGGAAGCAAGGCTGGACGCTCCATCAGATTGCCCAGTTGTTCAATCGATCTCACACTTCAGTGCAGGGAATTCTGTCCCGAACTGGCGGCTTTCGGCCCCCGGCACGTAGCCGCTGCGCCACGGTGCTGACGCTGGCCGAGCAGGAAGAGATCTCGCGCGCTGTGATGGCCGGCTTCTCGATCCGTTCAATTGTTGCTCTGCTGGGGCGCGCGCCTTCAACAATCTGCCGGGAGATCAAGCGCAATGGTGGGCGCTCGGACTACCGGGCCGCTGAAGCAGACGGCGCCGCCTGGGTCCGTACGTTGCGTCCCAAGCAATGCAAGCTGGTCGAGAACAAAGCGTTGGCGCGTGTCGTGACAAACAAGCTTCGCGCCCTGTGGTCACCCGAACAGATCGCCGGATGGCTCAAGCATACTTATCCGTGCGA